>Ga0136651_10001654_pt1 | contig 12312 bp, 10 predicted proteins | sample Mar14236cmmetaG_FD_94867 | JGI IMG/M metagenome (GOLD analysis project Ga0136651, IMG submission 94867) | Marine hydrothermal vent microbial communities from Guaymas Basin, Gulf of California to study Microbial Dark Matter (Phase II) - Marker... ...
CATGTATGGGTCCCTGCCTGCTCCGAAGCTGTAATCCAACTAAGGGGGCGTTCCATGTCGTGATGGAATATTTTGTTGCGTCCTTTGGAAAAGAGGCCCCCACGGACAAAGGGCAACCGCACAGGTCGAATCATTTTGCCTGTCCTGATACACCTATAAAGCAAAACCATTTCCTCTTTGTTCCTCACATACAGCATAGAAGCTTCAAACCAAGACTCTAACCCGGGTAACCGGAATTGAGAAATTTCTGGAGGAGATGGGCCGCAAAATAAGCGCCCTGTTACCATCCCCGTCACATACGGTTTTTCAAGAGCGCGTAGATATCTGCGATGACCCCCCTGGAAATCTCACCCAGGGCCAGGCTCATTGCCTGGGCCAGGGCCCTCGGATTCTTATGGGGGCACACCTTCTTTGCCCTGTAGCTTTTCTGAAAGAGGACCAGTTTGCTCACGTCCGGCTCGTTGGCTGCCATGAGGGTAACGGTGATGGACAGAAGGGCGTACCAGTTCCGGGCCTCATCCAACTCAAGAAACTCATCCACCGAGCCCTCCAGCAGGTAGGAAAAGGGCAGTTCCGTGTTCTGGGGGAGTACTGCCCTGAAAAGGCCCGATTCCCGCAGGTCCCGGCCCAGAAAATAGGTGACCAGATCCCCGGGGTTTGATCTCCACTTATGGTAGAAGTACTCGTCCCTCCTGAACGATCTATCCTCTCCAAAGATGATCCGGGTCGAGTTGTACGCCGGGGCCACGGTGAAGCGCTGGACCTTCAGGACCACAGGAAGGGGCCTCAGGCCCGTGATTTCAGGCGGCGGGTAGTTTAGGGTATAGTGTTGAACCCTGTTTCTGGGATGTTCAAGGTCCAGGCATGCCCCTGCAGTAAGCAGGAGGCCCAGGCAACAAATAAATGCTCTCATGTTCCGCTCCATGGGCGAGTCTCCTCCCCGTTTACCTTCTCTCCTCTTCCGACTCCACGCCGCGGGGAGTCGGCGGTTCTCCAAGAATGAGCTGTGTTGGATCATCGGAGAGAAGCTCCAGAAACCGGTTCAGGTTATCCGTGGCCTTCTCCAGATTCTGGGCGCTCACCGCAAGCTGGCGTTTAAACTGAGACAACGAGTTGTCAGTGTGGTCTATGAACACCACGCCCGTTTGAAACAGCAGGTCGGCGTTTTTTATGGCCTGTCTGAGGTCTTGGACCGCCACTCTGATCTCTCCCTCGCTCTCGGCCACAACACCTTTCACACCCTCAAGAATCCCATCCACCCGCCCAAGACTGTTTCCGGCCCTGCTCATCAACCTGTTCAGGGATCGGGACGCCTCCTCTATTGAGGCAAGTATACGGTCCCATCTTCCGCTGTCCAGGATCCGGCCGGCACCCTCAATGGTGGACTGGAGTTTTGCAGAGACCCCCTTCATATCCGCGTCCACGATCATCCGATCGAAGTTGTCAAGCGACTCCCTGACCCTTGCCGAGACCGCCTTCATCTCAATATCCGCGATCATGCGGTTTATATTATCAAGGGTCAGCTTCAACTTATCGGAAATACCCTTGAGATCGATGGTGGTGATATGTCTCAGGGTATCATCAAGCCCCTTCAACAGCTCTGTCATCTCCGATGGCTTAGAGGCCACAATGGGGTATTCCGAAGGAAAGGTGATCAGGGGTGACTGGTCAGGTTCACCCTCCTTTTTCCGGTCAAGCTCCACGAACATGCTTCCGGTGATCCCCACGTTCTTCAACCGGGCAACGATGCTCTGATCAAGGCTTTGGTCCGATTCGATCTTCAAAAGCACCTGTATCAGTTTCGAATCAGGGGCCACCTTAATGCTTTCCACCCGGCCTATGGCGACACCCCTGTACTTCACCGGGGAATCCTTACTGAGTCCCTGAACAGACTCATCAAAATAGACCGCGTAAAAATTACCCTTTTCCAGATAACGGGACATGCCTAACCAGATGACCACCAGCAGGGAAATACCTATCCCACCGGCAACGAAAAGTCCCACCGCAAATTTGGTCTTCTGGCTCGCCATTATGGGAAAATCCCCGGATCAACGCCCATCATACCCGCCTGGGGATTGAAGAACCGTTTGACAAACTCGTTCTGGCTGTGATCCCGCAGATATACAGGATTACCCTCGGCAATAATCCCCCTTGCAAGCCTATCAAGCATAATGACCCTGTGGGCCACCGAGAATATGCTCTGAAGCTCGTGTGTAACAATCACCATGGTGGTTCCCAGGCTCCTGTTAAGCCTCAGAATAAGCTCATCCAGCTCGGCAGAGGTCACCGGGTCAAGCCCGGCCGAGGGCTCGTCAAAAAAGAGTATCTTGGGATTGAGGGCCATGGCCCTCGCCAGCCCGGCCCTCTTCTTCATCCCTCCGCTCAACTCCGAGGGGAGATGGTCCTCATAACCTTCAAGGTTAACCAGGCCTAACTTCATCCTGACCAGGAGGTCTACGGCCTCTTCGGGCAGAGAGGTATACTCCCTTATGGGCAGGGCAACGTTTTCGGCCACGGTCATGGAGCCCAACAGGGCAGCGCTTTGGTAGAGGACCCCGATCTTCCTGAACACCGTCTGCATGGTGGTTTCATCGTTTGCCAGGACCTGTTGCCCATCTATGGTTATCCTGCCCGAACAGGGTTCTATGAGTCCGATGATGGTTTTGAGGAGGGTGCTCTTGCCGCAGCCGCTTCCCCCAAGGATAACAAAGATCTCTCCTTCATAGACCCTGAACGATACATGATCAAGGATGATCTTCTCACCGTATCCCGCACTCAGGTCCTTTACCCGGATCATGACGGTACGCTCCATGGCCATTATCCTATCCCCAGTAGCGAAGTATAACCGAAAACAGAGAATCACACAGTATTATCAAAAAGATGCTGCTCACCACCGCCGATGTGGTGGCCTGGCCCACGGACGCAGCACCACCCCGGACCTGGAAGCCCCTGAAGCACCCTATCCAGGTTATGAGCACTCCGAAGACCCCGCCTTTGAAGATCCCCCAGAACACATCGAAGAGCTCCAGGGTCTTCATGGTCTGGTCCATATAGGCCCCGGCTGTGAGGTCCAGCATGAAGATCCCCACTATCAGCCCCCCCAAAACGGCAAACAGGTCGGAAAAAAGGGTCAGGATCGGTACCATAACCGCGGCTGCCACCAGCTTGGGAATCACCAGAAACATTACAGGGTTAAACCCCATGGTAAACAGGGCGTCAACCTCCTCGGAGATCTTCATGGTCCCGATCTCCGCGGCAAAGGCCGAGCCTGACCTGCCCGCCACTATGATCGCCGTCATAATGGGACCCAGTTCGCGGGTCATGGCAAGGCTCACCAGGGAAGCCACGTATATGTTCGCCCCGAACTGCTCCAGTTGAACCGAAGACATGAACGCCATGATAAGGCCCATGAGAAAACTGATCAGGGCCACTATGGGAAGGCCGTCCACTCCCACCCGCTGCATATACCCGACGGTGTCGTCTGATCGCAGAGATCGGGGGTGCCTACAGATATGAATCAGGGAAAGGCAGATAGACCCGATGAACGATACGGCATATCTCAGGTCCGAGACATGCCGTAAGGTGGCATCTCCCAGACGGATAAACATGCCTGGAGAGGGCTTTTTCTCAACGACCTTTCTTATGTTCAGCGAATCGAAATGGAGTATGGAAAGGAGATCCCTTATCCTCTCGCTGGCGTTGACTATGAAGAAACTATCCCTGCCCCCGGGTACCAACTCTCTGAGTTGCGCCAGAAGTAACGCGCCAAAGTCATCAAAATAATTGACGTGTTTCAGATCCACGGTGAGAGAAGAGAGAGAGCGGCCCCTGAGCAGGAGGCCAAGGTCATTGATCATTTTCCCTGCATTGTCCGCCACCATATCTCCACGGATACAAACCCTGACGCCGCCTTCAGGGTTTTCTGAAATCTCGTATGGAGAAAAACCTGATGTCTCGGGAGGGGTCATAAAAGGGGTCTCTCATCCCTGCTCTTTTTCACTCTCTTCAAAACGAAACCGCCTCAGATCCTCTTCATCGACCTTGAATTTCCGTTTAAGCAGGTCCATATTCATCTGAAAGATAAGCCAGCCCAAGAAACGATCCTCTTTGTACAGTTTGAAGGCAAGTTCGATGCTCCGGAATCCCATGGGATGCTCCTTGTGGGTACGGTAAAGGCTCAGCACCTGGTAAATGGGGCCGTCCCTCCCCTCAAGGCTTATGCCGGCATAACTGGTGCCCACCAGACCCTTTGGGTCAAGCTTCGGGTCGATGGAATAGGAGTCGAACACCATCTTATCCCTGTTCAGCAGCAATACTCCGGTGCAGGGGAATTCGAGGTCCTTCTGAACATCAAAGAAAGATTTGAGAACCTGGGTTGTTCGGCCCCTGTCCCCTGCCTCAAAGGGTTCGAGCACCACAGACCTGAGGAGACGGGAGCTGACTGCCAGATTGTCCCTCAACTTCTGTTTCCTGATGTCAGTTATCCTGTACCCTTTTGAAAAATATGGGTACCCGAAAAAGATCCCCCCAGCCAGCACCACTACGAGAAAAAGAGTGGGGAGTAACCAGCGTCTGACCCGCCTGTATCTCCTCTCCAGTGCCACCGTGGAGGTCACATCCCTGGCCAGGGAAAGGATCCCCTGGAAGTTGTGCTGCCCGTCATAAAGGACCTTTGTGCTGGTTGAAACATAACGGATCCCCTCTTCAGGGTGTCTGATCTTGAGCACCTTTTCCCTTATGGCATTCCCGGATACCGCCTCATTAAGAAAGGCCCTGTAATCATGGGGATCTTCGTAAATCTCTTCGGCCGATCTGTAACGCATCTCGCTCTCTTCCCTGCCGTAGAGATTTTCCGCTGCACTGTTCCATGAGAGGATCTTGCCACCCTTGTCGGTAAGAAAGACCGCGTCGGGGATCTGGTCGCAGACCTCCTTTAACCCGAAAAGGATCTGGCTTGTCTCATCAAGGCGCCTGGCCAGGAACCTTGCGAATTCCTCCATAACTTCTGGAAACTGGGTGATAAAGGAAGAGATCTCCTCCTTGGGTATTCTGACTGCCTTTACATCGGTCACAGCCTTTACAGTGGCGGTCCGTTTTTCGCCCAACAGAAAAGACATCTCCCCAAATATGGAGCCCTGATCAGAAATCTCGGCTATACTTCTCCTTCCCTTGAGTATGCCTATCTTCCCGGAGACCAGGAAATATAGGTCCTGGGTGTCATCCCCTTCAAGAAAGATGGTCTCTCCGGCCTTGAAAGTGACGGCATACCTTTCCAGTCTTGGATTGTTTATTATCCGGGATAGCATGGGAAAGCCCCGCAGCCTGGTAGAAACAGCCGTTTTGCCTGTGACAAACCTAACAGGAGGCGGGCCTTTAGTCAATATTTTCAAGTGGAACTGTTCCAATGGCCCATGGGAGGCCATCCAAAACTCTTGACAAGCAGTCACTTTTTCGGTAATATCCTCAACTTTGCTGACGCATGAGCCGTCTGCCGGCAAGGGATACGGGCAGACCTATCAGACCAACCTATAGTTACCAAGAGCATAAAGGCATGAAAACTTCAGAAAAAAACATAGCATCAGTCTCATACACCCCCCTGCCCATCGACCGGGGATACACTGACCAGATCCTCAGGGTGGACCTCACATCCTCCATCATATCAACACCGATTCTCCCCCCTCAGTTCAAGACCAAATACACCGGGGGAAGGGGGTACGCCCTTAAACTCATATGGGATGAAACGACCGAGAGCACCCGTTACGACAGCCCGGAAAATATCCTGGTCATGGCCGGGGGTCCCCTGGGAAACGAGCCCCGATTCCCGGGGAGCGGGAAGTTCATTGTGGGGACCATCTCCCCGCTTACCGGCACCTTTATCGACTCAAACGTGGGGGGACACTTCGCGCCCCTCTTGAAGGCTGCTGGTTTTGACGCGCTTGCCGTCTCGGGTATTTCCCGGAAAGACCTGGTCCTGATCATAGATGCGGATAAGGGAGAGATCCGGCTTGTTGAGGCCCCCACCTTCGGAGATCAGGTGGACGGGGGTGCCCTTTCCTATGGAGAGGCCCTGTTAAGATATCTGAACAATGGAACCCTTAGCGAGGATATGGCCGCGGTAACCACCGGAATGGGGGCCATGAACACCAGGTACGGTATCCTGAACAGCCTCTTTTACGACCGCCGCCGGGCCAGACTGCGCTCCAAGCAGGCGGGCAGGGGCGGGACAGGCACGGTCATGCGGCAAAAGGGGCTCCAGGCAGTGGTCGTGCGGTCGGCCCTCCATAAGGTGGGGGGAAACAACCCCGCAGATAAACAGGAGGTGAAAACGGCTGGATCCGAACTCAAAAAGGTTATCTCCCAGGTAGATCCCAGGCAGTTCCGTCTCAGAAGCTGGGGAACGCCTATCCTGGTGGAGTATATGGACAAGTACCACATCCTTCCGGTCAACAACTATCAGTACGGACAGCATCCAGACGCAAAGGCCATATTTGCCGATGTTTTTTTCCGCCGTTTTCTCAGTAAAAAGATCCCTGACGGCTGTTATAAGGGGTGTAACCTTGCATGCGCCAAGGGGGCTGAAAACATCACCCTGGCCCACGGCCCCCGGGCCGGGACACGGGTAGGGGTTGACGGACCCGAATATGAGACGGCGGCAGCGGTCACCTGTATGGGCATCTTTGATCCGGCCTTTATCATGGAGTACAACTGGTACTGTGACGAGTACGGTCTTGACACCATCTCCATGGGCGTAACAGCCTCGTTCCTCATGGAGTGTTTCCAGAGGGGCTACCTCTCAGGGGAGGATGTGGGCTATGAGCTGAGGTGGGGGGACGTTCAGTGTGCCAGCAGGCTCCTCCATGAGACCGCCTCTGGTACGGGCTTCGGAAGGGTCTGTTCCCAGGGCGTACGCCGGGCCAAGGAATGGGTGGCCGGGCGCCACGCTGAAAGGACCGGCAGGCGCTATGATGAGATCCTGTCAGAACTTGCGAAGTTCGCCATGGAGGCGAAGGGCCTTGAGTTCTCCATGTACATCACCAAAGAGTCCCTGGCCCAGCAGGGGGGGTACGGATTTGCCCTCAAGGGCCCCCAGCATGACGAGGCATGGCTCATCTTTATCGATCAGGTGTACAATGAGCTTCCCACCTTCAGAATGAAGGCCGAGGCCCTGAAGTGGTTTCCCCTGATCCGCACATGGTTCAATGCGGTGGGGCTGTGCAAGCTTCCATGGATAGATGTGAGGCATCCAGAGGCTGCCGGCACTGAAAATCCGGCAAAAAACCTGCCTACCATTGACTACTACGTCCGGTATCTGAACGCCACCACCGGAAGCAGCAAGGACCTTGAAGACATCATAGATGACTCTGAACGGCTCCACCTGCTCCAGAAACTGATCAACCTGCGGCACGGCAGGGGCACCAGGGAGAGCGACAGGATTCCCCTCCGGGCCATGGGTCCGGTCTTCTTTAACGAGTACGAAGCCAGGTCTGACTATTACGACGGTTGGCTTAAAGACCGGCTGGGGGACGAAAAAATTCCCGCTGACCCAAGGGCGCGGCACACCCTTCTCCTTGAGCTTCGTCAGGAGGCCTACGAAAAGCTGTGTGACGAGGTATATGCGGAAAAGGGGTACACAAGAGACGCCGTTCCCCTCCTGGAACTGGTTGAGGGTTTCGGCCTCTTAGACGAACAGGCCCGACGTCTCTTAGCGCTCTTCGGGGTGGAGAGAAGGGAGTTATCAAATTGAGGTCAATGCGGGTTTCAGTGGAGTTCCATGGCGTTCACCGGGCCATTACCAGGGTCAACAAAACCCGGGTCTCCCTGTCTTCCAACGCCAGGGTAAGAGATCTCCTGCAACATATCCAGCAGACCTATCCAGGCCTCCACCTGTGTCAGAATGACATCATGATAAGCATAAACAACCGGGTATCGGGGTTGAACCACACCCTGAACCCCGAGGACAGGATCAGTTTTCTACCCCATATAGGCGGTGGTTAAGATGTGTAAACAGGAAAGGAGACCACGAACGTGGTGGTCCCCCCTCCTGTTCTTATATCTATTTTTCCCTTGAGAAGGCGCATGATCCTGTAGGTTATGTAGAGCCCGCGGCCCTCCCCTTCGCCTTCCAGGATCTTCATACGGTCGTCTTCGGAGATCTCTCCGGTATTGCTGATCTCTGCGCAGGCCCACTGGCCATCCCGGTAGGTCCTCACGGCCAGCACGCCACCCTTGAGGGGGATGGCCTTTGTGGCGTTGTTGAGCAGGTTATCAAATACCCTTTCCATATGAACGGCATGGCACATGACCATGATGTCAGGGTCATAGGGCCCCTCTTTCAGGGAAACGTTCTGCCTGAGCTGCTCCTTGATTGCCTCACGGTTGATCTCGACCCGTCTTTTGAGTACCTCGCTCAGATTCACCGCCTGCTCATCACCGACCCTGTATATGCTCATCGCAAGCTCCTGCAGCCGGCTCGTCTCGTGCAGCAGGATATCCACGTACTTCTCCACCTGATCTCCTGACTGCTCCAGTTTATTGTTCCGGAGGATCTCCTTGAGCCGCCTGGCAAACCCGGCGATGGCAATGGCCGGATTCTTGAAATCGTGGAGGGCGTCATCCAGTCTTTCCATTTTCTGGGCCTTCATCAGCTCGCTGCCCAGAAAGAGAAAGATGTCCACCTCATCGGTACTGTACCGCTGTCTCTGATCTAACGCATCAATCGCCATAAGGTGGGTAATTTCCCCCTCATAGCCCAACGGGAGATAGAGGATGGAGTTGATATTATGCAGTGCGGCGAACTTTTTCAGGTTATCTGAAATCAGCGCACTTCTCTGGGGATCCACCACAAAGATATGGGAGGGGGTTACCACCTCGTAGACCGAATCGCCCGAATACTCCCTCAGGTTCAGGAGGAGTTCAAACACAGGCTCACTGGCCACAGGGATAACCCTGCCCACACTGTGGTAGCCATCCTCGGGAAACCCGGCCTGAAGGATAACCCGGTCCAGGCCCTCGGTAACGGAGAAGAGGGTGCAACTCTGAAGATCCACTATGTCGGCGAGCTCGGGCACAACCCTGTTGAATACCTCATCCAGCTTTACCCCGCCCCGGGACCCTAACTTCCGAAAAATATGTCTGACGATCATCTCCTTTTTTTCATCTATCCTGTACATGGAGAGGATCTTTTTCCGCGCAATCACAAAGCTCAGTCTTTTGGCCATGGTAATGGCCGCCTGAACCTCCAGGTGCCCGAAGTACCGGTTCTTTTCAGGAAAGTAGATCTGAATAACCCCCACCGTGTCACGATCACGCGGGGAAAAGCGCTGGATTTCAAAGGGGATGGCCATCAGGGACTGGAAGCCCCCCTTGTGCAGTACGTCCTTGTTGGTGTAGCGCTTCTCCCTTGACAGGTCTGACGCCAGGTATGGCAGGCGCGTCTTCACCACCTCCCCGGCAATACTGTCATCAAAGGGGATGAAGGTCGCCCGCATATCTTCCTTAGAGGGGTATGATCCGTAGGAAAGCATCTGACCTGTCTGGGGATCGTAGATCCGCACCGAGGCCGAGTGGGCCCCCAGGAACTCCACCATATACCGGGTGGCCCTCTCCAGGATCTGAGGCTCAGGAAGATCCGGGTCTATATCAACGATCTCATCTATCTGACCAACGAGCCGTTCGATGAACTCGGCCACCACATGCTCGTCGATCCATTGCATAAGAAGAGGCCAGAAATCCTTTTCAGCGGAAACCGACTTTGCCCAGGGCTCTTGTCTGATCTCCCTGGCCAGCTCTTTCAGGTCCTTCAGCATAGTCCCCTTCCTGTTACGCCGATCATACTACACATATTCACTCAAACCCTCCCGCATATCCGTAGGTTAACCGCATAGCAAAAGGAGGGGTAGAAGTCAAGGCAGGCAAACCGGTTCAGCAGGAATCGGGCTTGGAACTGTGGAACAGGATCGTTTGGGGTCTTCTTCCTGCTTCAGATTATCCCATCCTCGATCATAGCGTAGGCCTGGTTAATGGTGAGTTCGGGTTTTTCGATCAACCCCTTAAGGTCCCCCCGATCTCCTGCGTCCACCATCTGGGGGTCAATGGGGATCTGGCCCAGAAAAGGAATACCCATGGTGGTTGCCATCTTTACGCCCCCCCCTGAACCGAACAGCGGGATCTCTTCACCACAGTGGGGGCACAGAAGACCGCTCATGTTCTCCACCACGCCCAGGATCTTCATGTCCACCTGCCGGCAGAAATCGATGGACTTCCTCACGTCTGAAAGACTTATCTCCTGGGGCGTGGTGACAATTAGGGCCTCAGCGTCTGGAATGGTCTGGGCTACTGTAAGGGGTTCATCACCCGTGCCCGGAGGCGCGTCCACTATCAGATAATCCAGGTCACCCCAATAGATATCAGATATGAACTGCCTGATGGCGCTTATCTTCATTGGCCCCCGCCAGATAATGGCCCTGTCCCTGTCTCCAAGGATCATCTCCAGGGTGACTATCCCCAGGTTTTCTGAAAACCTGTAGGGCCTGACAACGCCCTCTTCTCCCATATCAAACCCGGCTTTCACGTTCATGAGCCTACCGACGCTGGGACCGTGAAGATCAACGTCCAGGAGCCCCACCTGTTTTCCGTTCCGGCTTAGAAGGAGGGCCAGATAGCTGGCCACCGTGCTCTTTCCCACTCCCCCCTTCCCGCTCATTACCAGGATCTTCCTGCCGACCCTTGCCAGATTCGCCTCTATCATCTTGTCCTGCTCGCCCCTCTCGAAATCACCCGGGGTACGGCAGCTCGTGATCTCCGTTTCCATGCTCCTTGATTCCCCGTTTCCTGGTCAAAAAAAAGCCCCCCCGCAGAACGTGAACGCTGCGGAGAGGCCGATTCCGTACATCCGGGGTTTTGCCCTTACAACTCAAGCCACGAATCTGAGTAAAGGGAGTGGCCCAGGATAACCCTCGCGGTCTTCACATAATCGATCATTTTCCACCCGTCGTTGGGCTCGTCGGGCAGGGCATTTTCGTCAATCTCCTCGCCGTCCATCACCTTGTACACAAGCTCCACAATATCCGGCCTTTCACCCCTGGCAAGGGCGATCAGACCGTCATCATAGGCATCGGCGATAACGGAGTACATCCCCTTCCTCTCAAGCATGATCATATAGGTCTGATTCAGGATCGGCCGCAGGTTGTCCGGGGGACCGTTGGAAATATTGGAGAGACCGCACGTTGATTTAATGCCGGGGAACATCTCCCCCACCATCTCCTGAAAGGCCAGAAGGCTCATCAACTGCTGCTGCTGGATATTCACGGGCGTCACGATGCCATCCACGAATATATCCTCGTCAGGCACGCCCGCTTCATTAGCCGCGTATTGCAGTTCAGCAAAGAGCGCCATCCGCTCATTTTCATCCCTGGGCAGGCCGTCCGGGCCCCACATGAGGGCGATCATATTGGCCTTGTACTTCACCGCAAGGGGTATCATGTTCTCGTATCGCTCAGGCCTGCACATAATGGAGTTGATTATGGCCTTACCCTTGCACGCGGCAAGTCCGGCCTCCATGGCCTCGATGTTGGAGGTGTCGAGGCAAAGGGGAATCTCGTCCCCGATGGCATCCTGCACCGTGTTGACCACGAACTCCATGAGCTCCGGGCCCCCTTTTCTGGCCGGACCTAAGTTGATATCGATCCAGTCCATCCCCTTTTCCTTCTGCCGTTTGGCTTCCTCGGCGATGGGGCCCGGGTCTTTCTCCTTGAACGCCCTGCCGATAACCCTGTTTATTACATTGAGATTCTCACCGATCAAAAACATGGCCACTGTCTCCCTTCTTTTATTATTGTTCTGCCTGCCCCATGGATCCTCCCGGGGGCGCACATGGTAGAGCCCCCCGTCTCCCTGTTGCCTTAATTTACCATATCCTTCAGGAACTTAGGAATCAGAGACGCATCTCTGGGGCCGATGGTTATATTCCAGTCCGGCAGGTCCTCTTCCATCTCTCCACTGATGGAGGCCGCATAACCGGGAATGATAATATTCTTGTGGGCAACCTTGTCGGCTATACCGCACTTCTTCACAAACATGGCAACGGCATCGCCTGCAAACTTCCCGGCGGCCCAGGCCGTCATAACAGACAGGCCCTCCGTGTCCATGATAAGGAGCCAGCTCGGGACCCTGCTCCCCTCGATCTCACCGCTTACGATGAAGTAGGTGAGGGAGAAATTGGTGGTCACCAGAACGGGAGAATTCTCATCCGGGGCCCCGATTTCGTAAATACCCTCTGTCACGGTCATGGGCCTCTGCGGGTCGGTGAAGATA
>Ga0136651_10001655_pt1 | contig 12311 bp, 15 predicted proteins | sample Mar14236cmmetaG_FD_94867 | JGI IMG/M metagenome (GOLD analysis project Ga0136651, IMG submission 94867) | Marine hydrothermal vent microbial communities from Guaymas Basin, Gulf of California to study Microbial Dark Matter (Phase II) - Marker... ...
CTGTGGCCCTCTGTGTACTCTGTGTTGAAAAAAAGCGCAACGCAAAAAATAAATTAATCAGCGAAAATCATGACAATCAGTACATGAGGCGTTCTATCACATCATTAACAAACAACTGAGGAAATCATAATGCAAGCCATTGAATTTACATCGAAATCACACGATAGGATGATACCTATTCCTGAGCATTATAAAGACTGGCTTGATGTTCAAACCCGTCAACTTTCATCTGAACAACAAGCTGCACGACAACATTCCTTAGAAACCATGGCGCGAGCTTATCCGTTAGGCATTGCCGGTATAAAAAGGGAAGCGTTTTATGATTAACAGTTTTAAAGACAAGGCTTTAGAACGGTGTTGGCGAGAGGATGAGTGCGGAAAGATTAGAACGAATTTAAAACGTCGTCTTCTTATGAAACTTGACTCTATGGATTTAGCCACTTGTATAGAGGATTTGCAAAATCCGCCAAGCAATCATCTTCATCAATTGACTGGAAATCTCAACGGGTATTGGGCAATACGAGTCAATGGCCCTTGGCGTTTGATTTTTCGATGGTCTGAGGGTAGCATTTATGATGTTTCACTGGAGCAATATCATTAATGCTCATTTCCAAAATCTCACTAAAATGGAGTTTATGTTATGAACATCACTAAACGCAAACCTTTTACCCCTGGTGAAATGCTCTTAGAAGAGTTTATGCAACCCCTTAACCTAAGCTCAGAACAAGTGGCTGAGAGGATCGGTGTGCCCGTCCAAAGGATTAATGAAATTGTTGATAGCCAAAAAGGGATTACATCTGATATGGCCATGCGTTTAAGCCGACTTTTTGGTACCAGTGTTGAATATTGGTTAAACATGCAGTTAAAAATGGATTTATGGCACATCATCAATGACCATGAAAAATATCAGGAATATCAATTTATTAAACCCATTGAATGGCAAGAGGCCGTGGTATAAATTTAAAATCAGATTTGTAGGGAGCAGGTAACGTTTTTTTTGTTGCCTGCCCCTTAATGTTAATGTTTTTATTTTAAGTTTTTTGTTGTAATGGCGCTAGAAGAAAAAGAAATAAACGCAAAAGACGCAAAAGGCGTTAAAGAGGCTGATCTACAAAACAAATCTTTGCGTCTCTTTTTCAGAGCGTCGTTTAGCGAAGCTAAACGACGCTCTGAAAAGTTATTTATTACTGCAAAATAAATTTGGAACGAAAATTTGGCTGAAAATGCGTTAGGAGGGTATATGCTGTTAGAATTAGATGAAGAAGAGAGGTACACAATGGGATCATTCAATCACAGTCTTGCTCAATCACAACTGACTGCATTGCTTTCTAATGATAAACGGTTTAGAACATTGGTTGAGTTAAGTTTAGATGCGAGCCAGATAGATTTAAGTCAATTTGGGCTGAAAGCGAAAGATGAATTGATACCCGATATTTGTATTTATGACAAAGAAAAGGCCTCACGTCCAACAGAAAAGGGACGCGATCTCATGAAAATGCCACAAATGCCGTCGTTGGTGATTGAAATCTTGTCGCCTAAACAAACGATTAATGAGATTCAGGGCAAATTTGATGCCTTTTTTGCTTTGGGGGTTAAATCGTGTTGGTTAGTCGTACCCGCGACAGAATCCATCACCGTTTATTCGGCACCCAATGATTTTAAAACGTTTGGCACGGAAGCAACAGAGATCATTGATACGCGCATGGATATTCATTTATCTATGGAAAATATTTTTGAATGGTAAGCGTTTAGAAATTTCAAGCGTTTTAATTTGCCGTTTTTACGTTCCAACTTGAGTGCGGTTTTTGCAAAATAAATTTTGCACTCCATTTCTGACGCAAAATAAATTTTGCACTCCATTTGGGAAATCCAAAAAATCAAAATACCAATAATGGGGTAACCACGAGGGATTACCCCTACAACAGCGCATGTAGGGCAATCAATCAGTGTATATTAATTATTTGGGAGTTGCCTTTCTGAAATGGTGGGCAACAAAAACCCGTTACCCACCCTACAAGATCAATAAATATCATATCTGATCAAACAAAATAATCACTCTCATTTGTTCTGAATGACATCTGCTTTACGTCGAACAATTTTGTCGCATTTTACGCCAGGGCGGATTAAGGTTGCCACAACATCCAAGACTCCGTTTGTAACTGTTTGATGGCCTACCACATTGTTCTCTTCTTCAAGGATTTCGTCTCCCACATTGGGAATCAGCAACGTTATTTTGCCACTGGTTAATTTTTCTATGGCGTTTGATAGCTGCTGATATTGGGTGATGGGCTGATTCAGTTTGAGGCAATTCGATACCATATTCGTCATAAAAATACAAGGTTCGACGCTGGTGTCTAAGCGATTTAAGGCCGCTTCATCTACGGCTTTCATGCTCAATAAGAGGGCCTTGATTTCTTTCACGTTGTAGGTACTCGATGATGAGGGCGCCGGGGGAGTTGTTTGCTCTCCCTTTTTGTTTTTCGCCTTTGTCTCAGCAGCTTGTGGCGTTTTGCTCTTTTTATCTTTCAGGTATTGATGCCAATAGCTTTGTGCATAGCGCAGTAGCTGTTTTTCTAATTCCTTTTTAAAAGTATCATTCAGGTAGCGTTCAACTTGGTTTTTAACCAAGTCACTGAAATCCTGACTTTGATATAACATTGACATCTGTTGAGATAAGATTTCAGGCAGGTGTTTCTCTAATGCCTGTTGGATATCTTCAACCGGTATCAGGGTGCGTTCAAAGATATGAGTCTCTTTTGTATTATCCGGTTTGTTTTCCCATTTTTTGAAGCTGGGTTCATTGGTATCCCTTATCAACAACTGTTCAGGCGTTGACGACTGAGTCTCCAGTTGATGGGATTGAGAAAAAAATTCATCTTTGACAATGTTTATCACTTTTTCTTTGGACAATTCGTTTCGTTTCAGTTGTCTCTCTTGCATTGCCCGAAATTGTTCAAATTCATCCCTTAAAGAGTCAAAATCTTCTTTCGACACAGATGCTGGAGAAACAGGGGCTGTCGTCTTAGCCGCAGCCCGTTTTTCGCCTGAACGGGGTATATAATGTTGAGAGGAGACGGGTTTATCGCTTAAAAAGGATGCGGAATGTTCATCATGTTGACGAAAATGCCGCCGAATCTGCCGCAGTTTTTCAGGCAGCATAAATCCAAATGAACTCGCCACAAAAAAGAGGATAATCGCAATAACCAAGACAAGCAATATCCAATAATACCATGTAAAACTGCTTTGGTTAGAGGCGGGAGATGGAATCTCATATATATCGAACCACTGGTTAAACCAAGTCTGAAAATGTCCGTAAAAGGCCTGATGTTTTTCGCCTGGGCTTTCTACGTATTGTGCTAATGTAAAACTGTCTTGGCTGTCTACCCATTTTTTGAGCTGTTTAAAATCAGTGGAGGCGACTTCACTTGGGTTGATAAAGCGTGACAGTGCCGATTTATACTCTTCATCAAGAAGACTACCGGCATTGAAATAATGCATTCGGTAGAGACGATAAGTTTTATCCCCCAATTGCCAAGATTCTTGTACTGCGTTTTTCAGGAGAAGAAAACGCATGAGATTTGGATCTGGGAAGCCGAGTCGCTGTTCATTTTTCATATATTGTATGAGGGGTTGTAACTGGTCTTTTCTGGCATTTTTCCAGTTATTGGCTTCTTCTGAGCGGGGCAAGTTGGCCTGTTTTTCATCTAAGGGATGTTGGCTATTCACTTTGACACCCCCTTGTGGATCGGTGACAAACTGAAATTCTCGGTGCAAGGCATACCATTGTGGTGGCCCATTGTGAAATGGGGGCGTGGAGTCTATGACAATTTGAAAACGATAAACGCCTGGGCGTAATTTGGGAAAGTCGTAGAAGGTTTTCCAGAAGTCTTCGCCTTCCAGTTTGTGCATAACGAAAGCGTAGTAGGTTGTATCAATCTGTGCGTAACAGGGCGTTAAACTGAGGCCTAGCCATAGGGCGGCCAGGATCACGAGTTGTAAAGCATGATGTTTGATCAAACTGTGTTTCATGAGCGATTTTCCTTTAAAATGCTTAATACGAGCTATGATATAATAAAAAACTAATAATTAATATTCAATTTTTGGTGTTCAAATGTTCAACATATAAGATTGAGGGCGATAACAAAGGTTCGCTCTAGGTGTATTTTATTTATAACGCAAGAGACGCAAGAGACGCAAGAGACGCAAGAGACGCAAGAGACGCAAGAGACGCTTCGATTTTTTTTTGACAGCGTCTTTAGCGTCTTTAGCATCTATCTATTTTATCGAAACAATTAAATCATGTCTACGATTACCGTTCCAAAAGAGATTAAAATTTTAGAAAAAACAATGTGTTATGAAGGTTTTTTTAAATTAGTACGCTATCGGCTTAAACACACACTTTTTGCAGGAGGTTGGAGTAGTGAATTAGTGCGCGAAGTGTTGGAACGGGGCCATGCGGCCGCTATTTTGCCTTATGATCCCATTCTCGATCAAGTGGTGATGATTGAACAATTTCGCCCTGGTGCCCTAGATGATGCTAATGGCGCTTGGCTTTGGGAAATCGTGGCGGGTATTTTGGAGCCAGGTGAAAGCGCAAGCGATGTGGTATACCGAGAGGCGATAGAAGAAATGGGTTGCCCGGTTTCTGATATTATGCCTATTTGTCAATTTTTTGTGAGTCCTGGCAGTACCACTGAAACGACGGCCCTTTTTTGTGGACGAGTCGATGCCACTCAGGCCGCTGGGATTCATGGTGTGGCCTCTGAACATGAGGATATTCAAGTTCATTTGATTTCTTTTTCTGAGGCTTTGGATAGGTTACAGAGTGGCAAAATTCGTTTTGCGCCTGCGATTATCGCGCTGCAATGGTTGGCTTTACATCAAAAGGAGGTTAAAGCACGTTGGGGGGTTGAGTCATAATCATGAGCAAGGATGGTGGGCAAGCGAGTAGCAAGGATGGTGGGCAAGCGATCAAGAATGGTGGGCAAGTTCGGATCGAAGCTATGCGTCGAAACGAACTTACCCACCCTACATCGAGAGGTAAACAATTTGATGTTAAGTTATTTTATTTTACTTATTGTATTAACGGTTTTTTTTGGATTTGTTGAAAAGCAGGATCAATCCGGTACTTTTTGGACGGCTTTCCTGTTGATGATATTTTATGTACTCCTCACCGTTTTTGAGCAGTCTCTCATGGCGGCGACTTTGATCGCGGCGGCTTTAAGTGTTGCTGCTGTTTATGGGTTTATTCTGATTGGATATCATTTTTTTCCTAGCAATATCTTTTTTAGGCTGATACATGATTTTGATCGCTATTTTATGAATTGGCTTCACAAGATAATCATGGGTTTCTTGCATGTTATCGCTTTTTTTGTGAAACCGGCTGTCAAAATACAAAAGCATTTTAATAATAAACGTTATCAGGTTTTGGCTAATGCGCTTCAAAAAGAACGCTGGCAGCGGGTAACGGAAATTATCAATCAGGCTAAACCTGATCAACGGGCTTTGTTGATCTCCTTTCTTGAGGATGAAGACTTTAAGCCTGCCCATTATGAAAAATGGCTCGAACAAGAGCCGGAGAATGCGCTGCCTTATATTTTATATGGTAATGCGATGGTAACCGAGGCTTGGGAAGTGCGAGGCGATAGTACTGCGGATACGATACCCATATCTCGGTTTGAAGAGTTTTGGAAACGACTCGCGGTGGCACAAAATGCTTTTTATCACGCGATTTCTCTTGATGAGAGTGATCCTGAACCTTTCAATAGTTTAATCACAGTGACGATGGGTTTATCGCAGGAACAAGATGTGTTATGGGAATATTTTGTCCAAATGATTAAACGAGATCGAGATCATTATTTTGGATATCAGTCTATGTTAACAGCCTTGACACCAAAATGGGGAGGGAGTCAAAAAGAGATGTTCGATTTTGCCAGAACTATCGTTAAACACTTGCCCGAAGGGCATGTGCTTTATGGCTTGATTCCGACGGTGCATATTGAACAATGGCTTTATTATTCAATGTCTGATGATGATCTGGCCCATGAACGCTATTTTCATGTAGAGGAAAACATGACTGAAATCAATAGGGCATTTGAGGCGTATACCAAAGGGATTGAGCGCCCTGATGAAATAGGTTATTACGTTTTGAATATGTTTGCCTTTTGTTTTTATCAACAAGGTGATCTGAATAAAACGCGGGAACTTCTGAAAGTGATTGGTAAACAGGCAACGGAATATCCCTGGTCTTATTGTGGTGAACCTTTTTTATCACACGTCGATACGAGTTATGCTTATAGCAAAGTTTGTAAGGATGTGGGGGGGGTTTGAATAAATAAGGGGAAAGCCGCTCAATCGCCGAAAAGGATCGTTTCGTAGGGTGGGTAGCACTTCGTTATACGAAGGAAGCTACGCTAAACCCACCAAATCGCTGAATATCTATATTAAATGGGTTCACACGTAAGCGCATGTGAACCCGAAAAAACTAACCTAACGCTGCTCCTTTTTATTCTGTTTTCCATGTTTCAAGACGTAAATCAGGTATTCTATTGAAATGTTTGACATTATTGGTTACTAATGTCAAGTTGTATGCCAAAGCAATGGACGCAATCATGATATCGGCATCCAAAATAATCAAGCCTTGCTTTTTCAAATCTGATTTGATCTGACCAAATCGATCTGCGGCTTTGTCTTCAAACGGTAATATCGCCAATTTTTCTGATAATATTTCGATGTTATCAAGATTTTCTTTGACATAATTTGATTTGTAAGCACCAAAATACAGTTCTGCTTGTGAGATGATCGAATAAGCGATACGATCCAATCCAACCGCTTCTACTTTCTGCTCAATCTCTTGGTTGCCATTTAGCCAATAAATAATCGTGTCTGTATCAAATAGGTACATTATCATTGTGATTCCCTCCCCATTGTTCTTGAGGCAATGATGTCATTAACAATTTCTGCCACTTCCCGATCATCTTTCCAAATGCCACACAAACCGGAAGAGTTCGTGGCACGACGAGGCACGATCACATTGACTTTAATCCCTTCAGGCAATTGAATCTTGTCATCAAAAATGACGACGTTGTTTCTTACATAACCTGAGATGCTCACATCTTGCGTTGTGTTTATGTCCATTTTGTTATGCTCCTGATGGATAAGGTGGGTTGATGAAAATAGGTTCCTCGGCTGGCGCAGTCATAAATGGTGGGTTTTGCGAAGCTGGCCTTCGGCTCGCGCAGCCCACCCTACAAAAGCTATTCCGTTGGCTCAACCACAACCGCTACTTTGCGCCCAAAAGGAATCTCTTCGTATGAGGTTTTTGATTTTGCGCGGTATTCTTGAAAAAGGTTGTCCAGTCGATCCATATCTTCATACCATTTTGTGTCATTGTGTTGATATTCCCCAACTCTTTCAATAATGGGGTGCCCTCCCATAAAGATAATGTTGGTAATACCAGTTTCCTGAAGGCTTTCAAGAAACGACTTTTTGAGCTCAAATCCCGGCATAAAAAAACCGCTTTGTGCTAAGCACGCTTCTATTTCATCCCGCTTTTCTTGATGTACAGTCTTCGTGAAAAAATACGCATAACGTCCGGGCCTGAGAGCTGCGCAATGTACTTGCGCCACTTTTTCCATGCTATTAGGCGAAAATCCTTCAATCGCATGAATATTGAAAATGACATCAAAATAACTTTCTTGATAGGGCGTTCTAAAATCATGCAACGCATATTCAAATAGGCCGCGTTTCAGGGAAGCGTCTTCTTCTGGTGAAGTATTTTCTTGATGTAATGTTTCTATTTCCTTTTTCAGGTGTGCCACATTCAGATTTTGTTGGAATTGAATAGCGGTTTTTGAAATGTCAGTGGCATGTACACGAAAACCGCATTCAGCAAACAGTTTGGGTAAGTAGGAAAAACCACAGCCGGGAAACCATAAGCTTTTCTCATTAGATTCCATGAAGGTGAGCATTTGTTCGTAAATTTCCCAAACCTCTGAAAAGGGGGCCAATAAATCGTCTTCATGTTTGTCCAAAAAGGTACTGGATGACAATGAGAGATAGTGTTTTTCCCATTCTTCGTGATCATCCCAATCTTCCGGTAAACTGGGCTGCATTTCCCATTGAATGTCATGCGGTTTATCGGGTTCTTGGATTTTCTGCATTTCGTTAAAGAGTTTTGTGGCGGTATCTTGAGATATATTCCCGTCTTTTGCGATATCTTTGATTTCTTTGAGCGTGACACCGCCGCCTTGAGATTGACGGTGTGCTGATTTCAGGGCTTCGGCGCGATGTTGACTTTCAAGCCCTTCTTCAAGTGAGCGAATGACAATGGGGTGTACATCGGGATATTGCTTCAGGTAGGCTGCCACTCTGGTTTGATGGTATTTCAACAGTTCAATGGGTGCCGTTTTCTTGGGCAAATATTGCGGTATGATTTCCAGAGGCAAAGCAATTTGTTGAGAAGCTTGTGCATGAGTCGTTAATATAAAACAGCCATTAGAAAATTCTGTTTCAAACTCGGTGACTTTTTCACGGTGATTTCCCAAGAACCAGCTAAAAATCGCGATCAACCCTTTAGGTTTGGCATCAAAAATACCGGCTGAAATCGTGCCTTCGTTACTGACTAAGGCGCGAAGAAATACCCTATGAAGATAGGGAGTTGCACGAGTGACTGTGATATCTTCAACATCACCCAATCTGACAAAACCTTGCTTTTCTAAAAGGGCCGCGCTTTTATCATAATAATTCAGATCCAAATGCGAAAAATCCTTTGGGTTGACGATTTTGTATTCATGCTTTTCTGAATAGATTTCTTCTAAATTCTTAATCAGTTCTTTGGTTTTATCACTCATAATCGTTTAAAAATCAGTTTGTAGGGTGGTAACGTGTTTTTGTTGCCCACCATTCCCTGTAGGGTGGGTAACGTGTTTTTGTTGCCCACCATTTTTTGTAGGGTGGGTAACGTGTTTTTGTTGCCCACCATTTTTTGTAGGGTGGGTAACGTGTTTTTGTTGCCCACCATTCCCTGTAGGGTGGGTAACGTGTTTTTGTTGCCCACCATTCCATTAAAGAGGGAGGTTGGTGGGCAAGCGGGCGGTGAATTCTGAGTTTTATATTGAGTTCAGTGTCGCCCGCTTACCCACCCTACGAGATACCTTGTGGTTGTCCTTTTTTGTATTTAACCCAAACGAAAAATGCTACAAACAATCCTTGTCGTTCGCCTTATCCGCATCGAATAAACAATCCTTGTAGTTATAACACGAGCTAGAAAAAACTTGAAAACCAAGTTATGGAGAATCCCTGTCAGCTTGCTCAAATTCCAATAAGGCGGTTAATAATTCATTCGCTATTTGTACGCTGTCTCTATACCCTTCACAATCTATCAAAAAATTGTACCGATATTCTTCAGCACAAACCGTTATGACTTGTAAAGCCATTCTATATTTAGATTTGTCGGTTCTGAAAGGGGTATAGGCTATTAACTCTTCTAATAGCTTATGCAATTTATGACTATGTGAAAAAGAACCAAACTGGCTTTTGGTTTCCAATAAGTGCTTAAATAGCATCTCAAACATCTGCTGATAATGGAAACTGTGAAGAGAGCAGTCTTTGATATTGCTTTGTTCTATCCAATCTATATTGATGCTATGTTGCCAAGCTTTTCCAGCTAAGTTCCCAACATTTTCAAATTTTTCAAAAAGTTTTCCGTACATACTTATTTATACCAATGAGCAATTATCAATTATCGCATCAGTTATTAATACATTGATATCCTTGAGATTTAATGATTGAGGGCGAACAATTTGAGCCTTTTTAAAATGATGTGTTTGCCCTTTTTTAAATCATTATCTGAAATTCAACTGGCTTTTATAAAAGTAGAGCGTCCAATTTGCCTGACTTGCAGTTTCATGTTGAGATAATTGTTTTCATTATTAAACAACCACAGGATTTTGGTTCGTCTGTTTTTATTGGGTGCAACAGGCACTGGGGCAAAGCCGTCGGTAAATATGATGAGGCCGTCGTAATCCTTATGTTTATCAATATAATCGATCACGGGTTGAAAATCAGTGCCACCGCGTCCAATCACTTTGACTTGATACTTAGCCTTTTTTAAAGAGAGGGGTTTGTCTTTAATCTCAGCGTCAAATTGTAAAACATCAACGCTTTGAATACCATATTTAAATAATTGATTGATGATTGAGAAAGCCTTTCGGATATCTTGATGAGTGACTGAGCCGCTGACATCGACTGCAAATAAGAGTTTTGTGCAAAAATCGCGACGACTGCCCATGTATAAAAAACCATAACGACGGCTAGGTTTCATTCGAGTCAATACGCGATTGACAGAAATAATACTGGCTTTGAATGATCGGAGTATTTGCCGATAATTGACTTTGGGTTTTAAAGTGGCGAGAATCCGCTCTTGAATACGGCTTGGAATGGTGCCCCAAGATTGACTTTCTAATGCCGATTCGATTTTCTCATTGATTTGATTGCTGTAATATTCATTCTCATCCCAAAGTGCTGTATTTTCTATCGCACTGCTTTCAGGATCAATGTAGTGATCAATTTCTGTCTCACTCTCAGAAGTCGTTGATGGTGATTCTTCTTCTCGCTTTTGCTCATTATCATTAGAGTCTGTCTCTTGTTCGCTTTCTCCTCCTGTTGAGGGGCTGTCATCAGGTTCAGTTGATTTTTTGTCATTACCCCCACTTGCTCCCCCTTGTGCAGATTCTCCCATCATTGACTGTTCTTCGTCTGCCAATTCTAACAACTTATAATAATAAAACTCAAAGTATTTTTTATCATATTCGGTTGTCTGAAAAACCTCTTTTGCCTTGGGAAAATGAAGCGGTGTTTCAAGATATTCTTGGAGGGTAATATTGCTTGCCGTGTAAGCAACCCTTTGGTTTTCTTTTCGGCGTAAATAGGGATGCTTTAATATAATTCGCATGACTTCAAATTGAAGCACTTGTTCAAGTGTTTGATCATCCAAACCCGCAATAAAGGTTGGATTATACTCAATTCTGCCCTGCCCTGTCCGGATATTTTGAATATTGGAATCGATGCTTAATTCATGCGTCGTCCAAACGGCAAAAAACAAGGGCTCAATCACGTACCATTTTTCAATGATCTGGCTTATTCTTTGTTTAGTAGACATTTAATTAAAAATCGGCTCCTGTTTTTATTAATGGGGAACAGTTCATTATCTTATTATTTAATGGCCCGCATTTGGGGCTTCAAATGTGAAACGTTGCTTTATCGAAGCGGCTTTGCCGCTTTGCATTTTATGCATTTGATATCAAGCACTCTCACATCTAGGCCCTTTTTTTGCTAATATCTTATACGTAGCGAGGTTTTGAAGCCACTAGGGCTGAATAACACCTTTGAATAAACACACGAATTGCCTAAAGGCATCGTTCCGATACACAGTTATGTCGGCGATTATGAATGATATGAATCAGATTCATCCGAGTATGGAGTTTGCTGATGGCGGATTTGTGACAACGACCAGCGATTTAAATCAATTTGGGTTAGCCCTTTCTCGTGGGCAACCCTTTAGCGATCATCAGACATTGAAGCAGATGATGGCACCACAAGGAAAGGCATTAATTGGATTAGGGCCTTTCATTGGAGAGACTGAAAACGGTATTGAATATTTCTATCATTTTGGACATTGGGGTGTGATGTTATTTGTTGTACCCAGCAAACAACTGGCTATTGCATTTACAATTAACCAAGGTGAAGCGGAATATGCTCAATTTTTAGAAGAGATTCTTGAAGTTGTACTTTTTTAGTAAAAAATCAGCGTTTCTGGCAAAAGTTTTTGCGCGCAAAAACTTTTGCCTAGCATCATAATAATCAGCATCATCAGCGTTCTATAGATTTTCATGTCAATAATTTCACTAGGGCAGACACGCAGGTATGCCCCTACAAAACCACGTTTTGTAGGGGCGAACCTGCGTGTTCGCCCGATTTGATTTGTGAAATTATTTTTCTGAACCTCTATATCATATCACCCACATTGCATGACTACCCCCTTGATTTCACTTTATAATTATTGACTATGCCAAAAATTGAAATCATAATCCAAAAAATCTCAATGACAAAGCTGCCTAAATTAAAATTGATCAACAAACTGATTAATAATAGAACAGCCCCTATTAAATTGATGACATAGAACTTGACGTGCGACCCGTTTCATGCAAAGTACAGTAAAAGGTGCGTAACATGAGCTTAATTAGGCCGTTTCTAAGCCTTATTATGATAATTCAAAGATTGTGAGATTAAAGCTATCTCAAGATGACCTA
>Ga0136651_10001660_pt1 | contig 12277 bp, 10 predicted proteins | sample Mar14236cmmetaG_FD_94867 | JGI IMG/M metagenome (GOLD analysis project Ga0136651, IMG submission 94867) | Marine hydrothermal vent microbial communities from Guaymas Basin, Gulf of California to study Microbial Dark Matter (Phase II) - Marker... ...
GGTGTCGGCGCCTGTGTCCCGGACAACTGCTGGGTCTGGCGCCTTCTTCCCGAACAACTCCCCTTCATCCGGCTCTGCAAACCCCCCGATCGGGACGATCCCGAGCAGCAGCGCGCCCATCGATTTGACGCTAACACCCTCGGTCCTGCAGAGAACAGCGTGTGCAAGTTCGTGCACAACCAGCGTGACCATAAGCCCGATCGCGCCCCAGACAAGCGGGATGTAATCGTTCAGACCCGGGATTAAAAAGATGTTCTGTGGGGCATTATATTTGTCCGGCATGGGCATAGCGTTCTCATACAATGCCTGGAGCATCACGTAGTCGGTCAGGATCACTACCGTGAACATGATAAACATCCCCACAAGCATCATCGGTATCCCGACGTTTCCGAAGAATCTCCAGAACCTGCGCGGGTATGCCAGCACCGTGAGTAGCTTCTGCCCGCGCCTGGTGCGGACCATCAGTATGGGTCCGAATGCCGACATGTTGTACCGCTCAAGAATTCCTTGTTTACTTAGAAAGGCAAAGACGATCCAGCATACGAGTAAAATGGTGAGTGCAATATTTAAATAGTTCACATTACTATTTTGTTGCCGATGCGGTATTAATACTTTGTACCGTTTCAGGAGTCGCCGCGAGAGAACAGGGCCATCCTTTTACCGAATTGTGTGGGATCGATTTGACCACACAGATATTACCTATTTTTTGGTGGCTACTATGTTTATGCACACAGACGACAACAACAGAAACAGAGCATGTATCCACTCTACAAACGCCCATGGTTCAGTGTCTATCTGGACGCGGACGGCAGTATGACCATGAGCGGCATCCTTGCGCCCGCGATAAAGCCATTCACGTCTGATCTTCTCGATATCTTCGAGAGCGCAAAGCCGGTTGGCGCAGATGGGGAAGAACTGATCTTCTCGACGTGGGTGCCGCCGATACCAGGGCGCGCGTTTGATCGGCTTGTGAAAAGCCAGCTTGATGCCAGATTCGGAAAAAATATCCCGGATCAGGTCACGATATCGATCACAGAGGAGTGTCCCAACAGGTGCATCCATTGCGCACTTCCCGATACCGAAAACAAGGCATCACTGCCGCCAGAGGTGGTGAAGGATGTGATCGATCAGGTGACCGACATGGGCACCACATTGATCATATTCGACGGCGGCGAGCCCATGATGTACCCTGAACTTGCAGAGGTGGTTGGGCATGTCGATCCTGATAAGGCGATTGCGACCGTGTTTACGTCCGGAACAGGGCTTACAATGGAGCTTGCGGAATCGCTAAAGGATGCCGGACTCTTTGCGGTCAATGTGAGCATCGATAGCCCGTATCCTGCGGAGCATGACCGGATTAGGGGGAGAAGCGGGGTATTTGATGAGGCGCTCGCTGCGATCAAAAACTCGCTTGCGGCAGGCATGTTTGTCGATATCTATGTCGTGCTATCCCCTATGAACATCCATGACCTGAAGGAGTTTTATTCGCTCGCTGTAGAAACCGGCGTCCACGAACTCTCGTTTTATGAGATCGTGCCGACAGGGAGGTGGATCGACCACGAAAGCGATGTTTTGAGTGATGCGGATCGTGAAACCCTTGATTCGTTTGTCAAGTGGGCAGCAAACGATGGAAGGGTGCGGGTATTCTCGATACCGCACGCGATGAAGACAACGGGCTGTTTTGCAGGGAAAAGATGGATTCACATAACGCCGCAGGGTGATGTGCTGCCCTGTGCATGTATCCCGATTCCTTACGGGAATATTCGGGAGGAAGGTATCGAAACGATCTGGAAACGGATCAGGAAGGATTCCATATATAATGCGGAATCGTGCCTGATGCGAAACCCTGAGTTCAGGAGGCGACTATGACTACAAAGAACATTATCCCGCTCTCGACTGTGGACTGGTACGGACGCGCCGCAACTGTGGTTTTCCTGATGGGCTGCCCGTACAGATGCCCCTACTGCCAGAACCACGCGCTCCTTGAGATGGGGCAACTCAGCTCCGAACCGGCAGACATCGAAGAAATCGAGTCAGAGATCGAGAGAAACTCCTTATTCATAAGCGCTGTCGTCTTTACCGGAGGCGAGGCGTTTTGCCAGTTGGATGCACTCTTGCACCTCGCAGAATTCACACATAAGCACGGTCTGCTTGTAGGTGTTGAGACGAACGGGTACTATACCGACCGGATCAGGCAGATGATCGATGCGCATCTCGTCGATCTGATCTGCATGGATGTGAAGGCGCCGCTTACGCGTGATGCGTATCTTAGAATATGCGGTATCGATGCCGCCAAACATGTCTCAGATTCGCTTGGACTGTGTGAACTGTGCAGGGAGAACAAGATTGATTTTGAGGTAAGAACGACGGTATTTCCCAATTTTATCGGGTCACCGCAGGAGATACGTTTGATTGCCGAAGCTATATTGGAAATTGCAGGAGATGTGCGCTACATCATCCAGCAAGGTATCCCGGAACACGCATGGAAGGACGTGCCTGAGAGGGCATACACCCGGGATGAACTGATCTCGCTTGCAAAGATCGCAAGACAGTTATTATCAGATGTCAGGATCCGGACGAAGGAATCCGGCGAGGAATGTGTATGACGACTGTTGAAAGCATCATCAACGTTATAACATACTTCAGTCTCTATCTGTACCATGTCCATCGAGCATCGCTCATCGCAGTATTCCTGCTGCTGCTGGTTTTCTATATTTTGTACAGAATATGCGCAAAAGATCTCGGATCGATCCCATACGCGGTCAGCAGGATTCCCGGGAGACTGCTTGCATGGGATCGGAAGAGCAATGTCAGTGCAAGGATGCGCGGGTATAGGGACATCTCTATGCGACCGCGAACCTACAAGCTGTTTGTACCACTCATTATCGCAATGGCGATCGCATATATCCTGCTTGCACGTCTAGCCTTTCCGGCAGTTGTAACGACCGGAAGTATGGAACCAACACTCGAAAAATACGACATCGTTCTTGCGCAGAGATTGAATATGATGCATGAGGTCGGGGATATTATCGTCTTCGATGTCGAGGAATCCCCTATTCAGGTGGTTCACAGGATCGTCTCGGTATCTGATACTGGAATCAGGACAAAAGGTGATGCAAGGAGGACTCAGGACGGTTGGGTGCTTACAGAGGATCAGATTAATGGCGAACTGATCACTTATGAAGGGGAGCCGATCGTGATCAAAAACGTCGGCAGATACTTCCTGTTTGACACGTCCGAAGAGGTTGTCATCAGAAGCAAATACGGCTCTGAATTCTACCGTACGTCCCAGATCCTCAAATACATAAAGAAGATGGGACTCACGATCGCAATAATATGCATCTGCCTGTATATTTATTTCGTGGTAACTGAGCGGCGCTAATCAGTGTCCTGAAGTGTGACATCCGCAGACCGGTGCCAGTAATACTCAAATAGCGCATTTCCCCACTCGATCGCAGCAGGGTCACCGCTGACGAGATCCGCATTATAATCGTACGTACCATCAGGTCTGAAAAAGCCAAGTGATAGGGTCTTCTCGGTTACCGTGAATGCAACCCCTACATCCTCTTCGATCACCCTTAGACTAAAGTTTGACATGTCGCCGACATGCTGCAGCACTTCCGCATGTCTTTCGCGTATCAGTTCCAGTACGGAAGAGGTTACTACAAGACGTACCGCTGCCTCATGTTCGATGAATATTTTGAATATACGGGGCAACTCCGGATGGAGGAACGGCGAGACCCCATTTATGACACTGCAACCCTCAACCAGTTTTAGGAAGTATCTATGCACTTCAAAAAGATCTGCCGGTGAAGCCTCTACAATCTGGGATCTAACGAGAGAACCGATATTTCTGAAAAATAACTCCGGAATCACATAGGTTTCATGACTCTTCCAGAATTGTTCCTGCGTTTTGAACATGGAAAGCGTTTCAATAAAATCGATCAACTTGGATGAGATGAGTTTTCCAAACGGCGTCACGTCATAACACCGATCTTCCTGCTGTATAAGACCTTTTGACTTTAACTCTGCGAGTACTGGCAGGAGGGTGGACGTCCGATAACCAAACTCACTTCTCAATTGATTTACCGTCATTCCTTCCCTATTTAGATTGATCAGTAGTTTGACACGCACTCCCGATGTTGTGAAAAACTTCAATTCTTCCTTGACTCCATCATACAAGTCAATTTCCGGAATCATATAATAAAAGTGTACACTGTATTTATTAAATGTTTCCCACATTGAAAGATAGAACCAGATAAATCCATGCGCCCACACCCATGAGTACCCATTCCCCCTCCAACAATATATCCCATGACATCTCACTATGGTGGTTTGTATTGCAGAAGTGGATGATGTACAGATACCCATATACCATACTGGCGATTAAGATTACGTAATATTTACTGAATAAATCTGAAAACAGTATCAACCATACCACAAGCAGAAATTGAATAGTTAATAACGATTGTCTTGTTCTTTTTACCCCTATAACAACTGGAATAGTCTTTACGCTGTTTAAAGTATCTCCTTTCACATCCCGCACATCAAACAAAACCGTATTTATAAAAACTTTGATGAAAAAGAATGGGAAAATAAAGTACAGTTTAGTAGAATTGCATAGTTGAAGCGCGGGCAGAAATGCTACGCAAACTGCCCAACTAAAAGCAACGATAAAACTCTTTACAAGGAAGATATCCTTTAATCGGGGAATTCCGATTATCGAAAGGGGATTCGTACTATAGGCGATCCCTGACAGGAATGGAACGAGCAGGATGCCTGCGGCAAGTGGACTTTCGATTAAGCCGAGAAGTAATGCTGTGATATATGATGCAATTGCAAGAGTTAATAGAAACCGTTCATTGCCCTCTACAAAGGTGGAACGCTCTGGTGTATTTACCGCATCCTCTTCCTGATCTGTTAATTTATTGATACTGTACACGCTGTATACCACAAGAAACATAGTGCATAACAGGATTGGTCTTGGTGTTACCCCGAGTACAATGAATGAAAAATAAAGCATCATCAAACTGGTGAATGCAGTAAAGACCGAGCTCACCACCAAGAACGATATGATGTCACCGATCCCTGGAAGATATGCTCTTCTACTCTTGCTGATGATAACAGTCCCCACCGATTGCCTACCCCACAGTCAATTGGCGTCAACCGTACTTATATTTTTCTTCGGTGGATCGCGTTACATCCGCAAATTACAACCGGTATAATCTGCCAGCCCAGACCACCTTAAGAGCGATATCCTCCGGATTCCCGTCCACATCCACCTTCTTCTCAATCACAGGCATCTTCATGCCCGCAAGCATCTTCCTTGTGAGTGAAAGATCGCCGCCAGCGATGATCGTCTCGACCGGGTCATCCACCATCGACTCGAGTTTCTCCTGCACCTTCTTTATATGATAGTCAACATCCTGATCCCGGCCGCGCTCGAATCTCCGCTGGCTCCACCCGCCCTTGGTATGCTTTGCCTTAACTCCGGTGCGCACGATCTCGGCGTAGACCTCAGAGTCTCCGTCATCATCCCGGTCGCCGTCGCCGTCTCCGCCTGCGCTTACACCTACACCGCCACCACGGACGATTCCAATGATGGTGCGCCCCGCATGTGCGTAGAGGGTGCAGACAGTCGAGCTATGTGCCAGCATCCCCTTAAGCGGAGTCAGATCAAACGCGTCAGCAGTTGTCCAGTCCGATCTCTCGATTACGAATGGGGGCACGACTGCTACCGAAATGCAACGATCCTCGTCGTAGAATAGTACTTTTCCAGTGTATGATCTGATCTGGTCGAAGAGATGTATGCAATCCGCATCGATCGTGTCCCCAAACTCAAAATCGGATGTTCTTGCGTTCGTGTTGAGGTAGATCGAGTGAAAGGTTCCGGGCTTCGACCGCATCGAACCTAATTCAAACACAATATTCATAAGTCTGCTTCTGTTTAGCGGGTACGTGCCGCTAAACGTTATATTTTTAGATGATTCTTCCCTGAGTACAGTAAGTTCGTTTTCGAGCGTTGTTATTCTCTGTTGCGCGCGATTTAGCACTTCTTCGACTTCTTGTTTCCTTGCGACTGCGGTTTTTGTTTTTTCATCCCTCTTATCTATTATCGTCTTTAATTTCTGATTCTCCGCATGTAGTTCCCCGATCTGCTGCTCCAGTTCACCGATCCGGGTTTTATGTTTTTTATTTCCGAATAAGTCGAAAGATTGTGCCATCATTGGTCTATCAATATTTGGTAGCATACAACATATAGGTGCTGTGGTTTGGAAGCTATAACCCGCGTCCGGTACACAGTATGCCGGACGAGTGGCTATGGATACTATATAAAACCTATGTAATTATTGGGAAAATGGCATATATGTTAGCTGCGCACCTCATCGCGGTGATGTGCCAATGAGTAAACGACCCGCACTGAAAGATTTTCGTCATACGCGGCTGCGGCGACGCTTCTGATCGCAGTGATCGCTGCGTCGCTGCTTGGATCGGGTTGCATCGGGGGCGGCAACGACGCTCAACACTCGATGAAACTACAGATCGCCAGATCAACAACAGTTCTTCCGATAGCAGAGGAGTGTGCTCGCATATTTATGGAGGATTATCCGGGCGACAGGGTCTTTGTCTCTGGCGGCGGCTCCTCACACGGCGTGAAGGCTGTCGCAGACGGTACGATGGGTATCGGCACAGCATCCCGCGATCTCACGGATTCTGAGACGGAGGCGCACCCGGATCTCGCGGTGCACGCTATCGCAATGGACGGGATTGCGATCGTGGTGCATCCGGAAAATCCGGTCGATGGTCTCACGATGGCGCAACTGCAAGGAATCTACACCGGCGAGATCGCGAACTGGGGGGATATCAGTGGTGGAGATTCAGAGATTGTAAGAGTCTCAAGCAAAGGTATCCTACGAGATGTAAGCAAATTTTTCAACTGCGGTGAAGACTCCGGCATCATGGTGGTCTCCAGAGAGGAGGGGTCCGGAACAAGGAGCTACTTTGAGAGTGCAGTCATGAAATCCACCGGAAAAGAGATTACAGACCATGCGATCATTCAGGACTCGAATGGCAAGATACGGACAACTGTTGCAGGGGATAAGCACAGCATCGGTTTTCTCTCACCCGGGTATGCCAGCTCTGATGTCAAGACCTTGACGCTCGATGGTGTTGCGCCCAGCACCGAGAACGTTCTAAGCGGCGAGTACGCGATCTCACGGACACTTCTAATGATTACGAAAGGCAAGCCGGACGAGGACGAGCAGGCGTTTCTGGATTTCGTGCTTTCGGAAGACGGGCAGAAGATCGTCACAGATGTGCACTACATACCGGTGGAGTGATCCTTACCATCTTTTTGTCTCTTTGCATCTGCAGAGAGGTGTCCTGCACTGAAATTGTGGCGCATAGCCGTAAGTGTGGGGTTAACTGCCGACCTGGCAATAGGTGGCGCGGTCACATGTGGGCCAGATTAACCATCCCGTCAAACACCCGCACAGTCATCCCCTCCAAAGTCCCAAAACTTTAAAAGAAACAATATCTATTCTTACATGGGGGAGGAAAATGCCCACCTATACCAGATGTATACGACAACAGAGTATTGACCCCGGATTGTTCACCAACCGGGAGGGCGAATATCGCCATACCAAAGAGATTTTGAGGAGCGTCATACTCGCCAGGGGGGAAGAAGAACGACGGCTGATGATCCATGGCGATAGTGGGACTGGCAAATCCATACTTCTCAGAAAGGTCTTATCTCATTTGAAGCATGAAATCGATTTCATTTCTGTTATCGTGGATGGCAAGACCAGCATGAACGCAGAGGAATTGTTGCGAGACATCTGTGAGAACCTTGCTTCGGAACTGAGGGACGAATATGGTGAGAATGAGAAGGCAATCTGCGAAATAAGTTATCTTGACGAGATGTCTCGAGTGAATACAGTGACCAGAGGCTGGGCAAGAAGCAGAGCCAAGGAAATTGAAACTACTACCGGAGCAGAGATCGGCATACTCAACTTCTTTAAGTTGAGAATGGGGGTGGGAAGTAGAGCGACTGGAACAGAGGAGTTGACCGGGACTGTTGAGATAGAGATCGATTCCAGATTCTTGAGGCAGTTGATCAGCCATGTTATCGAAACCGTATCTGCTGATCGGGATAAGGAGGTCGTCATCGCAATCGACAATCTCGACCAGATCCATGACAAGGCTCAGATCGCCGAGTTTGTTCACGAGATATTCAAGCATAGAAAATCGCTGCTAATCGCTGTACTTAGAAGCGAAGCCATAACTCTTGAATTTCACCGCAGTTTCCGTGACCCTATTGTAGTCGGGGATTTGTCCGGGGACGCACTCAAGGAGATTTTAGCCAGACGACTGGAGAATTGTCCCGAGAAGGAGATTCTGGAACAAAAATTGCCGCCCATCGCTGACAAATTGCGGATGATAACAGGCAATCCGCTTTCATTCCTCACATGGGTTCATTTCCTCTGTAATAACAGCGAGTTAAACCCGGCAACCATGCTGGACGACCTTAAAAGTTTTATATCCAATTTTTATGGATTCGATCCCGAAGAAGTATCCGTTATCAGCAAGTTCTTCTTAAGTAGGGAGAATCCATTCCTGAAGAGAGGTGAGATCGTAGATCAATCAGGGGTCTTTGAAGGAGATTATGATGCGATGATCGAGAATGGCATTCTTGTCCCTGACGACCTCTATACGCCGCAGAAGTACCGGCTTTCACCAGACCTCGCTTTTTTCAAGCTTGATCTATAACAAGAGTCTCCGGCAATGAAAGTATTCCAAATACCGCTCTTGAAGAATTTTCAGATAAACCCTGCTTTATTAGAGAAGCCCCAGACGTTGCCTTTTGACATGCCCGCGGATAAGAAGGAGAAGATAATAACCCTCCTGCTATGGGGTATGAACGCTTACCATCCTGATTTCTTAGCTCTGGATTATAAAGAGATCGAGAGTGTGGCCGGAAATCGGAACGTAGAGCTAATAAAAGGAATAAAAGTGGATAAGAGCACTCTTCTCACTATTTCAGTCAGAAGTGAGAATGAACTGAGAAGTGCATTGAAAGCCGGAAGACGGATTCCATCGTTGATGATAGTGATAGATATACTGGATCCGGAAGTACCAGCATCGCGGAGATGGCTTTTTCAACTGAAGAATGAGGCGGTGGACGCCATCAGAAAGACCATCTACGAAGATAAACGAATCGATGAGACACTTCTGGAGGGGGGTGCTTTTGACTTTGCTCTCAAGAACTTCGAAGACCCGATCGACACGGTTGAATTTCTGGATCTGGTAATTTCAACCAGATCAGAGGATAAGGAGATGGAGGAGACTATCAATGAGGCGTTTATTGCGATGGTTAGCGATAAGATGTCTGTATTGAAAGCCAATCAAGTAAAAACCCTTCTTTCGCTTGTTGTTACGGATAGCGTTCCTGATATCCGGAGACTGACTGCACTCTCTGAAGAAGCGATCAGCAAAGCGATCGATGAGTTGCAGATACAGGGTCTGGTCCATCGCCGTGGTGAGACAACCGTTTTACCGCTTTATCTGAATAATCTTAAGAAGCCGGGCTTGCTTATTGGTGTTGTGGAGCGGATGGCTGGCAAAATGGAAAGAGGAAGATTTGACGAGATAGAGGAATTTTATTTCGGGATACTAAAGGAGATCAAACCGAAGGGGGAGATGATTGAGCCACCTATGATGAGAGCGGAAACGATGCGGGCGATCAGTTATCCATTTCCGGAGATGGAGGAGCTGGATACACTGGTAATTTCACTTAAGGCGCAATTTATGGGGGAGGTAGCAAAGGAGATCGAAAATCCCGATAGACTGATTGAGATAGTGGACGAAGTGCTGTTTAAAACCATCGATGATCAGATTCGCGGCATCGCCCTCTCTGTGCGGGCACTGGCATATATGAAGAAAGGCTCTCTGGAAGAGTCGCGGAGAGACATTGATGAGGCTTATAAATCCAATCCCGAGGTTTTAAATCTTTTAGTACCGTTTTATCTCAGTTATGGTAACCTCTACCGGGAGCGGGCGAAGTATAAGGAATCGGTAGAATGCTATGATCGCGCTCTAAAATTGGCAGAGGGATCGGGAGATACGTTGAGAGTTGCTCAGGCATTGATCGGCATTGCGGAGGTTCGTTTAGGGCAGGCTAATTACAAGGAAGCTGAGGAATTGGTTAAAGACGGGATGAAGATCGCTGAAGGGTTGGAGGAATCCGGCAGAAGTATGGTTGCCCAGGCTCTCGATCTGCTGGGTAATATTCGATACGCGAGTGGGAATGCCAGACAGGCGATTGAGTACTTCGAGCGGGCTCTCTCGATTGACAGGGTGGTATGTGGTGAGATACACCCCGCAGTGGCAAGAGACCTCAGCAACATCGGCACGGTACATGATCTTGGCGAACATACGAAAGCGATTAAGTACTATGAGCAGGCACTCTCGATTGACAGGGAGGTGTACGGCGAGAAGCATCCTGCCGTGGCAAGAGACCTCAACAACATCGGCATGGCATGGCATCGCCTTGGCGATCCAAGAAAAGCGATTGAGTACTTCAAGCAAGCTCTCTTGATTGACAGGGGGGTGTATGGCAAAAGGCATCCTGCGGTTGCAACATATCTCGACAACATCGGCTTGGCATGGCATGACCTTAACAAGCCAAGAAAAGCAATCGAGTACTATGAGCAGGCGCTCACCATCGACCGGGAGGCGTATGGCGATGAGCATCCTGACGTGGCAAGAGATCTCAACAACATCGGAGGGTCATGGAAAGTACTAGGTGAGCCACGAAAAGCGATCGAGTACTACGAACAGGCTCTCTCGATCGACAGGGCGATATACGGCGAAAGACATCCTGACGTGGCAACACGACTCAATAACATCGGCACGGCATGGCACGCCTTTGGCGATCGCGAGCGTGCGAAAACGTACCTTCAGCAGGCGTACAGTATATTTCAAGAGGTCTATGGCGATGAGCATCCCAACACCCGAAATGTAAAAAGGGGACTGGATGTCTTGAAAGGATGAGAGCCTCCTGATCAGCAACCACTTATATCTCGACCGTCCCGTCAAACACCCGCACAGCCGCCCCCTCCATAAACGCCTCGCCATCAGCCGCTAATGATATGCGCAAAGATCCTCCCACCGTATGCACAACCACCCGGTCGCCGGTCTTCCCACTTCTGTGTGCAACATAAGCGGATGCGACCGCGCCTGTGCCGCAACTCAATGTCTCGCCCTCGACGCCGCGCTCATACGTCCGGATCGTGATCTCAGAAGCGTTCTTGACCTTGACAAAGTTCACGTTCGCGCCCTTTGGGAACACAGGCGCATACCTGATCGCTGGCGCAATCTCATCGATTGCAATCTCCAAATCGTCCACGAAGATGACCGCGTGTGGAACGCCCGTGTTTGTCGAATAAACCTCGTACCCCTCGAGATGTTCGATGCCGCATGCCGCTGGTGTGCCCATATTCACTTTTATCCATTCAGCGTCGAGATCGACCTCTATTATGCCTGCAAGCGTCTCGACGGCAGAAGCCCCTGCTATATAGCCCTCGTCGATCGCGTACCTGACAAGACACCTTATGCCGTTTCCGCACATCTCTGCCTCTGACCTATCTGGCTGGAAGAGCTGCATCCTGAGGTCTGCGCAATCGGAATTAGTTAGGAAGAGAACGCCGTCTGCGCCGATCCCGAACCTGCGATCGCAGTAGGTGGCAGCGAAACCGGGTTTGTCCGGGATAACCTCGCCATTGTATTCGTCGATCAAGATGAAGTCGTTTCCGTTTCCATGTAGTTTGGTGAATCTGATCATGGCATCTCACCACCCACTGGACTCGCGAGATGCTGAAGGTGGGGACAGTTCATAGACAATATTGACATTTCAATCACCATATACTGCAAAAAACTTTGTTCCATCGAAATGTATTACATGATCGGGATTATTTTCTATCCATACTTCAGTCTCCCATGCAATGTTATCGATATGCCGCTTAAACTCGCGAAAATCTGGAAAAGCACTGATATAGATTCTTTTGACTTTGCAATATTCTAATACCTCTTCCAGTTCTATCTGACGTTTAGGCGATAAAGGACCATGCGCTGTTACGGCTTCTATCAAAAAAAGATGCTTTTTTTGTGGATCATAGAGAACAACATCAGGTAATTTATCATGTTTCGTTATTGGGATTTTTAACTCTTTTAATAAATTCTCATTAACATATAATAACTTTTTAGCGGTATCGCCCAC
>Ga0136651_10001663_pt1 | contig 12269 bp, 10 predicted proteins | sample Mar14236cmmetaG_FD_94867 | JGI IMG/M metagenome (GOLD analysis project Ga0136651, IMG submission 94867) | Marine hydrothermal vent microbial communities from Guaymas Basin, Gulf of California to study Microbial Dark Matter (Phase II) - Marker... ...
AAATCGAACAATAAATATCAAGATAGTTCATTTATTTGTGATATTTATTGTTATTATGTGTTAAGTAATCCAGAGTATAAGTTCCACTAATTTCATAAAGGGGGGATTTTAGATGCGTAAAGTAGTTTTTTTGGTACTTGCAGTTTTAATCGTAATGGGTACTGCATCAATGATTCTTGCGAGTGAATTCCACGGCGCATGGCCTTATCTTCCACCACCAAATGGTCATTTCAATACCTTCGTTACTAACGCTATATTAGGTGCATCTATGTATCATGATTTAATCGAGGAACCTATGGCTATTTACTATTGGGCAACAGGTACATGGGAGCCATTGCTTGCAGAGAGTTGGAAACTGGATAAAGAAAAATCAGAATTCGTTGTAAATCTCAGAGAAGGTGTTAAGTTCAATGATGGTTCAGAGCTCACAGCCCAAGATGTTATAGATACTTTTTATATTGGTTACTTGATGCACTGGGCAGTTTGGAGATTTATAGATAAGGTAGAGGCTGTGGACAAATACACCGTAAAATTCCACATTGCAAAACCAGCTCCAAAGATTGTTCTCGAAAGATACATAGTGAGAGAAAGAGTTAGAGCTCACTCAGTTTATGGTGAATTTGCGAAAAAAATCATAGATCTTTTGGCAGAAGGTAAAACGAGAGATTCGAAAGAAATGAAGGATCTAAGAGTTGAATTTGAGAAATTCAGACCAAAAACCATCGTGGGTGCTGGACCATACATGATTGATCCCAACAGTATAACGGAAGCACAACTCACATTGGTGAAATTCCCTGGATATTGGGACATCAAGAATATCAAATTTGATAAAGTCGTGGTTTATAACGGTGAAACCCCAGTTGTTACTCCACTCGTCATGTCAAAGGAAGTTGATTACGCAACACACGGGTTCCCACCAGCAACTGAGATGCAGTTCAAACGCTTAGGTGCAAGAATATTGAGGCCACCTATCTATTCAGGACCAGCAATTTATTTCAATGATGATATTTATCCATTCAACTTGAAGGAAGTTAGACAAGCGATCGCATACGCTATAAACAAAGATGAGAATGCTTACGTTTCACTCGGTCAATCTGCAAAAAGATGTGTTTACATGGCGGGATTCAGTGATAACCTCGTTCCACTCTGGTTGAGTGATGAAACGAAGAGTAAGTTGAACAGCTACAAATACGATCCAAAGAAGGCAGAAGAGATTCTCAAGAGCCTTGGATTCCACAGGGATAAGGATGGGGTATGGGTCACCGATAAAGGCCAGAGAATGGAGTACGAGCTTTCCGTGCCCGCGGAATATGCAGACTGGACTGCTGCAGCACAGAATGCTGCTGATCAGCTCACAAAGTTCGGTATAAAAGTTTCCGTACGTGGTGTTACATATTCACAACACCCAACTGAGGTAAGACAAGGAAGATTCCAGATGGCTATAAGGGACTGGGGAGCAGGTCACCCACATCCACATTTTGCATTCTACACCGATCTTGTTAGCTACAATTACCTGAGTGGTTTTGGACCTGGTCAGAATTTCCCACTCACACAGAAAACCAAGGCATTTGGAATGGTCGATCTCAACGACTTGGTTACAAGAAGTGGAGAAGGCTGGAATGAAGAAGAGCAAAAAGCTGCAATTGAAAAACTCGCTGTGGCATTCAACGAACTTCTTCCAATAATTCCACTCTGGGAGAGGTACGGTAACAATCCAGCCTGGGATGGTGTAAGAGTGACCAATTGGCCAGCAGATGATGATTCATTGTACAAGAACAGTCCTTACGCAGATAACTTTGTAACATTAATGCTACTTAAGGGAATACTTGAGCCTGTTAAATAACAATAAGAAATCCCATTGAGATGAGGGGAACTTTTCCCGGTTCCCCTCATTTTTTAAAAAACAGCAAAGGGGTAGAGTACTTTGGGATGGCTAGTAAAATTGTTCAGAAATTACGTTTTCAGGCGTGCAATAAGAGCTTTCATTACTATACTTATTGTTGTTACTATAACTTTTTTTATAGTTAGGTTGATGCCAGGTAATCCAATAGAAATCTATATAGGACAGTTGATGTCGCAATATGGTATGACATTTCAAGAAGCAAAAAATGCTGCGGCAGCCTTATTTTCATTGGACTTGGATGCTCCTTTATTCAGTCAATACTTGGATTACATGAAAAACCTTTTCAGAGGAGATCTCGGTCGTTCTTTTGTCTCACAGGGCGTAGAAGTTGTAGATCTTATTGCTTCGTATCTTCCTTGGACGTTGTTTAGTGTTGGAATATCCATACTTTTGAGTTTTTCAATAGGTATAGCGCTTGGTATAGTGATAGCTTATAAACGCGGAGGACTTTTGGATCAGATTATAAGTGGTATTTCAACTGTTCTAACTTCTATACCCAATTATCTTTTAGGAATAATTCTTTTAATCTTGCTGGGAGTTCAACTTCAGTTGATTCCCGTGAGTATGATGCGTGGAACTGTTTCACCTGGAATGAAGCCCGGCTTCACTTGGAAGTTTATCAGCGATGTTTTTAAGCATGCGGCATTGCCGATCCTTACGTATGTTTTAAGTACTGTGGGTGGTTGGATTTTGAGTATGAGAGGAAGCACATTGAACACACTCGGCGAGGATTTTGTTACAGTGGCTAAAGCAAGAGGTTTACCTGAAAGAAGGATAACTTTCACTTACGTTGGCAGGAATGCGATACTTCCTTTGTTTACCAGTTTGACCATGCAAATAGGATTCATGATGGGTGGTTCTGCACTCGTCGAATTCATATTCGTTTACAAAGGAGTTGGATGGGCTCTTTGGAGTAGTATCGGTCAAAGGGATTACCCTGTAATGCAGGGGGTATTTTTGATAATAACAATAGCTGTTATAGTAGCAAACTTTATGGCAGATTTATTGTATGGTAAACTCGATCCAAGAATCAAGGCTGGTGGTTCAGAATGAAGAAGTTAAAGAACTTCCTGTGGTCATTATTTGTACAGCCTGTGATACTGATAGCACAAAATAAAACAGGTTTAGTAGGTTTCATAGTCCTATTAATAATAATTTTTATGTCCTTTGTAGGTCCTTATATTATACCTTTGGATACAAAGGTTAAATTAGATAAAATCTATCAACCTCCGTCCTGGGAACATATTCTTGGAACTGATAGTGAAGGTAAAGATGTGTTTTCTCAAATTGTTCATGGTGGTAAAGCGGTCTTAACAGTAGCGTTTTTAGCGGCTTTGTTTTCTACCTTGATTGCTGTTACACTCGGAATAACAAGTGGTTTTGTTGGAGGTAGAGCAGATACCGTTATTATGTTCATAACAGAAGTGGTATTGACGATTCCTCAATTTCCATTGTTGGCAGTTTTAGCAGCTTTCATAAGGCTTTCAAGTCCTACTTTGCTTGCGTTCATACTTGGTGCCGTCAGTTGGCCTGCTCTTACCAGGGCCATAAGGGCACAAGCACTTTCTTTGAGGGAAAGAGATTTTATAGAAGCAGCTAAAATTCTGGATCTTGGTTCTTTTCATATAATATTCTCTGAAATATTACCCAACATGATGAGTTACATAACTATCAGTTTCGTTATGGCAATGACTGGTGCAATTTACAGTCAAGTTGGTCTTATATTGCTCGGTTTGGTTCCACTCAGTGGACACAATTGGGGACTTATGATCCAGTTGGCTTGGACCAGAGGTGCGATATTTTTTAAGGACAGCCTTTCATATATTCTTTCACCGATTTTAGCGATAGTTTTGTTTCAGTGGTCTTCTGTCTCTTTTACAAGATCACTTGAAGGAATATTCAATCCTAGGTTAAGGGTGAGAAGATAGCCATGAGAGAAAATAGTATACTTTCAGTTCAGAATCTTCATGTGATTTATAGTGCTTTAAGAGGAACTGTAAAGGCAGTAAGAGATGTTTCGTTCGAATTAAGAAAAAGAGAGTGTTTAGCGTTCATAGGCGAAAGTGGTTCAGGAAAGAGTACGCTTGGTACAAGTTTGATAAGCTTGATACCAGGAACGGGACGAGTAAGCGATGGAAAAATAATATATCGCGGAAATTCTAAAGAGGTCAATATAGCAAAGCTCAGTGAGAATGATGTCAGAAAATTGCGTTGGAAAGAGATCGCGATGGTTTTTCAATCTGCTTTGAATTCGTTTAACCCTATTTTGAAAATTTGGAATCATGTTCTCGAAACAGCGAAAGCGCACGGGGTAAACGACAAAAATTTTGTTCGAAAGAAGTCATTGGAATTACTTGAATTAGTTCAGTTGGACCCTGAAAGGGTCTTAAAATCTTTTCCACATGAGTTGAGCGGTGGAATGAAACAAAGAACTTTAATAGCTATGAGCCTATTGCTTGATCCCAAAATATTGATTTTGGATGAGCCAACGACCGCCTTGGATATCCTCACACAAAAAAATATAATAGAGCTCTTGAAAAAGATAAAAAGCGAATTGGAATTAGCGATGATATTTATCTCTCATGATCTTTCAATTGCGGCAGAACTTGCGGATAGGGTAGCAACCATGTATGGTGGGAAGATAGTAGAAATAGGACCAACTGATAGTATTTTCTATCATCCTAAACATCCTTATACGAAAGGTTTATTGAAAGCCGTTCCAAAGATATCTGGTGGATTTGAAGAATTATTTTCAATTCCTGGTGAACCACCGGATCTTATAAACCCACCGAGTGGTTGTCCGTTTCATCCAAGGTGTCAGTATGCTGACGAGATATGTAAAAAGGAAGCTCCTCAACTTGAGCGAGTTGAAGAAGAACATTATGTAGCATGTTATAAATGGAGAGGGATAGCCGATGAAAAATAACAAAATAATAGAAATCAAAAATCTAGAAAAATCCTTTTATAGACGTTCAGTGCTGGGCGGGAAGAAAGTGATACCGGTATTGAGAAATATAAATTTTGATATAAAACAAGAAGAAGTTTTTAATCTCGTTGGTGAGAGTGGTTGCGGTAAAACAACCACAGGTAAAATAATCGCAGGTTTAATTCATCCAACCAGTGGAGAAGTGCTCTATCGTGGTAAAAATATCTGGGATATGAAAAAACAGGAATTTAAAAAATACAGGAAAGCTGTTCAGATGATTCATCAGGATCCATATGCTTCCTTGAATCCAATGAAACAGGTCTATGATATTCTCAGTGCTCCTCTCTTTAGACATGATATTGTAAAGAGTAGAAATGAAGCTCGTGAAAAAGTTTTAGAATTACTTGAAACAGTTGGAATGACTCCACCAAAAGATTTTATCGATAAGTATCCTCATGAATTGAGCGGTGGTCAAAGACAAAGGATTGTTATTGCACGGGCATTAACGATAAATCCAGAATTCATAGTAGCTGATGAAGCTGTTTCAATGCTTGATGTTTCTATAAGGCTGAGTGTCATCGAGCTGCTTTCGAACCTCAAAGAAAAATTTGGTGTTGCTTTTCTTTTTATAACACATGATCTTGCTATGGCAAAGTATTTTGGATGGCACGGTAGAATAGCGGTCATGTATGTGGGAAAAATCGTTGAATTGGGTCCAACACCTGAGGTTATAGATAATCCTTTACATCCTTACACAAAAGCATTGTTAGCAGCTATCCCAGAACCTGATCCGGAGATAAACAAGAAGAAAAAAATGATGAAATTGAGATCACTCGATATACCGAATCTGATGGATTTGCCAAGTGGTTGTAAATTTCATCCAAGATGTCCTTTCTGGATAGAGGGAAAGTGTGATAAGGTAGAACCGGAGTTAGTAGAAATAGAAAAAGGACACTTTGTAGCTTGCCATCTTTTTGATAAATAGGTGAATTTAAGCCTTGAGGTGTATTTAATGATAGATCCGCGTTTAGGAAAAGTCATATTTGGAATAGCTCTTTTCATAATAATACTCGGGGTGTTCTCGCTGATTTTTGTGAAGCCGGGAACCCCCGAGTTTGTTGTTGATATACTTGCAATTTCGATAGGATTCCTACTGATCCTATTAGTAAAATTGTTTACACGAAAAATTTAATTCACAAGAGTTTTCTCAAAAACCAACTTTCAACAATTAAAGTGAAAGCTACTCCATATGAGATTCCTAAAACTAACAGTAGTGAAACATTTCTAAACATCGCAAAAGTTGAAAACAAGAGAACAGAAAAACCGGCTACGAGTCCAATAGCATTGGCGAATATCGAAGCTCCTACCCTTCTTAAAGCTAAAACAGGATCACCAACCTTTTTAGAGTCGTAAGCCAAATGTATAGAATAGTCAATAATTAATCCCATCAATATGCTTGAAATTATAGCGGTAGATATTTCCAGGTTCAATCTGAACAGATACATAAATATGAAATTCATGGCCACTGTAAAAATCAACGGGACCATTATCACAAGAGAGAATCTCAACTTTCTGAATATTACATAGACCATTCCAAATATGAGTAATCCAGCTGCAATCAAACTCTGTAATTGGCTCAAGAGCACCTCCGAGTTCACTTTATCCCAAATCAGGGATGACCCTGCAATAACAAATCTGTAATTGTATCTTTTTAAGATATCACTCATACTTTCTCTCAATTTTCCCAAATTTTTAAATCCCTTTTTCGACACGTAAACCACGAATCTTATAGTATTTTCCGAAGCTATGAAATATCTCAAAAATTCATTATTTCTCGAAAGTAAATTGATAATGGGCACAGGAATTTCAATGGGAAATTCAACCTTCGTTATACCTTCAATACTTTCAAGGTCCTTCTTTATTGATCTCAGGATTGTTGTGTCATTAGCTGTAAAGACACTTTCCTCTTTTTCAATCATTATAAAAAGAGGTTCTCGTAAGTTGAATTTTTCGTTCATCAACTCGTATGCTTTCCTGATATCGGACTTCTTTGAAAAATATTCGATGTTGTCTACCCCTATGTTTATTTTCAATGCTGTGAATGGAAAAAGAGCGACCACCAAAAGTGCTGTTATAAAAAAGATCTTTGAAATTTTCTCATTTGGGGAGACCATTTTGAAAGTTCTTGGTTTTTTTTCATTGATCCTAAGAAGCTCTTTTCCAGCTGTGAATAAGAGGACAATGATTACGAATAATCCCGAAGAGACCATTATCCCTAACTCTCTAAAAGCACTTATCTTGACAAAAAGAAACGATAAAAAACCCACAGCTGTGGTTGCCATCGAAAAGAATATAGGAGTAAAGATATTTTTAGCAGCTTCATTTTCATTTTTGTCCCTATGAACAGCGTTGTAGTAGTGTAAACCATAGGCTGAACCTATTATCATCAAGAAAGAGGTCACCATAACTGTCAAAATGTTTAGAGTTCCACCGATTAAAAAGAAAATTGCGAACACATACAATGTAGCTATCAAAGGAAAGAATAGAGCAATTACACTGGCTTTAAAAGAACGTGTTTGAAAATAAAAAACAGCTAAAATCAGTATGAACATAAAGACTGGATATACAAATACTTGTTTCAACAGTTCTGAAAACATCTCCTCATCTATCGCAGGCTCACCGAAAATCAAGGGAGAGAAATCATTAAAGTTTTTTAGATAACTTTTGAGTTTTTTCACAACATTTTTAGGTTCAATTCCCAGCTTCAGAATACAATTTAAGATCAAATATTCTCCATCTTTCGATATTAGGGTTGAAGCGTTCGGATCATTTAAGATATTTCTATCGAGTTTGTTGTTTTTTACATAACTGCCAATTGTTAATCCACTAATCTTCGGAAGATTTAGAACACTCAAAACCGATTTAATTCCATCTAATTTTTCTATTCCACTTTGTAGATCTTTAACTTCTTTTAAAACATCTTTCTCAAAAAAGCTTTTTTCTGTTCTCAATATGATTATCACTGATAATCTATCACCGAATTTTTTTTCAATTTCTATCAGATTTTTGACGGTTTCATCCTTTATATCTTCTAATTTGATTCCAGGTTTATAACCCGGAAGGAAAACCTCGAGACCTGTATAAAGACTCCCGAGGTTTAAAACAATTATAAGTGCAAAAACACTCAAAATGGAAAATATTATCGTGAATTTGTACTTGGAAATCAAATGAAAAATCTTACTTTTTAAGAATTTCATCGACTTCAAATCCCTCTTTCTTGTCTATCAATTTATCTTTGAAGAATTTCACCATCAACTTGTATCTCTTCAACCTGTGCCTTGGTGTTTCGGTTATACTGTGCCCGTGTGGGCCTTTTTTAAATATAGCTATGTAAGCTTCCTTTCCCAGTTGTTTTAACACAGTATAAAACATCAGGGATTGATCTAATGGGCATCTGTAATCCTCTAAGCTATGTATCAAAAGCACTGGTGTTTTAACACTTTCACTGTAGAATATTGGACTCAACTTTCTGAAGTTTTCATTCCTTAAAGGATCATCACCTATCAATTCTTTGTCAAACCAAAAGCCTATATCGGAAAATGCGTAACTGGTAAACCAATATGATATTCCGTTTTCACTGATTGCTGCTTTGAAAAGATCTGACTGTGTTATAGCCCAATTAGTCATAAAGCCACCGTAACTTATACCTGTTATACCTATGGAATTTTTATCAACATCTTCATTTTGAATTAAATGTTCTATTCCAGCCATTATATCTTTGAAATCTTCCATACCGGTTCTATGTTTCACAGCCAATGCGAAGTCCTCTGAGTAATTGTCACTCCCTCTTGGGTTGGTATAAAGAACGTAAAATCCCTCTTCTGCCAATACCTGACCTAAAAAGTAAAGGGAATATCCATAGGCACCTTTCGGACCACCATGAACAAATACAACCAAAGGTGCTGGAGTTTTATCGGGTTTTATGTACCATCCATCAATTTCTTTGCCATCGAAACTTTGGTACTTAAAATGATTTAGGTCTCTAATCTTGAGTCTTTTGGAAACCTCAGAATTTAAATCTGTCATTTTCTCGATTTTATCTGCATACTTAATATACACTTCGGCAGGATGGCTACTATCAAGCCACACATATGCAATCTTTCCATCATCACTCACATCAAAGCTCGTAATGACACCATTAAAATTGATTAAACTCTCTTTTCTTTCGCCTCTGGGATCTATCTTTTCAAGAATTAATTTTCCACCAACCCCACTTTTGAAATAAACGTTGAGGTCTTTGTCAATTACTGGGTAACCCATGGATTCACTCGCCCATATCTCGGTGCTTATATGACCAGAATTGTCAAATCCGTACTTTCCTGTCAAGTCTTTTAACTTGCCAGCTTTTAATAAATAAACATAGTCGTGAGCGAAATGCTGGGTTTTCTTTTCTCGTCCAAGAAGAACAACGGCTGAGTTTCTTGAATCCACAGGAAAAAATCCAGCCTTTTCGAAGATAATGTTCTTTTCACCGTTTTTGTACTCAATCAGATCAAACTCTTCAAATGGTTTTTCATCAGATGATACTGAATAAATTATGGAGTCTCCAACCCAGACAGCATTGACCACATTTTTCTCTTCAAGCTCATCAAGCGTTTGACCACTCTCTGTATCGATTATCTTGAAAACATTCTTTGCAGAATCCAAAAATCCAATTCTGTCAAACCAAATAGGAATTTCGTCTTCGAAGTATAGATCCTCATCTTCTCTATTTTTTGTCAAAACTACGAGTATCTTTCTGGAATCTTCAGCCCATCTTATAAAATTTGGTGCTTTGGTTTTGATAACTGTTTTGCTGGAAAGATTTTCAAGTTCCATCAAATTTACTTCAACTTCTTTGGAATCTTTAATTCTTTTTGTGTAAAGTAATTTTTTACTATCTGGAGAAAACAAGGGGTTAGATGTTCCTATTTCAAGAAAGTATTCGCTATGGTTTTCAAGGTTTCTCAAAACAATTTGCTTTTCATACTTGTTCTCCTCGAGCAAGGTTTTTTTTAGTGAATATGCTGCCCACTTACCGTTTTTACTTATCTTCACATCGGTAGGTACAACGAATTTTGAAAATGTAGAAACTTCCCACTTCAAATTCAACACCTCCCTCGTTAATTACAAATTATTCTGGAAGTTCTCTTAAAATTATCTCGGGGCTTTTACTTTTACCCTCGAGGATCGCTATCCGTTCGTGGATCGGTGGATGTGTTGCAAAGAGATTGGCAAAGAATCCATGCTTGTTATTTATGGATCTCTTCAATGGATCCGAGATAAAAAGATGAGCAATTGCCGATGATGCGTTTTTTAGTTTATTGGAGTTTTTGGCAATCTTTCTCAATGCGTTTGCAAGACCGTGGGGATTCCTTGTAAGTTCAACAGCGGTTGAATCAGCAAGAAACTCTCTATTTCTTGAAACAGCGAAATACGTCAATTTACCCAAAAATGCAAAGATAGCCGTCAAAATGAATACGACAAACGCTATCAAAACCAAATTATCTGTTTCTTTGCTTTTTCTCCGCCGACGAATCGTGAACATTGAATATTTGATGTAATTCCATGCAAGGCTTTTTATGATTATAATCGCACCAATCATCGCACCTATGATTGTCATTAACAGTATATCCCTATTTTTTATATGTGATAGCTCATGAGCTATCACACCTTCCTTTTCTTCTCTATTCATATTTTTCACAAGGCCCGAAGTTACACAAATATATGATTTCTCCTGCTTGAACCCTGTTGCAAAAGCGTTCATAACATTGGGATCATCTATGATATATAATTCAGGAGGATCAGTGAACCCAGCTGCTATACTTAATTCCTCAACGATATTTTTTAATTGTTTTTCCTCTAAAACTTCTGTATTTAATTCTCTTGCGTTCACAGAGTTTAACAATAGTTTCGGACCACTGGAGATTGAAACTAAGAATTGGATAAATGCTATTACAGTGAAGATAGAAGTAAAAATAGGAAATAAACCTAATAATCTGTCTATTATTAAACCAAGAAGAAACATCAGACCAAAAAATATCAATACTAATATTACCGTTTTATATACATTCTTTCTTTCTTCCTCATAAAAATTCATAGATTACACACCTTTTAAGATTAATTATCTGATATAATTCTCTTTAATTATACCTCAAATGATTGGAGATGTTGGAAATGATCAAAAAAATTTTAGTGTTTCTTTTTTGTTTTCCGGCGGTCATAGCTTTTTCATGGACGGCACATGATACATTGACTTACTATATTCTCAATCCTTACCTAACGGAATTTTCTTATGAGGTAGAAATAACCCCTTATATTTATTCCGCTTTTGAAAAGGGGAGGATTTACAATACCTCAAAATTACGCTTATATGATTACATAGGCAGTGAAGATTACATTCCAGAACCCGATAGAAGCATTTTCAAGCCGGTGTTTTACAATGCACCTCCAAAAGATGGCAAGATACCTGCATGGCAAATCCTCGTGGTTTATTCATATGAACCGGACCTTGGAATGGACAGCAATTTGCATTTAACGAGCAAACAAAAATTTACCGGTGGAAGTCATGGATGGAGACATATGGAGTACAGAATAGGTCCCATGAGATTTGGTGAAGGGTCAAAGAGTGTTTTATACTTTACAAAACTTTCAAAAATTGCTGAAAATTTAGACGATGAGTATTGGCGTTTAAGATTCATGGCAAGGGCTATTCATTACTTCGAGGATCTTGGGGTCCCATTTCACAATCTTCCAGCACCATTGGATGAAATTTTGAAGGTTATAACTGATTTTGATAAATATGCAGAAAAATTCACCTTGTATCATTTCACATACGAATATTATGTAGGATACAGGTTGTGGAATAGATATCCAATGTTTGTTAATGCAATTGAAAATGCAACACCTATGAAGATAACCAATTTAAAAAAGTCTATAGAAGATCTTATGAGCTATTCGAGAGGAAAAATTAGAGAAGTTTATGAGGAAGTCGGTAACATATTGACTACCAAATCAAATTACAAAACGAGAGAATTATCAGCACTCTTTATAGAGGAATATGCTCAGAGCGGAAAAACGAAAAAGATAGATAAAATAACATCACAAATCTTGGCGACCGTCAGCTCGTATATAAAAGGATATCTTGAGTATATGGGATTTCAGTTAGGGTATTGAAAGGTTTTTGAACATCTTTTCTATCAAATAAAGAAATGCCCTGAATATTCATCAGATGCCCAATATGCATTTTGAGTTAACAAAATGAAGAAAAGAAAAACAGGTTATTGAAAAAGGCACGGAATCATCGTATATTAATACCAACCAAAACAAACGAAAGGATGATTCCATACCCACCACAAATATATCACAGATTCTCTATGATGTCATTAAATACGTTCACTT
>Ga0136651_10001664_pt1 | contig 12269 bp, 8 predicted proteins | sample Mar14236cmmetaG_FD_94867 | JGI IMG/M metagenome (GOLD analysis project Ga0136651, IMG submission 94867) | Marine hydrothermal vent microbial communities from Guaymas Basin, Gulf of California to study Microbial Dark Matter (Phase II) - Marker... ...
GATATGGACCTCTGCATCTACCTCCTTGAGGTAGGCCACATAGCCACTGTACCCGGATCGGCTTTTGGGGCTGATGGCTGTGTCCGGATCAGCTATGCCAACTCTGATGAGAATCTCGAAAAAGCGATGCAGCGACTGAAGAATGCGCTGGCAGCGCTGAGTTAAAGCCACAGACTATTCAGTCGGCACTTAAATTCTTTTTTCAAAATAATTATAGGTGCCTCCTGAACACTCTATGGACTTATAAAACGCTGACAAATACGAAAGAAAAGAAAAGAGAAGCCGCTTCGGGAAACCGGGGCGGTTTTTTGCACTAAAAAAACCGCTCTTTAAAGGCCAGATGTTTCTCTTTGGCCTTTTGAAGCACTTTTTGGAATTCAGGATCCTCCCGTGCAGGGTCCAGGTAGGAATCCGTGGACATCAAAGGGTAATTGAAAAATCCGCTATCAACGGCTTTTCTCAGGCATCGTATGCATCCTTCTTTATCTCCCTGCATTCCATAAAGGAAAGATTTGAAGTACCAGGCCTCTGCATCAGCAATTTGAAATTGTTCAAATTGTATGGCATAAGATAATGCTTCCTCAGGATTACCTTCAATGAAAGCCTTTGCAGAACGCGTGAAAATTGTTTCCCCAGCATTAGGATCAAGATTAATAACACGATTAAGGCATTCTACAGCTTCTGTATTCTTACCAAGTTTGTGGTGAGCCAGGCCCTGCATCTCAAATATGAAAGCACTTTCTTCAAACAATCTCCCTGCTTCAATTGCTTTTTCATACTCTCCGGCAAATAAATATGTAATAATAATTGTACGGAAGACCTGATTTCTGGAGTCAAGAGCAATCGCTTTTTCCATTTCGCGGTTAGCATCATCGTTCATGCCTGAATAACGGCATATATATCCTAGTCAAATATGAGCTTCAGCACTATTTGGATTGATCTCCAGGATCTGTTTTGTAAGCTCCACCGCTTCCATAATTCTGTCGGTCTCTGTAAACCTCATGGCTAAATTACCCAGTGCACCCATATGTTCACTATTCAGGGATAAGGCTTTTAAAAGGGCATGTTCTGACCTGAGGGCTTGTTCGGAATTTGGTGAGCCATAAATTGCATACCTGTGAAGTCGATCCCCAAGATGATAATATGCCGGGGCATAGGTGGAGTCAAGCTCAATGGATTTCTCAAGCATTTTGATGGCTAGCTGGTCTCCTTCATTTGTATATGTATAGGAGATGCTGCGAAGGAAATATTCATAGGCCAATGGATCATGTGGAATATTTTTCCGGATTCGGGAAAGCTCCTTTTGAGTAAACTGAACATTCATGCCTGCGATGACCTCCTTGGCAACAATATCCTGAAGTTCGAATGCACTCTGAAAATCCACCTGCAGGGGTTCACGCCAGATAATCTCATTTGAATGCACATGGATGAGTTCAACATTGAGCCGAATTACATTGTCCTCTTTTAAATAATTTCCAATGAGGATATAATCTACCTGCAGTTCTTCACCTACCGTTTTCGGATCAATTCTTTGATGTTCATATTGACGGATAGATGCTGAGGGCCGGACCACCATATTTTGCAGATAGACCAGTCCTCCTATGATCTGGTCTGCCATTGCAAATCCTAAGTAATCTGTCTCCGGATCCGACTTTGAATTGAAAAACGGGAGTACTGCTATTAATTCAATTGGTTTTTCTGCTGTAGCAATTTCATCAGGAGTCCTATTGCCAGCTTTGTTCTCTGAATTGTTGGTAGAAATCCGCAGCTGATTGACCACCAGAAGAACCACAGCGATGGATAACAAGCCAATGATTGTCCTGTTAAGACGGTGATTGATCACGGGTGACTTTAATGTATCAGGATCACTTTTATGCGTTTTCTTTATGCCTTCCGGTGTTAGGTCATACACCCATGAAAAAATCAGCCAGATTGGAAAACCTATCACGAGTACAATTAGGATGGTTTTCATCACATAAGGTGGCACGGCAAAAGTATCCAGCACTAGTGCTGAGACTTCGGTGAGAACCCAGGCACCAATTAAATATGCCAGTCCTGCTTTAAAAACATGTCGCTTCTTTAGTTCAGCTATGTACTTTTTGAGATTCACCAGGTTTTTTCTTAAAACACTGTTACATATAACCCGGAAACCTGAGTTTTGTTTGGCTGCCAAATAAATCTGACTCCTGGTATTATTCAATATCCCTGTTGATATACTGGCTGTAGTCCTTCAGGATATTTTGTATCTGCTTTCGAACTTTATACTATCCATGACGTATAGATAGAAGCACTTATTGATTTCTGCTACATTTGTATGCAATGAAACGCTTTTTTTATGGCAAAGTTTGAAAGAAGACGGACCCGGAAGATGGGTAAAGCAGTGAGGATTTCCATGCTGGTGGTATTTCTTGGACTGGTAATAATGGTGCTGGTTGTCTTTAAACTCTATGCAAGGGTCTTTACTCCAAATGTGAACCTGGATACAGCACATGAGCTCTTCTATATCCCTACTGGATCAGACTTTGCTTATGTGCTTGGTGGATTGGAGGAGGGCGGGATCATTGAAGACACTAAATCTTTTCTATGGGTAGCTTCGAAAAAGTATTACGACATCAATGTGAAGCCTGGCAGATACAAGATCCGTAACGGACTTAGCAATAATGAGCTGGTTAACATGCTGCGTTCAGGCAACCAGGATCCTGTGATGGTGGTATTTAACAATGTGCGTTCGCTGGACTTTCTTGCAGGAAAGGTAACACCTTACCTGGAAGCAGATTCCGCTGATTTTGCAAGCTATTTAACTGCTAAGGAGCTGCCCGCAAAGTATGGCTTTGATGCTGCCACTTTTAGCTCCATGTTTATCCCGGAGACCTACGAGTTTTTCTGGACCACTACGCCAGAACAATTTACGGATCGCATGGAACAGGAATATGAGAAGTTCTGGGACGGTGAGCGGGATCGCAAAGCAAATAAGCTGGAGATGACTCGCGCGGAGGTGGTTGCCCTGGCTTCTATTGTGGATGAAGAGACGCTTTATAATGATGAGAACAGCCGGGTGGCTGGATTATATTTAAACCGCCTGGAACAGGGAATCCCCCTTCAGGCCGATCCCACCCTGAAATTTGCACTGGGCGATTTTTCCAGGCAGAGGATTCTGAACGAGGACAAAAAGATCGACTCGCCTTACAATACCTATAAGTTCAGGGGACTCCCTCCGGGACCTATCTCCATTCCTTCTGTTTCGGCCATCGATGGCGTGCTTAATTCTGAAAAGCACCGTTATCTTTATATGTGCGCCAAAGCTGACTTCAGTGGCTACCACGCTTTTGCACGTGACTACGATCAGCATCTGAAAAATGCAAGAGCATATCAAAGAGAATTGAACAAGAAAAGAATCTATAAGTAATTAAATTACATTTACTTCCCGTTCGAGAATAACTCCAAATATACGATCGACATCCTCCAGGATCTTTTGTGAAAAGTCATAAATCTCCTGGCCGGTGGCTCCGTCATAGTTGACAAGCACCAGGGGCTGTGAAGGCCAGGTTCCAACATTGCCGATCCTTTTCCCTTTCCATCCGGATTTTTCAATGAGCCATGCTGCAGGAATCTTCATCTGGTTACCAGCATCGGGGTAGAAGGGAACATCGGGGTATTCAACCCGGATACAGCTAAAGATGGTTCGGTCCACAAGAGGATTTTTGAAGAAACTGCCAGCATTTCCATATTGCTCAGGGTCAGGTAATTTTGCACTTCTGATGGCAATAATTACCTTCCGCAGATCCTGGGGAGTGCTTCCTTTTGCCTTTGTAAACTCCTTCTTCACCATTCCATAGTCAAGTTGAAGATCAGGTTTGCTGTTCAGCCTGAAAGCCACATGGGTAATTATATACCTCCCTTTTTCTTCCCCTTTAAATATGCTGCTTCTGTAGCCAAAGGCACATGCTTTATGGTCCAGCCGTACAAGCTGCTTCTCATGCAGGTCCCATGCTTCCACCCATTCAAAGCGGTCCTTGAGTTCTACTCCGTAGGCACCAATATTCTGAACCGGTGCTGAACCCACCGATCCTGGAATCAGGCTCAGGTTCTCCAAACCATACCAACCCTTTTCAATGGCATGGGCAACCCAGCTGTCCCAGTTTTCTGAGGCTCCCACTTTTACCACCAGTTCATTTCCCTTCTCTTCCACCACTTCGATCCCCTTCATACCGGGTTGTAAGACCAGTCCGTCGAAATCCTCCCTGAACAGAATGTTGCTGCCCTCACCCAGAACCAGAAGGGGCATTTCCTTGTGGTCTGGATAAGCCAGGACTTCGCAAAGGGCCTGCAAATTTTCTGGTTTTGCATAAGAGGAAGCTCTGGTATCCAGGCTAAAACTGTTCAAGTCCTTTAGAGGATGCTTGTGGTGTATATCAATCATTATGGTAAATATAGCAATGATTTGGTCCTTTACCATGACTGCTTTTCCTATCTTTAAGAATCTTATAATCAATCTTGAAACGAGCCTACATATCGGTTATTAATGACCTGGCAACTGATCAACGTGTCGGACGGGTAGCAAAGTTGCTTTCAGAACAGAAATTTGAAGTGACCTGCATAGGACGGAGATTGAAAAAGAGCCCGGACCTGAAGAACAAGCCTTATAAGTCTCGACGTTACAGGATGCTCTTTACCTGTGGTCCCCTGTTTTATGCCTGTTTTAACCTGCGCTTGTTGACCACCTTGCTATTTGCCAAAAAACCGGCATTGATGATCTCCAACGACCTGGATACCTTGCCGGCCAATTTTATGGCAAGCAGGATCAGGGGAGTGCCTTTGATCTATGATAGCCATGAACTCTTTACCCAGGTGCCTGAACTGATACACAGGAAAGCTGTTCAATCTGTCTGGAAATGGATCGAGAACAGGTTAGTACCAAAACTCCGGCATGCAGTTACCGTAAATTATTCCATCTCAACCATCTACCGAAGGCTCTATGGTACGCGTTTCAAGGTGGTCAGAAATGTCCCGGAAAAACTTGAATACACTCCCCGGGAAGAAGATCCGGCTGCGAGGCAGATGATCATTTACCAGGGTGCCCTGAATGTGGGAAGGGGCCTGGAGTTAATGATAGATGCCATGCACCATCTTCATAATGTTCGACTCCTTGTGGTGGGAACGGGTGATATTGAGGATGAGCTAAAGAAAAGAGTGGCGCTTAAGAATCTTGGTGATCGGGTAGAATTCAGGGGAAGGATGTTGCCAGAGGAACTAAGAGCGTTTACCTTGAAGGCCGACCTGGGGATATCGCTGGAGGAGGACCTGGGACTGAATTATCGTTATTCACTGCCCAACAAAATATTTGACTATATACAATGCAGAGTGCCGGTACTTTGCTCGGCACTTCCGGAGATGAGCAGAATTGTTGATTCATACGGCGTAGGTATTGCATGCAAAGTGCGGGATCCGGAAAAACTTGCAGGCCGTATCAGGTATATGCTGAAGGAGAGGGCCGGAGGTGCCTGGATGGAGGCTCTCCACAAGGCAGCTTATGAGTTATGCTGGGAGAACGAGTCAATCATCTACCTGGAGCTGTTGAATGATTGCGGGGTTCTGGACTGATTTCCATAACAAAGATCCTTATTTTCCGTTATTGTCTAATATTCCATAATCCTATGAAAATAAAATCCAACATCCTTTTACTGCTTCTGTTTATTGCTCCGCTGACTGTGAAGTCGCAGGTTGAATTTATAGAAGTGGAAACTCTTGAGCAGATGAAGGCTGCAAAGAAGAAAGCATCAGACGGGATGTTAATGCTTTTCGTGGATGTTTACGCTACCTGGTGCGGACCCTGTAAAATGATGGATAGTGAGGTTTATACGGATCCGGCGGTGGCAGACTATATGAATGCCCATTATCTGAGTGTAAGGATGGACGGGGAGTCGGATTTCGGTCGCATCTATGCCTCTGAGCAACAATTGGAGGGTTACCCCAGTATGTTCATTTTCAGTGATAATGGCGAAAGGGTGAGTAATATTGTCGGCTTTACACCTGCTGGAGAGCTCGTAACTAACTTGAAATCAGTAGTAGATGGGCACAAGAAAGTAAAGACCTACCGTGCCCAATACCAGAAGGGCACCCTGGATGCTGAAGGATTTGCCGACTATATTACTGTAGTTCGGGATATGGGAAACCAGGAGGAGGCCGACAGGCTTGCATCTGAATATATGGATCAGGTGATGGAGGCGAAATCGAAACTTTCGGATGATGATATGAGGGTGGTGGCTTTTTATATGGACCTGGATGATACGTGGTGGGAGGAATTTTCTTCAGATCCGGACCGCTTGAGAAGGATACTGGGGGAGGATTATATGCTGGCCATGGAGAAAATCTATAACAATACCCTGGTGAAGGCGGTTGATGAGGACCGAATCGACCTGATAAGCAAGATGGCCAACGAATTGGCTCCACTGGTGGAGCTTGAGACCATATCCTGGGATCTGAGGTCGCTTCCCTTCATTCAGTACTATTACTATACGAACAAGACTGATGAATTAATCTCCTACGTTGATAAGCGCTTTGTCTCGGATCGCAAGGATGATCATCGCTGGCTTTATGGTGCAGCATCCCAGATTACAGATATGGATCAGCAATACCAGACTGAGCAGTTGCTTAAGAAAGAGCTTGAGTGGTATGCTGCATGCATCGAGCTTGAAGAGCATTTTGATTACTATTTCTATCAGGGGATGGTATTCTTCTTCCTTAAAGAAGGGGTCAATGCAAAGGAGTCTTTTTCAAAAGCCGAATCCCTTGCTTCCACCCAGGAAGAAAAGGCTATGGTAGAGCAGGTACTTGGATATATTAATGGCCAGTAGCTGCTACTTTTGTGATTGTGGATGGGAACAGTTACTTTTGGGTTTTTAATTACAAAACTGTCCTCATATGAAGTCTCTCTCTAGTTTCCTGGTGATGTTCCTTCTTGCTGTTCTGGTATCCTGTTCTTCAGGTGGATCAAATGATCTTGACCGCAATGGACTAAAAGGAACGGTGAAGTCAACAAGGGAATTTCAGTGCAATGCGACCTATGAGAGTGAGAAGTGGGTAGCAGGAATTGAGTGTGCCAACGGTTTCCGGGTAACGGAATATGATGCAGATGGTTTGTACATTCAGGCTTTTAGCATGAGCGATTGTGGCGACACAACCAGTCTGACTACAGCCAGACGCGAAAATGGAGAGGTAGTGGAGGAGTCGAATTATACCTGGATTAATATGACCCCGAAGCATACCAAGAGGATGCTTGCTTCCCGGACCATGATGGCTAGAGTTTCTGACGATCAGGTCAATTTTGAAGTATGGCAGAATGAGCAGCTTCGATATGAAGGGGCCTCCTATTACGATTCAAAGGGAAGGATGGAAAGACAGGTGCAGGTGGTCAATAACCGTGAGGTAATCCTTCACCATGTTTATGAAAAGAACCTGCTGGTGGAGATGTGGCAGGAGGAACTGGACGGTTCAAGATCAGCTACTCAGTTATATGAGTACTCTGAGTTCGATGAGCATGGAAATTGGACCCTTCGACTGGTCTATCCCGGTGATGAGAAGATTACTCCCGAGTTTGCCATTACTCGTCTTCTAGAGTACTATTAGGCTGTAGTTAAATTTCAAGCAGGAACTGCTCGGGTGCCTGTTCTCCAAAGATTAAACGAACCGGTTCTTCCAGCAAGGCTTTTAGGGTCTTTAAAAAACCAACCGAATCCTTCCCGTCGATCACCCTGTGATCATAGCTCAGTGCAATATACATCATGGGTCTGACTTCCACCTTTCCCTTAATGGCAACAGGTCGTTCCAGTATATTATGCATGCCCAGGATTCCTGACTGGGGTGGATTGAGAATCGGGGTGGAGAGCATGGATCCATAAATGCCTCCGTTCGATATGGTGAAAGTACCTCCACTCATTTCTTCGATGCTAAGCCGCGCTTTTCTGGCGCGGGTAGCCAGATCGGCAATCTGCTGCTCCAACTCAGCAAGGCTCAATGCTTCTGCATTTCTGATCACCGGTACCATCAATCCTTTATCTGTCTGCACAGCAATACCAATATCACAGTAAGTGGGTGAGACCACCTCTTCCCCATCCAGGTAGGAGTTGACAGCAGGGAACTGCCGGAGAGCCTCTGTGACCGCCTTGGTGAAGAAGGACATAAAGCCAAGCTTTATTCCATATTTCTCTACAAACTGTTCCTGGTATTTTTTTCGGATGGTCATGATGGCACTCATATCTGCCTCATTGAAGGTGGTAAGCATGGCTGTCTCATTGTTGACAGCAACCAGTCTTTCCGAGATTTTTTTTCTGAGCTGGCTCACCTTTTTACGTTCCTGTTCCCTGGAAGGACTTACTGCCCTCTCAGGTACCTTGGCGGTGGTTCTATCTTGTAATACCTGTCTCACATCTCCAGCACTGATTTTTCTCAAACCCTTGAGGATATCCTCCACAGAGAGGCCCTCTTTTTCCATCATTTGTTTGGCCACCGGGGTGACTTTGACGAGTTTTTGTTCCGCGTTTGTCTTTTGGACAGGAATTTTACTCTCTACAGGAGCTTTATTCTCTACAGGAGCCGGGTCTGCTACTTTGCTTGCAGGAACATCACTTACCTCCACACTGGTATCGATCGATGCTACCAGCACGCCCACCTCTACAGTCTCTCCCGCCTGAATCAGGATCTTCAGCTGTCCGGACTCCACGGCAATCAGGGGCAGGGTAGCTTTCTCCGATTCAATCTCACCAATCTCCTGATTTTTTGAAACCAGTGCACCGTCCTCCACAAACCAGGATGCCAGTTCTACTTCTGTAATGGATTCACCAGGACTTGGTATTTTTATCTCCAGGGCCATGTTACTTTGTTTTGGATTTTTCTTTTTCGAAATAGTAATGTTGATTCAGAATCTCTGTATGCGAGCTTCCAATCATGCACTGCAGACCACAGTAAACATTTAACAGATCGCAAGTACATTCCCGAAATACCTTATCAATAATTTCGTTCTGACTGATTTCATGCAGTTTGAACAGGCCGGTGGCCGGACTTCCGGAAGGCTGGCGGGTGATGGGAATCACCTCTGTCTCTTTCAGGGCATTGCGGATGAAATACCAGGCTCCCATATTTTCAGGTTCTTCCTGGACCCAGAGGGTGAGCATGTTGTTGTGGTATTTCTTCAGGATCCGGGCGATCTCTTTTTTGGGGAAGGGGAAAATCTGATCCAACCGGACCAGGGCGATGTCCCTGGCACCCAGTTTCTGCTTCCTGGCGAGAAGATCATAATAGATTTTTCCGCTGCATATTACTACTCTGCGTACTTCATCCAGATCGTTATCACTATCGTCAATGACAGGCATAAACTTACCTGTTTCAAGTTCATCCACTGTTGAAACACAGAGTGGATGGCGTAAGAGGCTTTTGGGTGTGAAGACCACCAGGGGTACCCTGGATTTCTTCTTCATATGATTTCGCAATGCATGAAAGAGGTTACCCGGGGTGGTGGGATTGATAATATGCATGTTGCATCCTGCTGCCAGGCTTAGGAATCTTTCGATGCGGGCACTGGAGTGTTCAGGACCCTGTCCTTCGAATCCATGAGGGAGGTAGAGGACCAGTCCATTCATGACTCCCCATTTCTCTTCGGCGCTTGATATGTACTGGTCAAGAATAACCTGGGCAACATTTATGAAGTCCCCAAATTGGGCTTCCCAGATGGTCAGGGTTTGCGGACATGACATGGCGTAGCCATATTCAAATCCAAGTACACCATACTCATTGAGTGGTGAGTTATAGATATTGAAGGGAGCCTGTTTTTTATCGATATATTTCAGTGGAAAGTAGACTTCTGTGGTCTCCTCCATCACCATCCCGGCATGACGGTGCGAGAAGGTGCCCCGGATTGAATCCTGACCGCTGATTCTTACCGGGTGATTTTCCAGCAGGAGGGAACCATAAGCCAGCAACTCGCCCAGTGCCCAGTCCACACGGTTCTCTTTGATCATTTGGGCCCGGTCTTCAACCAGTTTAATGGACTTTTTGAAAAATACCAGGTCTTCGGGCAGGGAATGTAATTGCTTGGCAATACGCTTTAGTGTACGTGCCGGAACACCGGTCTCCAAAGGTTTTTCAAAATCCCCGATGGAAGCATATTCCATTCCTTTCCACTGGGCTTCCAAAAATTGCTGAATAAATACCTTCTTCGCTTTTCTTGATGCATCCAGCTGCTTCTCCAGAGCCGAGTCAAATTCAGCTTCAGCTTGCACAATATCGGTCTTGGTCAGTACGCCCTGCTCTACCAGCTCCTTACTGTACAAATCTCTGGGATTGGGATGTTTAGCAATGGCTTTATAAAGAGTGGGTTGTGTGAACCTGGGCTCATCCGCTTCATTATGGCCATATTTGCGGTAGGCCAATATATCGATAAACACATCTGTGTGGAAGAGCTGGCGGTATTCAATGGCCATGCGCATGACGTGTACCAATCCCTCCACATCATCACCATTTACGTGCCAGATAGGGGCCTTGATTACTTTGCCCACATCGGTGCAATAAGTGCTTGAACGGGCATCCCGGTAGTTGGTGGTAAATCCCACCTGATTATTGATCACCAGGTGGATGGTCCCCCCGTTTTTATAACCCTCTAACTCCGACATCTGCACCACTTCGTAAACCACGCCCTGGCCCGCAATGGCAGCATCACCATGGATGATAATGGGTACTACTTTGTTGTTGTCCCCCTCGTAAAGGTGATCGATGCGTGCTCTGGAGACTCCCTCGATAAGTGGAGCGGACGATTCAAGGTGTGATGGATTAGGGACAATATTCAGAATCACCTCCTTGCCTTCACCGGCTTCCACTATGTTGCTGTACCCCAGGTGGTATTTTACATCACCCAGACTGATCCGTTCTTCATAGGACTCCCCTTCAAACTCCTTGAAGATATTCTGCGCCGGTTTTCTTAAGACATTGGCCAGCACATTGAGCCGTCCCCGGTGAGCCATCCCAATGTTAAACTCCTTCACCCCAAGACTTGAACCTTTTTCCATCAGGTCGTTTATGGCCGGCACCAGGACTTCAGCTCCCTCAAGGGAAAAGCGTTTTTGACCCACAAATTTATTGTGAATGAATTTTTCAAATCCCACTGCCTCTACCAGATGGTGATAGATTTTTTTCTTCTCTTCTGCGGTAAAACGAGTTCTGTTTTGGTCCTTCTCGATGTGTTCAGTGAGCCAGTCAATTTTTGCAGGAATCCGGATAAACATATATTCCGATCCGATGTGGCCGCAATAGGTTTGTTTGAGATAATCTACGATATCCTGCAATGGAGCTTTACCACAACCAAGCTCCTTCCCGGCATAATAGGCTGTATCCAGGTTTTCATCAGAAAGCCCGTAATTTTCAAGATCGAGGGTGGGAAAGTATTTTCTCCGGGTACGAACCGGGTTGGTCTGGGTAAACAGGTGTCCCCGTTTTCGGTAGCCATCGATCAGGTTAAGGACCTTGAACTCTTCGTCAAATGTGAGCGATTCAGATTCGGGGTGACTGTAATCTCTTCTGGCCAGGTCAAAACCCTGGAAAAAGTGGTGCCAGCTGGAATCCACTAATGCGGAATCCTTCCTGTATTTCTGATAGAGTTCTTCAATGGCCTCCGCATCGAGGCTCTGCAAAAACGATAGATCGTCCATATGCCACGGGTACAAATTTAAATAGTAACAACCAGGCCTTGAAATTGTTGCTCAAAAAAGGCTGTTATCTTATCTCACTGAAGTGTTTCATGAACTGCATCCGTTCAAAGGCAGCCGGATCAGCTCCGTATTTCCTGGAAATTTTCCCTCTGAACTGCTCTATTGTATTGAAGCCTTGATCGGACATCCACTTATCCAGCTCTGTCAGGATCCTTTTAATCATATCCGGACCATTCTTATAAAGGGTTGATACCAGCTGAATGGCAGTTGCACCAGCCAGCAACATTTTTATCACATCCTCACCTGTATGAATCCCGGTGGAAGCAGCAAGGTTACAGGTTACCCGCTCCGACATAATTGCAATCCACCTAAGGGTCTCATGCATCTCATCGCTGCTTGAAAACATAAGCGGTGCTGCCAGCTCCATCTTTTCGATATCAATGTCCGGTGAATAGAAGCGGTTAAACATGTCCAGCCCCGAAACGCCGGTTTCGGACAGGGCCTTTATCGAGAGACCCAGGCGTGTAAAATATTTACTGATCTTATCGGCCACAGGAATCTTCACTGTCTTAA
>Ga0136651_10001665_pt1 | contig 12267 bp, 8 predicted proteins | sample Mar14236cmmetaG_FD_94867 | JGI IMG/M metagenome (GOLD analysis project Ga0136651, IMG submission 94867) | Marine hydrothermal vent microbial communities from Guaymas Basin, Gulf of California to study Microbial Dark Matter (Phase II) - Marker... ...
ATAAGCCTCGTGCCCTTACTGACCCTGCGGCCCTTTATTACGCGGGCAGCCACCCTCAGATCTTCCAGCCTGCCGTTGGTGCATGAGCCAATGAAAACTTGGTCCACCTTTACGCCGTTAACCTGCGAAATTCCAACCACCTTATCAGGGGAATGGGGCAGGGCTATCTGTGGCTCTAAATCCGATACATCAATCTCGACCACGCTTTCATAATCTGCATCGGGATCACTCTCATGGTACGTTGGCTCTCGTTTTGCCCTATCCTTCAAATACTGTCTGGTAATATCATCGGGCGGAAAAATTCCATTTTTCGCACCGCATTCTACTGCCATATTGGCCATTGTAAGGCGCTCGGCCATGGTCAGATTTGCCACTACGTCCCCTGAAAACTCCAGGGCTTTATACACCGCACCCGAAACCCCAATGCGGCCAAGTGTTGCGAGGATGAGGTCTTTACCCTGCACCCATCTAGGCATTGAGCCACAATACACGAGCTTTATGGACTCAGGCACCCTGAGCCATATCCTCCCTGTTGCCATGACTGCAGCCAGGTCAGTACTACCCACGCCAGTAGAAAAGGCCCCCAGAGCTCCATAGGTACAGGTATGACTATCGGCCCCTATTACCACATCACCAGCGGTAACCAGCCCCCGCTCGGGCAAAATGACATGCTCAATACCTGATTGGCCGAGTTCAAAGAAATTGCTGATACCGAAATCCTCAGCAAAATCTCTCATTGTCTTTACCTGCTGGGCCGAGGGAATATCCTTATTGGGTACAAAGTGATCCTGGACCAGAGCGATCCTCTGCTCGTCAAATACCTTTTTTGCCCCCAGCTTTTGGAACGCCTCGATGGCAAGGGGCGCCGTTATATCATTGGCCAGGGCCAGGTCCACGTTTACCTCTATGAACTCCCCTGGGCTTACCTTGTCTTTTCCTGCATGCGCGGCAAGAATCTTTTCAGTTATTGTCATCCCCATGGACCGTTTTTCCTTTCCCAGTCACGTTCGTTTACACCACAGCATCCTTAGCAGAAAGAGCAGGGTTCCGCTTGAGATATTCCAGGCGGTTCAAACCATTCACATAGGCCTTGGCACTGGCAGTGATGATGTCGGGGTCTGCCCCCTTGCCAAGGGCCACCAGCCCATTTTCCTGGACCCGAACCGTAACCTCTCCTTGGGCATCCATACCTCCAGTAATGGCGTTGACTGTAAATCGAATCAGCTTAGAGCGGCTCCCAGTCATCTTGGCAATGGTGTTGAAGGTGGCATCAATGGGACCAACCCCAAAACCCGCGTTTTGCACCTCTTTACCCCTCACCTTCAACTTCACGGTTGCAGTGGGAACCGCAACAGTGCCGCTCACTACATTCAGATACTCTAACTCATATGTATCTGGCACACGTAGAATCTCCTCGGCCACCAAAACTTCAATATCCTCATCAAGCATCTCTTTACGCTTGTCAGCCAATTCCTTGAACCTCTTGAAGAGCCGATCCAGCTCTTTCTCGCCCAGTTCGTACCCCAACTCAGATAACTTCTTCTTAAAGGCATGCCTGCCCGAATGCTTCCCGAGCACCAGTGTATTGCTGGATATCCCAACCATCTCAGGATTCATTATCTCGTAGGTCTGGGCGTTCTTGAGAACTCCATCCTGATGGATGCCTGCCTCATGAGAGAACGCATTGGCACCCACAATGGCCTTGTTTGGCTGGACCAGGATGCCAGTTACCATGCTCACAAGCCGACTGGTGGGATAAATTTCTTCTGTGTTGATGCGTGTTGAAAAATCTAGGTTATCTCTCCTGACATGAACCGCCATCACCACTTCCTCCAGGGAAGTATTCCCTGCCCTCTCTCCTATGCCATTTATGGTAACCTCCACCTGCCTGGCTCCGGCCTTCAATGCCGCTATGGTGTTAGCCGTGGCAAGGCCAAGGTCGTTATGACAATGGACACTCATCACCGCCTTATGGATATTGGATGTATGGTCCATCACATACTTAACAAGCTCGGCAAATTCATGGGGAAGGGCGTAACCTACGGTATCGGGCAGATTAACGGTGGTTGCTCCCGCTTCTATTGCCGCCTCGAAGACCTTACATAGAAAATCCCGGTCACTTCGCGAGCCATCCTCGGCTGAGAACTCCACATTATCGGTGAACGATTTTGCATACCTCACCGCCTCCACAGTAGTTTGCAATACCTCTTCCTTGCTCATCTTGAGCTTGTATTTCATGTGTATGTCCGAGGTTGCAAGAAAGGTATGAATGCGTGGCTTGGCAGCATGCTTAATGGCCTGCCAAGCAAGATCAATATCATTCTTTGCGGCCCTTGCTAGGGCAGTCACCTCTGCCTGCTTTATTCTGGATGCCACTGAGGCCACCGCATCAAGGTCACCTTGGGAAGCTGCAGGAAATCCTGCCTCAATGGCATCAACACCCAGTTTTTCCAATTGGACTGCAAGCCTTAGTTTCTCGGCAGCATTCATGCTGGCCCCTGGCGACTGCTCGCCATCTCTCAGCGTAGTATCAAATACAATGACTCTATTGCTCATGGAAAACCTCCTTAAGATAACGTTTGTAATGATGAGTGAAAAAAGCGCATGGAGGTTAACCATTGAGCATGGGCCGCGGGTCTCGCGTCTCGCGTTGACCCGCGGCGTTTGCCTCGTTCTCCTTTACCTTGCCCATATTGATCCCTTTCTTACCCTCTGATTTGCCATTTAGACTCTTTGAAAGCTTGTACTGCACACTGTCAACAAGTGCCTGCCAGCTTGCCTCTATGATGTTTTCTGACACCCCAACGGTCGCCCATATCTCCTTGGAGTCCCTAGATTCAATTTGCACCCTCACCTTCGCAGCGGTTCCGTGGCTGCCATCAATAACCCTGACCTTGAAGTCCACCAGGCCCATCTCCTGGATCTCTGGATAAAATTTGGTCAGGGCCTTCCTCAGCGCATTGTCCAGTGCGTTCACAGGGCCGTCGCCTTCTGCCGCCGTTATTTCATAATCATCTCCCACGGATATCTTGATGGTAGCCTGACAGGTGCTCGGTCCAGACTGATTCTTCTCAATGCTCACCCTCAGGGATTCCAGTTTGAAGGGTTCTTCAAATTGTCCGGTCACCTTTTTGACCAGCAGCTCCAGTGAGCCCTCCGCCGCCTCAAAGCGGTAACCTTGGTCCTCAAGGCGCTTGATCTCCTCCACGATCTTCCGGCTTGTATATCCGTTGCCTCCCAACTTAATGCCCAGTTCCCTGGTTTTGTACTCGATGTTGCTCTTGCCAGAAAGATCCGATACCAGCACCCGCCGCCTGTTCCCCACCAAGCCGGGGTCGATATGCTCATAGGCTGCCGGCTCCTTCATTATGGCACTTACGTGCACCCCGCCTTTGTGGGCGAATGCACTCTTGCCCACAAACGGGCGATCATTTACAGGGGGAATGTTAGCCACTTCGCTCACAAACCGGGACAACTCGGTAAGATGCCTAACCTTTTCCTCATCCAAGCACTCATACCCCATTTTTAGCTGGAGATTGCCGATCAATGAAATAAGGTCAGCGTTACCACATCGTTCCCCATACCCATTGATGGTCCCTTGCACCATAACAGCACCTGCTCCGACCGCTGCGAGGGAATTGGCCACAGCAAGGCCACAATCATCATGGGTATGAATGCCCACAGGAACCGGTATTTGTGGCATCAGCTCTGACATTATTTTCTCAATCTCCCATGGCATGGTCCCGCCGTTGGTATCACAGAGCACCACCATGTCAGCACCGCCATCAACGGCAGCCTGTATCGTGTCCATTGCATAGGAGGAGTTGAGCTTGTAGCCGTCAAAGAAATGTTCTGCATCATAGATGACTTCTCTGCCCTCGTTCTTTAGGTAGGCAACTGTATCATTTATCATTCTGCAATTTTCTTCTAGGGAAATTCCCAATATCCTGGAGGCATGAAGATCCCAAGACTTTCCAAATATGGTAACAACCTCTGTCTCCGTCCTTATCAGGGCATTGACATTGGCATCCTTTTCCGGGCTTGTCTCTGGCCTTCGTGTACTGCCAAAAGCGGTTATCTTTGAGTTCCTGAAGGAGGTACGTTTGGCCATCTCGAAAAACCGTGCATCTTTTGGGTTAGAGCCGGGCCAACCCCCTTCGATATAATGGAAACCATAGGAGTCCAGCCTGGTGGCGATGCGTAGCTTGTCTTCTGCAGAGAGGCTTACCTGCTCCCCTTGGGTGCCATCTCTGAGTGTAGTGTCATACAAGTAAATTTTCTTGGACATACCCTGTTCTCCCGTGTTTACGATTTCCCTTGATAGCAAAAAAAATCCGTTATCAGGTCGGGCCTGATAACGGATTTTGTGTTAAACTTATTTAAAACCGAAAGCTATGTCATTATCAGGCCCGGGCGTTTAAGCCTCCCAAGCAATACCAAAAGCAGCAAGGATATAATTATCCCTGCTGCGCTGATAATGACGATAATGTTGTTGTAAATAGCTTCCGGCATTCTTTGATTTATTCCTTTTTTTGAGTTTCTGATGGCGTAATCCATATTAGCATAAATTGCATAAAGCATATTTGTCAACATTTTTCTTGCGCTGATGATTTTTTAAGCTTGGAAAAACCCTCCTTGATCCTTAGAATGTGTTCAGCTATGTTACTTTTTCGAATCTACTGAATAATCTCTAGACGAGGGAACTAACATGCCTTTACAAAAAAAACAAATAGATCTGTCACGGTTCACTATTTTGATACGCGGTGGGGGAGATCTTGCCTCCGGCGTTGCGTGGCGCCTCCACAACTGCGGCTTCAGGGTCCTTATAACAGAAACTTCACTTCCCCTTGCAGTGAGACGAAAGGTTTCTTTTTGCGAAGCCGTTTACGAGGGCTCAACAGAGGTGGAAGGGGTACAGGCCCGTCTCATAGAGCGGCCTGAGCAGGCGAAAGATTTATGGCAAAATGGGATCATACCTATGCTTGTGGACCCTGAATGCACTTGCAAAGATATGATTAAACCCGATGTCCTGGTGGATGCCATAATGGCAAAAAAAAATATTGGCACCTCCATTGACGATGCCCCCTTAGTAATAGCCCTTGGTCCTGGATTCGAGGCGGGTAGGGACGCCCACTTCGTCGTTGAAACCCAGAGGGGTCACTTCCTTGGCAGACTCATCACTAGAGGTACAGCGACACCTAATTCAGGGATTCCCGGTAAGGTCCTTGGAATAGGTTCGGAAAGGGTCTTGAGGGCACCCGCCTCAGGAGTGGTGAAAACCATTACGGAAATCGGCGAGAAGGTCTCAGAGGGGGAGGTTGTTGGTTATGTGAACGGCAGCGAAGTCAAGGCGCTTATTGATGGCGTAATCCGTGGGCTTATTCATCCGGGCGTAAACGTTACCAAGGGACTTAAGATAGGCGATATTGACCCAAGGGGAAATGTGAGGCACTGCTTTACTATTTCAGAAAAATCCCTCGCCATTGCGGGAGGAGTGCTGGAAGGCATTTTGAGGGTATTTGGAAAATCCGCTGAATAAAGAGCCTTTCCGAACTGATTTCGGCTATAAAATTACCACAGAGACGCAGAGCACTCAGAGAGCTTCCTTTTTTGCCCATCGGGAGACGGCGATGGGCAAAAATGCATTCTCAAATCACCTCAACCACTTGAACCTAATCAAAGCACGTGTTTTTGTTTTTGCTTGCAGGCATCTCGCGGCAAGCAAAAAGATATGTCTCTGTGAGCTCGGTGCCTCTGTGGTTAATGCTTGTTAATGCTTAATACCAAGTTCTGAAAATCTTACTTTCTAAGTTCCTCCCGGAGTTTCTTGGTCGCTAGTGCATCCACCTCCATGGTCTTCTCGTTTATCACGACACCGTATTCGGAGCGGGCCTTCTCCACGGTTACATAGCCCTGGATTACGTCTTCTCTCACCCTCTCAGGATCCCTTTCCAATGGATCGCCATAACCTCCCCCGCCCGCAGCGTCCATGACCACGACATCACCTGGCTGAAGTTGCGTCAGTCCATAGGGGTTACCATGCTTTCCATTCACCAGAAACTGGGCCTTTGCTCCTGGTTTGCCTCCAAATAGCCCTTCAGGTGGGTACCTAAATCTGCCCGACTGTATACCCAAGTTTACTGGGGGAATGGGCGCATATTCATCATCAGGGACTTTGAACACGACCCTTCTGCCCAGTCCACCCTTCATCCTTCCTGGTCCACCAGAATCAGGCAAGAGTTCCCTCTTCTCCACGATCAAAGGCGTATCACTTTCAAATATCTCCACTGGGGTATTGGCTCCATTTGCCGGAAAGATGTAAACATAGTTACCATCGCTTTTGGAGCTTGCTCCCATGCCCCCGCCTCTGATAATGACTGAGTGCCATGGGACACCATTGTTCCTCTTGCCGTAAAACACGTTCATGGTTGCAGGGGTTCCACCGCTACCGGCGATTACCCGATCAGGCAAGGCGTCGGCCAGTGCCCTATAAATTATTTCAGTAATGAAGTGTCCAATCTGCATCCTTGCCGCCACGGCAGCAGGAAACTTACAGTTGACCACACTGCCCTCAGGCGCCGTCATTTTTATCGGTCTAGTGGACCCGTCATTGTTAGGTATATAGGGATCAAACATGCTTTTCATTGCCATGAACACATAGGCATAGGTGAAATTATAAACCACATTACCACCCCAATCCACCTGGGGAGAGCTCCCCGTCAGGTCGACCGTGATATCCGATCCCTTCACCTCCACGGCAACTTTAATGACCACATCCCCTTTACCTTTCCCGCCTGAAATGTCCGCAGGCATCTGCTCCACGATGCCCTCGGCCTTGTATATGCCGTCCGGGACCTTTTCTATCGCCTCTCTCATGCTCCTTTCAGTACGATCTATAATCTCATCGGCTAGGTCATCCAGGCCATCCATGTCATACTCTTCAAGCATCTGGCAGATCTTTTCAGAACACACATGATTTGCGGCAATCTGGGAGCGTATGTCTCCCACCACTTCATCAGGAGTCCTTACGTTCCAGCGAATCATCTCCAGGACAGCCTCATTAAGCTCACCCCCATCATAGAGCTTCACCAAAGGTATGAACAGCCCATCCTCGAACACATCGTGATTATCAGAGGATACCCTGCCGCCTATGTCTGAGTGGTGGAAGACGCAGGCAGTAAAGGCCGTAAGGCTTCCCTTGTAAAAGATAGGACTCAGAACACACACATCGTTCAGGTGCCCAGCGAGGGCCCAAGGGTCGTTGGTGATAAAGACATCGCCAGGCTTATAGGTATCAGAGGGCAGTTTGTTCACCAGTTTCTTTATCCCCAAGGCCATGGCACCGGATTGGCCCGGGGTAGCAAAGGTCCCTTGCGCGAGTTCTCTGCCCTTGCGGTCAGTGAACATACAGGTGTAATCATGGGCATCACGCAAAAGGCTAGAAAAGGCAGTTCTTGATACAGCGCTATCGGCTTCGTCAACAATGGAAATGAGTCTCCGCCACAATATTTCCAGGGTAATCGGATCAAATTTCTGTCCCATGCCTATACCTCCTCTATATCAACCCAAAGAAAACCATATTCGTCAACTCTCACTGAGGCGTCCTCACCAATGACTACCGTGGATTCCCGTTCCTCCACAATAGCTGGGCCCTTGAATTGGGCACCAGGAAATAGGTTGTATCGATCATAGACCGTAAAGGGGATAAAGTCTTTTGCGATGCCCGAATAGGCAGGTCTAGTCCCCTTGATAGCTCCCTCGAGATTTCCCCCCTGGTCTTTGAGCTTGGGGAGCTTGAGCAGCCTCTCTGGCAGGAGGGCCCGTACCTTAAAGTTAATGAATTCAACACGGGAGTCAGGATATGTTCGGCCGTAAAGGTTTTCGTATATCCTATCGAATGATTTCCGTATCTGTTCTCTCGTGAGCTTGGTAAAATCATTCCCCTCAAGGGGCAGATTGGTCTCAGAACCCTGACCCACGAATCTCATGTCAACAGACCTTTCAAACCTTACCTCTTCGCCAGATTCTGCCTTTTGAAGAGTCCTGGCCCCTTCCGCCTCCATCTCTTGGAAAATCTTCTCGATTTCCTCAAAGTCTGCTTCCTGAAGGCCAACCTTATGGCTTCTGACTAGATCAAAGGCCCTGGGGGCAGTGAAAAAGCCAAGAGCAGAGCCCACCCCTGCGTTTGGGGGCACTATGAACCTGGGAGCGCCCAGTTTCTTTGTAAGGCCATAGGCATGTACCGGCCCCGCCCCACCAAAGGCAATGACCGTGACAATCTTTGGATTGCCTCCCTTTTCCGCTATGTGGGTCTTGGCTGCCCCGGCCATTGTCTCATTGATCAAATCGTGGATACCCCAGACCGCTTGAATAAAGGGTACATTCAAGGGCTTGGCTATCTTTTCCTCAATACCCCGGCGAGCAGCCTCTTTGTCTAGTTTCATCTCTCCACCAAGGAAATAGTTTTCATCAAGGTATCCGAGTAACAGGTCTGCATCCGTGACACCTGGTTCAGTACCGCCCCGGCCGTAACATATGGGTCCAGGGTCAGCACCTGAGCTCTCTGGACCTACCTGCAAGGTTCCCATCTTGCTTACCTTTGCAATGCTACCGCCTCCTGCCCCTATCTCCATGAGATCCACAACAGGTACCTGGATGGTCAGGCCGCTCCCCTTCATGAAGCGCTGCACACGGCCCACCTCAAAGGTTGGAACCACGCCCGCTACCCCACCCTGTATGAGGCACGACTTGGCGGTAGTTCCCCCCATGTCAAAACAAAACATGTCCTGTATATTGAAAAGTTTCCCATAATACTGTCCGGAGATGACCGCTGCAGTGGGACCAGATTCAATTATCCTCACTGGGAATTCCGCCGCAGTCTCAACCGAGGTAATACCCCCGCTTGAGAGCATGATAAAAAGCTTCCCACCAAAACCAATAGAAGATAGACGGTTGGATAGCTTGGCCAAATACCTTCCCGTAAGGGGTTTGACATAGGCATTGGTGACAGTAGTGCTTGTCCTTTCGTACTCCCTGATTTGTGGTAAGACATCATATGATATGGATATCGATACCTCTGGAGCCATTTCCTGGATTATCTCTTTTATCATTATCTCATGGGAGGGATTTTCAAAGGAATTCAACAGGCAAACAGCTATGGATTCCACCCCCATATCCAACAATTGTTGCACCACCCCCGTGGCCTCTTTCCTATTCAAAGGTTTTAAGACTGTCCCGTCACTTCGAATCCTTTCGTCCACCTCCAGCCTCAATCGTCTGGGAATCAATGGCTTAGGGTATTCAGCAAATATATCATACGGGGCATACCTGATCTCTCGGGCAAGCTCCAAAACATCACGGAATCCCTTTGTAGTTATCAGTCCGGTGCGAGCCCCCTTCCTTTCGATAATGGAATTGATGACGAGGGTGGTACCGTGGATCACCTCATCCAACTGGTCCACAAATTTTCCCCGTTTCTCTTCCAACTCCCTTATGCCCTGCTCCACTGCATCAGACGGGTCAGCGGGCGTTGTAAGACATTTGTTGATGTGGATTTCACCTGTGGCATCATTTAGCAACACAAAATCCGTAAACGTACCTCCAATGTCACATCCCAGCCGATATACTTTTCCAGACATGAAAACCTCCCTAGTTGATCTCTAGATTCCTCCGTATAGAGCAAGTTATGCAAGTAGTTCTGACGATAAATGGCCCCTCAGGTTGCTTAAAAAATGTTGGCTTTAGGCACAAGGTCTAAGTCATTAGCCACCCGGCCTAAAACAAAATATTCGCCTTCGGCCTTAGGCCTTCAGCCTTTGGCCTAACGCTAACATACAAACACCTCCACTGGCACCTTGCTTATCAGCTCGTACCTATCTTCTGTTACCGCCACCACACTTTCCACCCCGGCAATGAACCTATCTTTGTACACGATCTTGGGCTCCAGGGCAAAGGTCATCCCAGGCTCAAGCACATCGTCTCGTCCCCGTGCAATAAGGGGCCATTCAATAAGCTCTGCTCCTATGCCATGGCCCACGAAATTCACCTTGTATCCCTCGGGGCCCAGGTATGAGTCCTCATAGCCCAGCTCCCGTGCCTTTGACACTGACAAATCAAAAAGTTCTCCTGCCTTTACACCTGGTCTCACATGCTCCAGCACAAAGTTGTGAATCTCAATGGCAGCCTTTGAGGCCTTTAAGGGAGCCTCTGGCATAGAGCCCACACAGAACATCCTGGTCTCATCCATATGGTAACCATGTAACCCGCATGAAAAGTCTACCATAACAGGTTCGTGGGCCTGAATTCTTTTTTGACTAGCACCACATGGAAACGCGGCCGAGGTGCCTCTCCCACTTGCGGGAGAGTCAAGCAAGCCCAGCATCCCGCCATTTGTGCCGCTAAGGATATGCCACGGATACCCTTCGGTCTTGTAATCCCTTACCCTGATATCTATAAAAGAATCGCCAAGCGCCTGCGCATGGGCTTCAGCCTCTGCGGAAAGTTCCACCTCGCTCATTCCGGGACTCAAAGAGGCCCTTATGCCCTCAAAAACCTGGGCTGTAATGCCAGCGGCCTCTTTCATTTTTTCCAGTTCCCACATCGACTTCCTGGCCCTCAAGCCTAATATCAAAGGAGAAACATCGAAGATTTCACCTCTTTTAAACAGATCCTGGTAAACCTGACACTCCTGAAAAGAAATCACATCTAGTTCCAAGCCTATGCGCAGTAGCGCTGAATCGTTCTTGATCCTTAGAATTTTCGGGATCTCACCACTACCATCGATAAAATGAATATTGTAGGGACCTGCCACATCATCCTCTCCCACGTACCTTACAAGATAAAATACCGATGCCTGGCCTTCGGCGGGGATAAACATATAATCATAGTCATCATAGCCCGAAAAATAATATATGTCCGCCCTTTGAGCCAAAAAGGCCCCATCAGCACTTGATGACTGGAGCGTTCTCTGAAGTTCTCTTATCCTTTTCTTAATTTCTTGTTGTGGTACTAACAACCTTCGCAACATGGTTCCTCAGCGGTTGTCCCAAAAGGGCTCCCTCACCATCTATTCTTTTTCTCCTTGATCGAACGTCTTCTAACACAATCCCTGTGCAACACCTGACATATGTGGCGCTCTTTGCATTGGCCTCACTCCTTTACCAATTGCTCATTCATTCTGTCAAGTATCTCGTGGTCTTTCACTCCTCGCTTTCTAGTTTACTTTTTCAGCTCTTCCCACTTATAGTCAATTATTTCCGTCAAAACACCATTCAACTTTTTGGGATGTATAAAAGCAAATTCACATTCCCTGAAAGGTCTTTCTATTTCTCCCCGTGAATCGGGGATGAAGGTGTAGCCTTCATTCTGAAGTTCTCTCACCGCCTCCCGTGTATTATCAACACTGAAACTTATGAGCATAATGCCCTCACCCTTTTTTTCTATGAATTTAGCCACATCACCGTCCGGGGAGGTAGACTCCATTAGTTCAAATCCCACCCCGGCGATAACGTATCTAGCTACCCTTATTTTCTCGCTCTCGTCAACATATTCATCATCCGGCCCGGATTTTCCCAACACCGGCTCCCAGACCTCCTTGGCACTCTCCAGGTCTTTCACGGCCACACATATGTGATCTATTTTTTTGACTTTCATCCCTACCTCCTTTCTGTTTTACCGGCTGCTTGCCGCTCCGCCCCAACCCATGTAAGACCCTCTAAAAAGGGCGGAAATGGGTTTTCTCGGGTCGAGAAAACGGACATTGAGTATCACCCTTTTTGTGGATTTTTGGGATTGATCATGCCTTTTAAATCTGCTATAAGAACCCCCATTAGCTAATTGTATACAATCCTTCCTTGGACTGATCCGAGGACTGGATTCCGCCCCGCTCAAAGGGGCGCAGGCCAAAAACCACCAATAGCACAAGAAGGGAATCTTATGGACAAGGAGTATAGCACAGTAGGAACTCGGATGGTAAGGACGGACAGTCTAGCCAAGGTGACTGGGAAGGCAATGTATACAGCTGATGTCAAACTTCCCAGGATGCTTTATGCCAAGGTATTGCGGAGCCCTTATCCCCACGCAAGAATTCTTAACATCGACACCAGCAAGGCGCTAAAACTGCCGGGGGTGAAGGCCGTTGTGACCGGGGCTGATACAGATGGCGTGAGATGGGGGGTGTTCAAATACACCCAGGATCATCCTATGATAGCCATTGATAAGGTGCGATATGTGGGAGAGGATGTTGCAGGGGTTGCGGCGGTAGACGAA
>Ga0136651_10001666_pt1 | contig 12263 bp, 10 predicted proteins | sample Mar14236cmmetaG_FD_94867 | JGI IMG/M metagenome (GOLD analysis project Ga0136651, IMG submission 94867) | Marine hydrothermal vent microbial communities from Guaymas Basin, Gulf of California to study Microbial Dark Matter (Phase II) - Marker... ...
AAGCTGGCGAACACCTGGTCAGTGAGCCTGTATGTCGCGGAAGCCTTGATTCTGGATGTCATCACTGCGCTGCTGTTATTGCCTCTGCTCATTTATTGGCTGAAGCCAAAGTTTGTTTTTTCAAATGACAGGTAACATGTTCGCTTAAGCAGCACACCATGTCAGTTTTTACCCCAAATCAACAGTCCAATACATCCTGCTGAGCTTCAAGGCATGTCTGATAGTACGTATACTGTAGTGGTTGTCTTTTTCAGCTATAACAGGTATCAATTTATTTGGCCATATGTACTTGATGATACTATTGACCCGACACCAATATAGGTCCCCTTCATTTGCCCTGCCCTAACCCCCGTGACAGGAATTGCAGATGGAGGCAGGAAGCCAAAATGAACTTGAGTGGAAATGCACCATAATTCAACTGTAACCTAAAGTGTCTGAAAACTTCCGCGCTTTCACGGCGGCAGAAACAATAACCTTTCGAGACCCCTTATGCCACAAACACGAAAATTGATCCTTGATGTACTCAAACCACATCAACCAGATGCTTTGGACTTTTCTTTGGCACTGGCTGATTTGGGGGTAGACTACCGCGTAAATCTGACTGTTACCGAAGTTGATAAAAAGACCGAAAGCACCATCGTTATTATCGAAGGCCATGACGTAAATTTTGAGGAGATAAAAATGGCCGTAGAAAAGATGGGCGCATCTGTTCATAGCATCGACCAGGTTGAAGTGGTCGGGACGGAAGCAACCTAGGGAATCTTTGAATGAGTCATGAACTCGCTTCTTGCCCCTGACACATCCGATAACTGCGTTGAAGTTCTTGCCAATAGCTTGGCTATTGGCAAGAACGCCGTCTTGTTCTTGAACATATCAGGAACAATATGCTTCGCCAAGACTTAATCAGAGGCTCCCTAGATATTTGGCTTCTGTTCTAAATTACTCTGTCCAAGATGGCTTTACGAATCCAAAAGCACACGATGTTACATTTCCTGCGTGCAGCCAGCATCACGCGGCGTTATTTTGTTACCAATGGTTTTGATGGCACCTTGACCATGCTTGGCATGCTGGCCGGATTTTATACCAGTGGGATGTCGGATTTATCGGTCGCGATCAGTGCCTGCCTGGGGGCGGCAATAGCCTTGTTCATCAGTGGCCTCAGTAGCGCCTATCTGAGCGAAAAAGCAGAACGGAAAAAGGAATTGTTTGATCTTGAGCAGGCACTGGTGGCTGATTTGAAAGAAAGCGATTATGGGCAGGCAAGCAGATATTTGCCGATGCTGGTCGCACTGGTAAATGGATTGTCTCCCTTTCTATTAGCACTGGTAATCCTGACGCCTCTATTTGTTGCCAGGCAGGGTTATGCTTTTGTTCAATCACCTTTCATTTATGCCATTATCATTGGCCTGATATGTGTTTTTACACTGGGAATATTCCTGGGACGCATTAGCAAAACCCATTGGTTGTGGGCCGGCATGAAGTCACTGATCATTGCGATAGTGACGGTGGCAATTATCCTTTTCCTTGGTGCTCCTTAGCCAATTTTCCTACTTGTTCAGAACTTCCTGTTCAAGCGGAACCGCCATAATAAACGGCTGCTATTTTGCATCATCAAGCAAGGCTGAGGTAATCTGTGACCCAATTGCCCAACCACTTGAACCTCATGACCACAGATCAAATCCTGCTGTTTAGCCTGTTATTCTTCGTTTTTGTCTTTCTGATCTGGGGACGATGGCGTTATGATCTGGTGGCCTTTGTTGCACTCATATCCGCCCTGCTCATGGGCATTGTCCCCAGAGAACAGGCTTTTTCCGGTTTTGGTCATCCAGCCACCATCATCATCGCACTAGTGCTGATCGTCTCAAAAGGACTTTCCAACTCCGGCGCCATTGAACTGATTGCCAGGCAGATAAGCCGATTTGGTGCTTCGCTGCAGAAGCACATTGCTGCCATGGCAACAATTTCTGCGGCACTATCAGCTGTGATGAACAATGTCGCCGCCCTGGCGATGTTGATGCCGGTAGACATCCAGGCGGCAACCAAGGCCAAACGCAGCCCCTCCCTGACGCTGATGCCCTTATCCTTTGCATCCATTCTCGGCGGGTTGATTACACTGATTGGCACTCCGCCCAACATCATCATCGCAGAGTTTCGCCAAACCGCACTTGGGGAAAGCTTTGGCATGTTCGATTTCACACCGGTCGGCCTTGCCTGCGCCGTGATCGGTGTGCTGTTTGTGGCGACAATCGGTTGGCGCTTGCTGCCGGCCCGACTTGCCACTCTTGATTCGTCTCAGGAATTGCTGGATATCAGCGGCTACATTGCTGAATTGCACGTGCCTGAGGACTCTCCTGCCATTGGTCAGCGCGTACGTGATCTGGACAAGATATCAGATGAAAATGATGTCGCCATTATCGGCCTGGTGCGTCGGGGGAAGCGTTTGCCAGGACAGGCACGTCTGGCTGAGATACGAAAAGGCGACATTCTGGTGGTTGATGCCTCCCCCAAAGCCATGGATCAATTTGTCGGACAGCTCAAACTGGAATATTCGACCAAGGGCAGCGAAAGCAGCCCCCTGAGCAGTGAAGACATGGCGCTTTGGGAGGTGGTGGTGCCTGAGGGCGCAAGAATAGAAGGCCGTACAGCACAATCTTTACAGCTGCAATATCGTCATGGAGTTACACTGCTAGGCGTATCACGTCAGGGCGAGCAGTTCCGCGAACGGGTGCGCCATTTGCCGATCAAGGAAGGCGATGTGCTGCTGCTATATGGAGCCAGCGACAGTCTCCCAGAGATCAGCAGTTGGCTGGGGGTGCTGCCACTGGCGGGGCGAAGTCTTGATTTGATCAAACGACACAAGGCCTGGTTGGCCGTGGGGCTGTTTGCCACTGCCATTCTGGCGGCCAGCCTGGATCTGGTATATTTGCCGGTGGCTCTGGCGGCCGTGGTAATTGGCTATATCCTGTTCAATATTGTACAGGCAAGGCACGTATACAATTCTGTGGAATGGCCGGTTATCGTTCTGCTGGGTTCCATGATCCCCATCGGCAGCGCACTGGAATCCAGCGGTGGAACTGCGCTGATCGCGGATGCCATCACGACTCTGTCAGCGGGGTATTCGCCGGTGGTGGTGCTGACATTGCTGATGGTGGTCACCATGACGCTTTCGGATGTCATGAACAATACGGCGACAGCGGTAATTGCCGCACCCATTGCTGTCGATATCGCCAACCGTCTGGGTGTCAACCCCGACCCGTTTCTGATGGTTGTCGCGGTGGCAGCTTCCTGCGCATTCCTCACGCCCATCGGACACAAGAACAACACCCTGATCATGGGGCCTGGTGGTTATCGTTTTGGGGACTACTGGCGGATGGGACTGCCACTGGAGATACTCATTATTCTGGTATCGATCCCCATGATCATGTGGGTGTGGCCGTTATGAGTCGTTTCCATCGGCCAGAGGACGGGCCTCCTACATAGGAGCGGCGTCCTCGCCGCGATGGGAGTGGCAAATTACTTTCTCATAAAGCTTTGATTGCCACCTGGCACACGGCTAGCAACGAGGCGGGGAAGATGCCGTAGTAAAGCATGGCCAGACCGTTGACGGAAATAGCCAATTGGGCGTCCACATTGGCAACGATGGGTGCCTGAGAAATGGGCTTGTCAAAGTAGATGACCTTGATCACCCGCAGATAGTAGAATGCACCAATAACCGAGAAGAACACCGCCACTAGCGCCAACCACAACAGATCGGCATTCACCAGTGCATCCAGCACGAACAACTTGGCAAAAAAGCCCACTGTTGGCGGTACACCAGCCATGGAAAACATGATCAGCATCATCATTGCCGCCAGCCAGGGGCTGCGTTTGTTCAGGCCCTTCAGGTCGTGCAGATATTCTGCTTCCACACCCTTACGGCTGAGTATGGCCAGCAAACCAAAACCACCAACAGCAGTCAGTGCGTAAACAATGGTGTAGAACATTGCTGCTGTATAGCCCTTCCCTGCTCCGGCCAGTAAACCCAGGAAAATGAAGCCTACATGGGAAATTGTGGAGTATGCCAGCATGCGCTTGATGTTGTCCTGCACCAGGGCAACGATGTTACCCAGCGCCAGCGACAGCACTGCGAGGATCATCAGCATACCCTGCCAGCCTTGCCAGCCCATTTCGGGTCCCAGCCCTCCCATGCCCTGGGTGAGGATGCGCATCGCCATGGCGAATGCCGCAATTTTGGGTACGCTGCCCAGGAAGGCTGTTACCACCACCGGGGCGCCCTGATAAACATCCGGTGCCCACATGTGGAAAGGGACGGCGCCGAACTTGAAGGCAATGCCGATGAGTACGAATACCAGACCAAATGTCAGTACCGTCTGATCCGCTTCACCACTGGCAATCACCTTTGCAACACCGGCAAAGTCCAGCATGCCTGTCGCGCCGTAGACCATGGAAATACCGTACAACAGCATGCCTGATGCCAGTGCGCCAAGCACAAAGTATTTCATTGCCGCTTCAGAGCCTTTCCTGGAATTACCATCGAATGCCACCAGGGCATACAGGCTCAACGCCAACAGTTCCAGGCCAAGATACAGCGTCAGGAAACCGCCTGCAGAAACCATGATCATCATGCCTAGAATAGCCAGCATGCCCAGCACATAGAACTCGCCCTTGAACAACTTCCTGTCGGCGAGATAACGACGCGAATAAATGAAGGCAAAGATGCCCACACTCAGGAGCGCGATCTTCAGCACATTGCCCATGGCATCGACCACATGGGCACCCTGCATAACCACCCGGCTGCTGTCGTCCACCCACATCACCGCTGCAATGGTTGCACCCAGTGCCGCCAGAGAGAGTCCATAGGTAAACATGCGCTTGCTCTGATCGAGGAACAGATCCAGCACCAGAATAACAGCGATGGCCGAGAGCAGTACGATCTCCGGCAGCAGTGACAGCAATGTTGAGGCGTTAAAATCCATCAGGTTTACCTGAAGTTACAGTTTTGAAACAGCAATATGATTGACCAGATTGGTAATGGACGCATCCATTACCCGTACCAATGGTTCTGGCCACAGACCAAGCACCAGCACAGCGATCGCCAGCGAACCCAGCACCAGGGCTTCACGCTTGTTGATATCCTGCAAGGCAGCCACCTTGTCATTGGCAACGTCGCCGAACACCACACGCTTGACCATCCACAAGGTATAGGCAGCACCGACAATCAGCGTGGTTGCGGCCAGGAATGCAAACCAGAAATCTGCACGGAAGCTGGCCAGTATCACCATGAATTCACCCACGAACCCGGAAGTTCCCGGCAGACCCGCATTGGCCATGGCAAAGAACACCATAAAGGCGGCGAACCAAGGCATGGTATTTACCACACCGCCGTAATCAGCGATTTGCCGGCTGTGCATGCGGTCATAGAGCACACCCACACACAGGAACATGGCCGCAGAAATAAACCCGTGGGAGACCATCTGCACCATGCCGCCCTGCATACCCAGTATCACCCCGTTGCTTACGTCCGGTTTGGCAAAAATGATGAAGGCGATGAAGAATCCCAAGGTGACAAAGCCCATGTGGGCGATGGACGAATAAGCAATGAGCTTCTTCATGTCCTTCTGCACCAGCGCCACAAAACCGATATAGACCACGGCAATCAGGGACATGCCAATGATCAACCAATCAAGTTCCTTGCTGGCATCCGGAGTGATGGGCAGACTGAACCGCAGGAAGCCATAGCCGCCGATCTTCAACATGATCGCCGCCAGGATCACCGAACCGCCCGTAGGGGCCTCTACATGCGCATCCGGTAGCCAGGTATGCACTGGCCACATCGGCACCTTGACCGCAAAGGCCGCCAGGAAAGCCAGGAAAATCAGGATCTGTTCGGTAAGTCCGAGTTTGAGGGTATGGAAATCAAGGATAGACATGCTTCCGGACTGAAAATACATGTACACCAGGGCCACCAGCATGAACACAGAGCCGAGGAAGGTATAGAGGAAGAACTTGATGGTGGCATATACTCGATTGGGACCACCCCAGATGCCGATGATCAGGAACATGGGGATTAGCATGGCTTCCCAGAACACATAGAACAGCATGGCGTCCAGTGCAGAGAATACACCGACCATCAGCCCTTCCATGATCAGGAAGGCAGCCATGTACTGGGAGGGCTTGTACTGAATCACCTGCCAGCCGGCAATCACCACCAGAATGGTGATGAAGGTGGTCAGAATGATCAGCGGCATGGAAATGCCATCCACGCCCAGATGGTAATTGACCTTGAAGGACTCGATCCAGGGAATATTTTCCTGGAACTGCATGGCAGCGGTGCCGCTATCAAAGCCGCTATAAAGGGAAAGACTGAGCAGGAATGTCAGCACGGATACCACCAGCGCCAGCCAGCGGCTGATGTTCGGCGCCTTGTCGCCGCTGAATAGAACCAGCAAGCCGCCCAGGACGGGCAACCAGATAACCGCACTCAAAATTGGCCAATCTGCACTCATTATCTTCTATCCAATCCTTAACTCAGCGAACCACAAACCAGAACAACAGACCCAACAGGCCCAAGATCATGGCAAAGGCATAATGATACAGATAACCACTCTGTATCCAGCGCACCGCCTGCGCCAACACTCCAAAAGAACGTGCAGAACCGTTTACCACGATACCATCGATGAGGGTCCTATCACCCACATTCCACAACAACTTGCCGGTGAGCAGGCTACCGCCGGCAAAGACGAACTGATTGATCTCATCGAAGCCGTATTTCCGATCCAGCAACGCATACAGCCAGTCAAAGCGGATGCGCATATTCTGGGCAATGGACGGCTTCATCAGATACACATACCAGGCCACCACCAGACCGGCCATGGCCAGCCAGAAAGGTAATGCCATCACGCCGTGAGCGACAAAGCCCTTCGAGCCTTCAAAATGGATCTGCCCCAAAGTGTCATGAACAGAAGCCACATGCAGCACGCCTTTGAAGAAATCACCAAACAGCATCGGTTCAATGGCAAACCAACCGATAAACACGGACGGAATGGCTAGCAGAATCAAAGGCACGGTGACAACCGCTGGCGACTCTTTCAGGTGTTCCCTGGCATGTTCATCTCTTGGCCCTTTGCCATGGAACACCAGGAAGTACATGCGGAAGCTGTACAACGCCGTCACAAACACGCCGGCAACCAACAGCCAGTGCGCATAACCGGAACCGACAATCTGGGAATGCCCCACTGCTTCGATGATAGCGTCCTTGGAGAAGAAGCCGGAAAATCCGGGGAATCCGATCAGTGCCAGCGAACCCAGCAAAGCGGTGATCCAGGTGATCTTCATATACTTGCGGATGCCACCCATGTTGCGGATATCCTGATCATGGTGCATGCCGATGATGACTGAACCTGCGGCCAGGAACAGCAACGCCTTGAAGAAAGCATGGGTCATGAGGTGGAACAGGCCGGCAGCATAAGCAGAAGCACCCAGCGCCGCCACCATGTAGCCCAGCTGAGACAGTGTGGAATAAGCCACCACGCGCTTGATGTCGTTCTGTACGATGCCGATCAGGCCCATGAAGAAAGCGGTGGTGGCGCCGATGATCAATACGAAGCTTAACGCTGTTTCGGACAACTCATACAACGGCGACATACGCGCCACCATGAAGATACCGGCGGTTACCATGGTGGCGGCATGGATCAAAGCGGAAATGGGCGTGGGACCTTCCATGGAATCTGGCAGCCACACATGCAACGGCATTTGTGCGGATTTTCCCATCGCGCCAATAAACAGCAGGATGCAGATCACCGTCATTAGCGACCACTGGCTGTTACCCCAGATGTTGATGGTTTCCCCGGCATAATCCGGCGCCACCTTGAAGACCTCTGCATAATCCAGGCTGTTGAAATACATGGCCACGGCAGCAATACCCAGAATGAAGCCGAAGTCCCCTACCCGGTTCACCAGGAAGGCCTTCATGTTGGCGAAGATAGCTGTTTCCTTTTTGAAATAGAAACCGATGAGCAGATAGGACACCAGTCCCACCGCTTCCCAGCCGAAGAACAGCTGCAGGAAGTTGTTGGACATAACCAGCATCAGCATTGAGAAGGTAAACAATGCAATATAGCTGAAGAATCGCTGATAACCTTCCTCGTGGGCCATGTAACCGATGGTATAGATATGCACCATCAGCGACACAAAAGTCACCACGATGATCATCATCGCGGTCAGATTGTCCACCAGAAAGCCCACATGCATCTGCAGGCCATCCACTACCATCCAGGTATAGATGTTCTCGTTGAACACGGGTGCGCCATTCATTACATGCTGCCAGAACACATAGGCAGACAGCCCGAATGAAACACCAACGCCCAGGATGGCCGCCCAGTGTGCGCCGGCCTTGCCGATCTGGTTGCGGAACAATCCTGCCACCAGGGAGCCTGCCAGCGGTGCCAGTACCAGGGCCAGATAAATGCTTTTCATGTCAATTTCAGCCATGCGCCTACCCCTTCATGGTGTCGAGGTCATCGACATCAATGGTTCTACGGTTACGGAACAGCACAATGAGAATCGCAAGACCAATGGCTGCTTCTGCTGCCGCTACAGTCAGAATGAAAAACACAAATACCTGACCGGTCACATCACCCAGAAAATGTGAGAAAGCCACGAAGTTGATATTGACCGCCAGCAGCATCAGTTCTACGCACATCAGCAAAACGATGAGGTTCTTGCGGTTGATGAAGATGCCAGCAATGCTGATCACGAACAGCAAAGCCCCTAAAATGAGATATTCAGACAGGGAAATCATCAGCCCTTCTCCTCCGCTGTCATCTTGATGATCTTGAGCCGATCCTTCTTTTTCACCATGTGCTGCGCCGCCACATTCTGGCGCTTGGTGCCCGGACGCTTGCGCAGCGTCAGGCTGATAGCAGCAATCATTGCTACCAGCAAAATCACTGCCGCAATTTCCAGCGCGTACAGATGCTGGGTGAATAAAGACAGGCCCAGTTCCGCGGTATTGTTGTAATCAGCCGGAGCCGCTTCGGGGGCGGCATATTTGTCCAAGCCAAAATGCCTGGGTCCCAGCACCATCACCATTTCCGCCAGCATCAATGCCGCCACCACAATGCCCAATGGCAGGTGCTTGACAAAACCGGCACGCACAGTCGCCAGGTCGATATCCAGCATCATGATCACGAACAAAAATAACACCATCACCGCGCCGACATAGACCAGCACCAGGGCAATGGCCAGGAATTCTGCCTCGGCCAGTATCCAGATGCCCGCCATGTTAAAGAAAGCCAGGACCAGAAACAGTGCAGAATGTACCGGGTTCTTGCGGGTGATCACCATCAGTGCCGAACCCACCAGGATGGCGGCTAACAGGTAAAACAGAAATTTCTCGAAACTCATGATGTGATCACCTGTATTTGGCCTGGACTGCTCGGTCTTCGGCCAGTTGCGCCTCGTACTTGTCACCCATGGCCAGGAGCTTTTCCTTGGTCATGATGTAATTGCCAGCTACCTTGTCCGTGTCCTCGAAGTGATATTCATACAGGCGGGTTTCCACGATGGCATCCACCGGACAGGATTCCTCGCAGAAGCCGCAGAAAATGCACTTGAACAAATCGATGTCATAACGGGTGGTACGGCGTGAACCGTCTTCCCTTGGTTCAGCTTCAATGGTAATGGCATTGGCCGGGCAAACCGCTTCACAGAGTTTGCAGGCGATACAGCGCTCTTCCCCATTGGGGTAGCGGCGCTGGGCATGTAAACCACGAAAACGCGGTGATACCGGCGCCTTTTGTTCGGGATAGTTCAGGGTAAACTTCTTCTTGAACAGATAGCGTCCGGTGACGCTCATGCCCTTGAACAGTTCGAGCAGGAACAGCGAGCGAATATAATGAATCACGGCTTTCATTCAGTTATTCCCCCTCACTTGAACCACCAGCCGACGTTGTATACCTGGGCGGCGCCAACGACCACAATCCAGACGATGGTGATGGGAATGAAAACCTTCCAGCCCAGACGCATGATCTGATCATAGCGATATCGGGGGAAAGTCGCCCGGAACCACAGGAACAGGAACATGAAGAAAAAGGTCTTGGCAACCAGCCAGATGATCCCCGGCACCCAGGAAAACCAGGATTCCATGAAGGTTCCCTGGAAGGGAGACAGCCAGCCGCCGAGGAACATAAGTGCGGTAAGCGCCGAAATGAGGATCATGTTGGCGTATTCCGCCAGAAAGAACACGGCAAATGCCATGCCGGAATAATCCACATGGAATCCGGCGACGATTTCGGATTCGCCTTCTGCCACATCGAACGGTGAACGGTTGGTTTCCGCCACACCCGAAATAAAGTAGATCACGAACAGCGGCAGCAATGGCAACCAGTACCAGTGCAGGATGCTACCGGACTGACCTGCAACGATTTGTCCGAGATTCAGACTGCCTGCGGCAACCAGCACCCCGACCAAGGCAAAGCCCATGGCGATTTCATAGGAAACGATCTGCGCCGCAGAACGAATCGCGCCGAGGAAGGCGTATTTTGAATTGGAGGCCCAGCCGGCGATGATCACTCCGTATACACCGATGGAGGTCATGGCCAGCAGATACAACAGACCGGCATTGATGTCTGCCAGCACCAGTCCGGTATCAAACGGGAACACTGCCCAGGCCGCAAGCGCAGGACCGATACTCAACAGGGGCGCGATCAGGAACAGGGTCTTGTCCGCCTGTGTGGGTAGCACGATCTCCTTGAACATGAGTTTGACCGCATCCGCGATGGGCTGTCCCCAGCCCTTGGGGCCTACACGATTGGGACCCAGGCGAATCTGCATATAGCCGATGATCTTTCTTTCGGCATAGGTGTAATAGGCAACCAATACCATCAGCGGCGCCATGATCACCACGATCTTGAGGATGATCTGAATCCACACCGGCAGCCATTCATACAGTCCGATCAGCAAATCCATCAGGCTTTCTCCAGTGAAACTGTGGCGAAACCTTCACCCAGCAACTCGCTGCCCGGCACACCCATGGGCATCCATACACAGGTCGGGGGTACCCTGCTGTCTACCACCAGCGGCAGGGTCAACTCTCCCTCACCTTGGCGCAATACCGCTGATTCACCATCAGTCAATCCCAACTGGCCGGCAGTATCGGCATGCACATGCAGTCCTGCCTTCCAGGCATCTGGTGTGTGTTGCAGGGCGCGGGAACGGCGCACCAGCATGTCCACGTTATACAAGGGCACCCCGCCTATACGTTGCATATCGGCAGTCTCAAAACTCGTCGTTTGAATCTGGCTATCACCCAGGCGGTTATCCAGCTTGATCTCGCCAATGGATTGCATTGCTTCATCATGCACGTCTGTTGAGGATTCGTAATCGAAATCCTTCTGATCAGTGAGGTTACCCAGTACCCGCAGCACCTTCCACGCTGGTCTGGCCTCGCCCACAGGCCGTGCTGCACCGTTGAACGACTGCACATCGCCCTGGAGATTGACGAAGCTTCCCGATGTTTCCGCAGTCGCCGCGATGGGTAGCAGCAGGTCAGCGGTCTCCTCCAGCCAAGGGCTGAGGTGGGTCGTCAGGGCAATCACTTTTGCTACCTTGAGCATATCTGCCATGGCAATGGGGTTGGCTGAATCAAATTCAGGCTCGACATTCAGTAGCAGGCAGGCATCCAGGCCCTGTTCCAGCATGCCGCCGAGTGATAGGCCATTACCCTGTCGCGGCACGCTTCCAGTGAGCCAGGCACCAACGCTGTTGGCGCCTTCGCCAACAAATCCCAGATCCACGCCAGCCGCCTGGGAAATATTGTTGGCCAGAAAACGCAGCAGAGAGTAATCCGGATGCATCTGTGCGATGCTGCCCAGCAGCACCAGACCCTGTTCTGCTGCCTTGAGAGTATCCGCAATGAGCTGATGTTCGGCTTCCGCCTTGACACCAATACCTGCGGTGTCCGCGCCCAGAGCAGCGGCTATGCCTGCAAGCTGAGCAACCATTTCTGCAGGCGCACTGATGAGCTTATGACTCAATTCATAGTTGAAATCATAATCCACCGGATTGACGGCCATGACCTGACCACCCGCCAACACGGATTTGCGCACTCGATGATTCAACATCGGCTGATCCTTGCGCAGCCAGGAACCGACCAGCAACACCGCCTGATTGTTTTCCAGGTCATTGAAGCTTTGCCCCAGCCAAGGCGTTGCCGGATCGCCCGCATCATCCCGGAAGTCGCTTTGACGCAGCCGGTGTTCGAT
>Ga0136651_10001669_pt1 | contig 12253 bp, 15 predicted proteins | sample Mar14236cmmetaG_FD_94867 | JGI IMG/M metagenome (GOLD analysis project Ga0136651, IMG submission 94867) | Marine hydrothermal vent microbial communities from Guaymas Basin, Gulf of California to study Microbial Dark Matter (Phase II) - Marker... ...
CTCCTCAACAATCTTCTGCATAAAAATCATTGTTGTTGTCATAAGGGCACTACACATAAGTATTCTCGCACCCATGTTAACCGCTTTGCGAAAGGTATCAATGTCACAGTTTATCCCGAGGTCGAACACTTCGAATCCATTTATCCTTAACATTGTTATCACAAGATCTTTTCCTATTTCATGCAGGTCTCCCTTTACCGTCCCAACCGCCATTTTAAGCCCGGCTTTTCTTTTTCTTTCATCACCCATAAACGGTTTTAGAAAGTTTAACCCAGCCTGGAGAGCCCTTGCAGAAAGAAGCATTTCACTTACATAAATCTCATTCCTAGAGAATTTCTCCCCTACTTCCTTTACAGCAGGAATCATAACTCTATCTATCAGGTCAATCACACTGACCCCGGATGCTACCCTGTTTTTTAAAATCGTTAGAACAGACTTTTTATCGCCAAGCAACACAGCATCGTACAGGCTATCCTTTTCGGTAGTCACCTTTCAAACCCTACTTCTTTTCCCTGGAACGAGCATAGAACAACCAAAATATAGCAGATATATAACATACTGCAACCGTGTATCAAAAATTTGCCACACATATATTAACTCTTCTTCAAATTTTCTATCTTCCGTTTCACCAGCTCTTTCAATCCATCAACAGTTTCTTTCTTTATCACATCATAAGGTATTGGTTTGCCGATGTTGAGCTCCACAGACCCTGGAGTTACATTCCAGTCACCTTTCTTTTTCACCTTATATAATCCACTTATTGCCACTGGCAATATATCAACCCCAGCTTCTTTAGCAAGAAAGAACGCCCCTTTCTTAAAGTCCCTTAACTTCCCATCAAGAGTTCTCTCACCCTCGGGAAAAATAATTACAGATTTCCCTTTCCTGACCTCCTCACAAGCTCTTGCGAGACTTTCCTTTGCCCTTCTAAGATTTCCTTTTGTGATAGGAATGTTCCCCCATTTTTTCGTAAGCCAACCCCAGATTGGCCAGGAAAAATGTTCATCAAGCTCAACCGCTACAAAGTACAGGGGAATGTATCCTGCACAAATAAAAACATCCAAAAGGCTTTCATGATTACATACTATCAGATACTCCTTCTTGCGATCAATATTTTTAATACCTCTAACCTTCACTCTCACACCTATGGAAGCAAGAAGTGCTCTGCTGAGCGTACCAAGAAGACCTCGAAGATGAACCGGCCTAAAAAACCTAAGTCCTACAAAACCAAGCAGGGCTATAAGAGAAAAAACAGCCATCCCAATTGCCCAGAGAATAATATTTCTTAAGACTCTAACCATTCCCTTAGAAAATAAATCGATACAGGTCAATAGGGCAAGAAAATTCTTGTGGGTGTAAAACTTAAATTAATGTAGAACTATAAATTGAAACTGAAGAGTGAAACTTATAAGGTAGTGGGGTAGTACACCAGTAGAAATAAATTGGGTATGTACCTATGACGGATTGCAATAACCTCAGAGAATTAAGAATCAAAAAGGGGAGAGATGGAAATTCAGTTATTGCAAGAAGACTGAATAAAACCGGAGACGACAAAGTAATTTTCAAAAAGGTAGAGGACAAAACCTGGAAATCCTGGTCTTCCCTATCAGGAGAAGTACAACTCGCCAGAAGAAATCTCTCATAGGACAACAGTCATAATGCAGGGTGCAGAAACTCAAATTCTAAACTCTCGTTTTTACCCTGCCATACCTTCGTAAACCAACATGCTAAATCTTTACAGGATACTCCAAAGAGTCCAATAACGCTTGTTTTTAGATAGGGTTACATTTAAATTTTTGGTGAAAACTTATTATTTGAGAATGAAAAAGGTCATTTCAATAGCAAATCAAAAAGGGGGGGTAGGTAAAACAACAACGGCTGTGAACCTCGGTGCCTGCCTTGGTGTTTCGGAAATCAAAACCCTCATTGTGGATATTGACCCTCAGGCAAACGCAACCCTTGGACTTGGAATCAACCATAAGGAGGTTTCAACCAGTATTTATGAAGTTCTAATCAATCAGGCAGAGATAGAAAATTCTATCGTTAAAACCGAAATTCCGTTCCTCGATCTTATACCATCCGCCACAAGACTTGTAGGGGCTGAAGTCGAATTTGTTGAAGTTCCAGATAGGGAATCAATCCTGAAAAAACACATAAACAAAGTAAAAAACGAATACGAAGTCATCATAATTGATTGTCCTCCTTCGCTCGGCCTCCTCACAGTCAACGCTCTAACCGCCTCGGATTCTGTACTCATCCCAATCCAGTGCGAATACTTTGCAATGGAAGGTTTAGCCCAATTATTGAACACAATCAGACTCGTTCAAAAGAGTCTAAACAGAAACCTCCAGATAGAAGGTGTCCTTCTCACAATGTTTGATTCACGATTAAAACTCTCTCACGAAGTAGCTGAACAACTTAAGAGTCATTTCGGGGATAGGGTCTATGACACTATAATCAGGAGAAACGTAAGGCTGGGAGAAGCTCCGAGTTTTGGCAAACCTATAATTCTTTACGATGCAAATTCCATGGGAGCACAGGACTATCTTAAACTTGTAGGAGAAATACTGGAAAGAAATGGGCAAAAGATTAGGTAAAGGAATAAGTGCAATTATACCAGAGCTACCTACTAACGTAGATGTTGAATACAGGATTGCCGAAATAGAAGTCGAAAAAATAAGAGCAAATCCCCTGCAGCCAAGGAGAGATTTCAACGATTCAAAGATGGAAGAGCTCAAACAATCGGTAAAAGAAAAAGGAATTATCCAGCCGATAACGGTACGTGCTATTGGAGACGGATACGAACTGATAGCAGGAGAAAGACGTCTTAGAGCAGCAAGAGACGTTGGCCTGAAAACAATTCCCGCCTACGTAATCCCGGTGAATACCGATGTGGAAATGGTAGAATTAGCGCTTGTGGAAAACCTCCAGAGGGAAGATTTAAACCCCATTGAGGAAGCAACCGCTTATAAAATACTCTCAATGACATTTAATCTCTCCCACGAGGAAATAGCGAAAAGAGTTGGAAAAGATAGATCAACTATAACAAACTCATTAAGGCTTTTGAACCTTCCGGAAAAGATAAAAGAGGATTTGAAAAATGGGATTCTTTCACAGGGACATGCCCGTCCCCTGCTTGCTATAGATGACGAGAGAACCCAGTTAAAGCTCTGGGAAAAAATAAAAAAAGAAAACTTAAGCGTCAGGCAGGTAGAGAAACTGATAAAGAAACTTTTAACGAAACAGGAAACAGAAAAAAAAGAAGAAAAGAAAGAAGAATCCCCCTTTATCAGAAGTATAGAAAATACACTTATGCACTTTTTTGGGAGCAAGGTCAAAATAAAGGGAAGCGAAGAAAAGGGCAAAATAGAAATAGAATACTATTCCCAGGAAGACCTGAACAGAATTCTGGAGCTGGTCTCCGGATTTGAAGGGGCAGAAGATTGAAAAAGAAACATTACATAATTCAAATAATAACAACAGAGAAAAAACTGCCTTTTACCCTTAGGCTCAACGCAACGCTCCTCCGGTTTGTTGGGCTGGCACTGATAATGCTTATAGTTGGAATAGTCACTTTTAGTTACATCTACATCCCCAGAGCCCTCGACTACAATAGATTAAAAGAAGAAAATGATCGGTTGATTAAAGATCGACTGGAATTAGCAAAAATACTTGCGGACTACAATAGGATCCGCCAGATGGATCATTATATAAGAAGGGTTCTGGGAACTGACCTTGCTCTTTCCCCCATTGATTCAATTCCTTTTGATTCCCTTTATTCTCAAAACAATTTTGCACCGGAAGCAAATACAATAGAGATAAGCTTCCTTGATAATATGCCTATAACCCCTCCAGTAGATGGAGGTTACATAACGCAGGGATTCATTACTGACAATCTTTTCGAAGAAGACAACCACTACGGGATTGACATTGCTGCCCCCGAGGGTACACCTGTAAAAGCTTCCGCATCCGGGGTTGTCATCTTTTCAAATTGGTCCTACCACTACGGAAACCTCATTATTATCTATCATCAGGGCGGATATTTCACCATATATGGACACAACCAAAGGAATATAGTAAAAGAACACCAGCATGTTCAGAGAGGTGAGGTAATAGCCTTCGTCGGGAATACCGGAGAAAGCGAGGGTCCTCACCTCCAATTTGAAATATGGAAGGATGGAGTACCACTTGATCCTCAAAAAATTATTTATGCATATAGAGACAAAAATATTTCATTTAGCAGTATGGAGGGACAGTGATAAAAGGCAAAGAAACAGCTGTTAGCACGATAATTGGAGAGGGAACAACCCTTGAAGGCAATATCAAAATGGATGGAAACATTATCATCTACGGCAACATTATAGGCGATATTGAAACAAAAGGCACTATAACAGTTGCAGCAGGAGCAAAAATTAAAGGAAAGCTAATAGGGACTGACATTCTGATAAGCGGCAATGTGGAAGGGAATATCTACGCTGTAGGAAAGGTTGCTCTGAGCAACAGGGCTAATCTGTATGGTGACGTCACAGCAAAATCTATCGCTATTGAAGAGGGAGCCAAATTTGAAGGCAGATGTGATATGAAAGGTTACAAATTCCCTAAAGAGGCAACAAATCTTGAGAAAAAATGACAAAAATCCTGAGCAATCTTCTTTCATGAGCTATTTAGGGCTTGGACTTAATATTGCCATCACGATTCTGATCTTTGTAATGATAGGATATTTTGTTGACAAGAAATTTTCCACAATTCCGATCTTCACAATCACTGGTAGCGTTGCAGGATTTCTAACTGGAATGTCAACCCTTTACAAAACAATAAAGCAGGTTTCCCATAGGAAACCATTAAAACAGTAAAAATTGATAATTTTTGCCAAGTACATACTAATATTTTATACCCTAAAAATCCTATTCATAGTAATACACGAAGCCGAGTCACTCGCCGAACTGTTCGTTGTAAAGCTCCTTCTTACCCCCCTTTTCCTGGTAAGTTTTTACATCATTTATAGATCAAAGGGCAAAAATTTAATTATTTTCATGATTCAGTACTTCAGCGTTAGCATTATTAGGATGGCCATTGTAGTTTGTTTTATTGTATTGATATTTTACAACTCAAATCTTAACTTCAATGCAATTTTGGCAGGTGTTATTTCCATTTACACGTATCTTCTCAGTTTGGAGGTAGTTTATGTTTTCAAAGAAAAGGAGGTAACCGGGATTGGAAAAAGCTGGAAACGGTATTCTTGAACATGTAAAAGATTCCCACTACTACGATATTTTTGGATATCATCTAAAATTACCAGAGATACCTCCTGTTAAAGTTCTAGGAATAACTTTTGATTTCTCCATTACCAGAATGGTGGTTCTTCTATGGATCGCAGCGCTGATAATTTCCCTCTGCTTTTTCTTCTCATTTAGAAAGAGGAAATTGATACCATCGAAACTTGGTATATTGCTTGAGTATGTTATTCTCTACATACGCGACAACATCGCCTATCCTATCCTTGGGAGAAAGCTGGGGGATAAATATTTCCCCCTGATTTCAACCCTTTTCCTGTTTATTCTCGTATGTAACCTTCTGGGGCTTGTTCCTCTTCTCGGAAGTCCTACATCAAACTTAAGCGTCACTTCCGGACTCGCAATAATTGTATTCGTAATCATCGTGCTAGAAGGCATAAAGCAACATGGACTACTGGGATACTTTAAAAGTTTCATCCCCGGTGGTATCCCCGCCTGGCTAATCCCGGTAATGCTTCCACTTGAAGTCCTGGGGCTTTTCATTCGAATAATTGTTCTTGCCGTCCGTCTCTTTGCCAACATGGTCTCCGGGCATATCAATATTGTAGTTCTTTTCTTCCTTATCATCTTTTTAAAAACATATTTAATCAGTCCCTTTTCTTTTGGTATAGCACTGTTTGTATCCCTTCTCGAAATCCTGGTAGCATTCATTCAAGCTTATATTTTTACCATGTTAAGCGCAATATTTATTAGCATGAGTGTAAAATCTCATTAGAAGGAGGTAAAAAATGGGAGCTTACATAGCGTATTTAGGTGCTGCGATTGGAGTCGGGATAATAATACTCGGCGCAGGTATCGGAATAGGTCTCATCGGTAGAGGAGCAGTAGAAGGTATTGCCCGACAGCCAGAAGCTCTCGACGGTATACGTACCACAATGATCCTTGCCGCTGCTCTGATAGAGGGCTTGGCGTTTTTGGGTATAATCACATGCCTCCTAATCGTGCTCCTCAAATAGGAGGTAACAAAGCATGCTGGAAATCAACCCTGGGCTTACCATCTGGACAATTGTCATTTTTCTTACTCTTTTAGCCATTCTAAAAAAATATGCTTTCAGGCCTATATCGGATCTGGTACAGAAGCAGGAAGATACTATTCGGGGTGCTATAGAAAGAGCAACAAAGTTGAACATGGAAGCAGAAACAAGGAAAAAAGAAGCAGAAAAACTAATCGATGATGCAAAGAAAGAGGCTAGAAAGATCCTGGAACAGGCAACAATAAACGCAGAAAAAATGAAAGAGGAAATAATTCAGGAAGCAAGAAAAGAAGCCAATCTGATAATAGAAAACACTAAAAAAGAAGTAGCCATACAAAGAGAAAAATTCTACACCGAAATGGAAAGAATTGTCGTAGAAATCTCCGGAACCATAGCAAGGGAAATATTAAAGCGAGAAATAACCAGCCGCGACAACAGGCATCTGATCCAAGAGGCACTCAGGAAAGTCGAAAATTTAATGTCATGAGAAAGAAAACTCTTAAAAACCTCACAAAGTCCTTCTACATAATTGCCAGAGATCGCAATCTGGAAGAGGCAATGTACAAAGATTTAAAAAAAATACAGCTGCTTATCCGGGAAATCCACCCCGCAAGGAGGTGGGGAATATTAACGTTGAGAAAAAACCTCGCTGACCTCATAGGCGAGTGTTGCGAAAGTGACCCCAAACTTTTGGGTCTCTTTATAGAGGAAATAATCAAAAAAGATCTGTCAAGACATATAGATGAAATCATCACGCTTTACAAAAATTTGCTTTATGAATCAAAAGGTTTCCAGATAGTAAATGTAGAAACCGCATTCCCTCTTTCAGATGAGGAAAAAAAATTGATAGAAAAAAGGCTGAAAGAAATTTTAAAGAAAGATATTCTGTGTGATTATGCCGTTGATAAAAGGCTTATAGGGGGGATAAGAGTAAAAATCGGAGAGCTTTATCTTGACCTAAGTATCAAAAATAAACTTGACAAACTTAGATCATCTATCCTTAAAGGGGTTCAGTCATGCCAGACACAGACACTCTTATAAGCGTTCTGAAGCAGAAAATAGAAAAATCCTTGTCTGAAGAAAAAATCGAAGAAGTCGGGGAAGTGGTTCAGGTAGGAGACGGCATCGCCAGGGTCTTCGGATTGGCCGGTGTTATGTCAAGCGAAATAGTAGAGTTTGAAGGCGGGGAAATCGGCCTCGTTATGAACCTTGAGGAAGACACTGTAGGAGTTGTCATCTTAGGAGATATCGACAGAGTAAAAGAAGAGGAAAAGGTTAGAAGAACTTATAGAACCATTGAAATCGGAGTCGGGAAGGAAGTCCTTGGCAGGGTCATTAATCCAGTAGGCACCCCTCTCGATGGCAAGGGAGAAATAAAACCCCGGGAATTCTATCCGATAGAGAGGAAAGCACCTGGAGTTGTGGACAGACAACCTGTAAAAGAACCACTCCAGACAGGAATAAAAGCGATAGACTCCATGATCCCGATAGGAAGGGGTCAGAGAGAACTAATAATAGGAGACAGACAACTCGGGAAAACAGCTCTTGTAGTAGACACCATAATAAACCAAAAGTACACACACGAAACAGATTCCCCGGTCTATTGCATCTACGTTGCCATTGGCCAGAAAGCAAGCACCGTGGCGAAAGTAATTGACACTCTGGACAAACATGGTGCCATGGATTACACCGTGGTCATTGCTGCAAATGCGAGCGACCCGGCAGCCCTGCAGTATCTGGCACCGTATGCAGGCTGTTCAATAGGGGAGTGGTTTCGAGACAATGGGATGCACGCTCTAATTGTATATGATGACCTCACCAAACATGCCTGGGCTTATAGACAGCTATCTCTTCTACTCAGACGGCCGCCGGGGAGAGAAGCGTATCCTGGTGATATTTTCTATCTTCATTCAAGGCTCCTCGAAAGAGCAGCGAAATTGCGAGATGATCTTGGAGGAGGAAGCCTGACCGCTCTTCCTGTGGTGGAAACGCAAGCCGGAGATGTCTCAGCGTACATCCCAACCAACATCATTTCCATAACAGATGGACAGATCTACCTTGAAGCCGACCTTTTCTACTCGGGTATAAGACCCGCCATAAACCCGGGAATATCTGTATCTCGCGTCGGAGGAAATGCCCAGATTAAGGCAATGAAACAGGTAGCGGGTTCCCTGAGACTCGAACTCGCTCAATACAGGGAGCTCGAATCCTTCTCAAAATTTGGTTCCGAGCTGGATGCAAGCGCGCAGAAATTGCTAATACGTGGCGAAAGTCTCGTAGAGCTCCTGAAGCAGGATCAGTTTGAACCAATGCCTGTTGAGGAACAGATAATAATTCTTTACGCCGGTGTCAATGGACACTGCGATGACCTGAATATTGATGAACTAAAAGAGTTTGAAAATGTGCTGATAAGAGAGATAAAAACTTCCCATCCAGAGATAATTAACGAGCTGAAAGAAAAAAAAGAAATCTCTGAACAGCTTGAGCAGAAGCTAAAAGAAGCAATAGAAAAAACAAAAACCGAATTTTTCAGAACGAGCAGGTAAAATAGCAAAATGTCAATAGCACTGAGAAAAGTAAAGGAAAAAATAGACAGTATCGAGAATATTCGGGGTATTATAGATGCAATGTATACAATATCCACCATTAAAATAAAGAAAGCTCAGGAAGCCCTACATAAGGCAAGGAAATACTCCGACAGAATAAATACACTGTTCAGAGATCTCCTGCCTCATATAGACAGGAATATTCATCCCCTCCTGGCGCAAAGAGAACCAAAAAACCGGTGCTACATAGTGATTACCTCTGACCACGGACTGTGCGGAGCTTTTAATTCTAACATTATTGCTACTGCTGAAAGAGAATTTTCAAAGCTCAATAAAGACGAGATATTCCTGATATGTGTTGGCAGAGCAGGAAGAGACTATTTTCACTATAAAGGATACAATGTCATAGGAGAATATATAAGATTCTTCGATGAGCTCGGATACCAGCATGCTCTCGAGGTTGCTGAAGTGGTGATGGACCTCTTCATGTTATTTGAAATGGACCAGGCGATAGTGATTTATAACGAGTTCAAAAGTATGATAAGACAGAACGTCATCGTAAAACAATACCTGCCTCTCGTTGTGAAACCGACAACGGCGAAAGTCAGGTCGGAAATGCTTTTTATACCGGGAAGGGATGAAATTGTCAAACATCTTGTACCTCAGTATCTCAACGTCCAGATGTGGGAATACCTGTTAGAATCCTATGCAGCAGAACAGGCAGCACGAATGATATCAATGGAGTCTGCCGGAAAGAATGCCGAAGATATGATTGAAAAACTTCGTCTCTCTTACAACAAAATAAGGCAGGCAGAAATAACATCCGAAATCATGGATGTAATCGGTGGAACCAATACACTGGAGTAAATATGTCAGGAAATGTGGAAAAGAATAAAGGAAAAATTGTCCGGGTCATGGGTCCGGTGGTAGACGTAGAATTTGCAATGGGCGAACTTCCAGCAATCTACAGCGCACTTTATATTCAAAAACCAGAAGGAACTCAACTATACTTAGAAGTGGAATACCATATTGGCGACCGAGTTGTAAGAGCAATAGCCCTCGATTCTACAGATGGCTTGTATAGAGGCATGGACGTGGTAAATACTGGAGGTCCTTTGACCTTCCCTGTAGGAAAGGAAGTATTAGGTCGAGTTATGGATCTGCTGGGAAATCCCATCGACAATAAGGGCCCAATTAATGCAAAAATGCGGCTTCCAATCCACAGAAAACCCCCTTCGCTCACTGAAATAGAAACCTCTACCGAAATGTTTGAAACCGGCATAAAAGTTATAGACCTTATAGCACCATACACCCGAGGTGGAAAAACCGGGCTATTCGGCGGCGCTGGAGTAGGGAAAACCGTTCTGATTCAGGAGCTGATTAGAAACATAGCCTCTGAACACGGCGGCTACGCAATATTTGCCGGCATCGGAGAGCGAACCCGCGAGGGAAACGATCTGTGGCTTGAAATGCAGGCAAGCGGCGTAATAGACAAAACCACCATGATCTTCGGACAGATGAACGAACCACCCGGAGCGAGAATGAGAGTCGGACTATCCGCCCTCACGTGTGCGGAATACTTCAGAGATCATGAAAAAAAAGACGTACTGCTATTCATTGACAATATTTTCAGGTTCACTCAGGCTGGAGCTGAAGTATCAGCTCTACTCGGAAGGATACCATCCGCAGTAGGTTACCAACCAACCCTCGCAACCGATATGGGCGAGTTGGAGGAGAGAATCGTTTCAACCAGAAACGGAGCAATCACATCCGTGCAGGCTATATACGTTCCCGCAGACGACCTCACGGATCCTGCCCCTGCAACAACATTCGCTCATCTCGATGCAACAACCGTCCTCGACCGAGGTATCGCCGAACTGGGAATATATCCGGCAGTGGATCCCCTCGCCTCAACTTCTAAAATCCTGGATCCCCGAGTAATAGGCAGTCGACACTACAAAGTGGCAAAGAGAGTTCAGGAAATCCTTCAAAGATATAGAGAACTCCAAAATATAATCGCAATCCTTGGAGTTGAAGAGCTATCCGAAGAAGACAAAATCATAGTGAATCGAGCCAGAAGGATACAAAGGTTCTTCTCACAGCCATTTCACGTAGCAGAAGAATTCACAGGATACAAAGGAAAATACGTAAAACTCAAAGATACTATCGACGGTTTCGAGAAAATCATAAAGGGAGAAGTTGACAGTTTACCCGAGCAAGCTTTTATGTACGCAGGTACTATCGAAGAGGTGTATGAAAGGGCAGAAAAAATCACCACTCAAAAGGTGTAACCTATGAAGCTTATTATCGCAACGCCTTTACGAGAGGAAGAAATCGAAAGCGTTGAATACGTGAGACTACCTACAATAGATGGATATATCGGGATACTTGATAATCACATAAGCTCCATAGTGGCTCTCGAACCCGGAGATATAAAATATCGCAAAGAAGGGAAAATATATTACCTGTGGGGGAGCGGAGGATACGCTGAAATAACAAAAAACAAAGTGCTTATAATCGCAGAAAGTGTTGAGAAACCTGAAGAAATTGATATAAAGCAGGCAGAAAAAGAGGTTGACAAAATTTCTCAGAAAGTAAAAACTTATGGGCCTCTTGCAGGATTCGTCATGGCAGGCGTTGATTTGAAAAAGAACGTAAACAAACTCAAGTTTGTAACCAGATTTGGTAGAAAGTAGCCCGGAGGTAGGAAATGCTAAAAAGAACCCACACATGCGGAGAACTGAGACCAAAGGATTCTGGCAAAGAAGTTATTCTTTGTGGATGGGTGAATACCACTCGAGACCACGGGGGGCTAATTTTCATAGACCTGAGGGACCGATATGGAATCACTCAAATCGTTTTCGACCAATCAGCCTGCGGAGACTTTTATGAAAAGGCTAAGAAGCTCGGTTTTGAAGATGTAATTGGTATAAAAGGTATCGTAAGGAAAAGACCCGAAGAATCTATTAATGAAAGCCTGGCAACCGGAGAAATTGAGGTCCTGGTAAAAGAGCTCGAAATCTTCAACGAATCAAAACCCCTACCATTCATGGTGACTGATAGAAGCAGCGGACTGGAAAATTTGAGGCTAAAATATAGATACCTTGACCTCCGCACTCGTGAAATGCAGAGAAATATTTACCTTCGGCACAAAGCCGCTCAGACGGTGAGGGAATACTATAATAGCCAGGGATTTTATGAAATAGAAACACCATTTTTGATGAAAAGCACTCCTGAGGGAGCAAGAGACTTCTTAGTGCCAAGCAGAATCCATAGAGGAAAATTTTATGCCTTACCGCAATCCCCTCAGATGTTCAAACAAATCCTGATGATAGCGGGTTTTGACAAATACTACCAGATAGTCAGATGTTTCAGGGACGAAGACCTCAGGGCAGACAGACAACCAGAATTTACCCAAATAGACGTAGAAATGTCTTTC
>Ga0136651_10001674_pt1 | contig 12236 bp, 11 predicted proteins | sample Mar14236cmmetaG_FD_94867 | JGI IMG/M metagenome (GOLD analysis project Ga0136651, IMG submission 94867) | Marine hydrothermal vent microbial communities from Guaymas Basin, Gulf of California to study Microbial Dark Matter (Phase II) - Marker... ...
ACTATTTGGAGGGAACCAATGATGCATCTCTCTTAAAGTGTCTATCGTATGGCTTGGCGTCCCTCTATCTATTTCTACCCTGGATAACCTAAAATGTGGGTTATCCAGGGTAGCTAGCATGGTCATAGTATAGCGGTGCTCGGAGGAGGAAATATCCCTCCCCTTCTTATGGAAAGAATCGCCCGTTGGGACAAATATGACTTCTGCAAGACCTAAAGAAAAATAAGCTTCTTCGGCTGCCACTAAGTGACCAAAATGGATGGGGTCAAAGGTTCCACCCATTATACCTATCTTCCTTTTGGTAAGCCCTTCCCCCCTTAGAGGCGTCATGGCTTTTTCCTCCCTGTTATAGTTATATAATTTAGCAACGTTGGTGTTTTATTTTTTTTCATTGTCGTTATTATCATTGTCTGAAATATATTCAAACTCAAGATTCCCTATTACTACAGAATCTCCCTCCTTAACACCGGATTTTCTAAGTAATTCTTCTATATTGTAGCTTCTCAACAATCTTTGCAGACTATCAATAGAGCCTTCAATATCAAAATTATACATTTGCACTCTCTTTTCTAAGAAAGGCTGCTTGACCCTGAATATTTTACCTCTACTCGTTTTTTCCACAACTATTTCTGGAGGCACAGCTCTTTCGTAGTCTTTGTCAGCGTAAATTTCGTAAGTTTTAGGCTCCCTTTTTGGGGGAGGTGTTTGGCTGTACATTTGGCATATATGGGACACAAGCTTATCTAGATTCTCTCCTTTTAACGCGCTTATTGGAAAAACATTGGCTCCTTGGCTTTCAAAATGCTCGATGGCAGACCGAAGGGCAGTTTTGAGTTTTTCATCGTGTTCTATCAAATCAATCTTGTTAATGATTATCATATAGGGCATTTCCAAAAGAGAACTGTTGTAGAACTCAAATTCCTTCCTCAAGGTTTGCCATTGCTTTAACAGAGAGTCCCCCTCATTTTCTCTTTCTAAATCTAGGACAAAAAGTAAAACTCTAGTTCTTTCTATATGTCGCAAAAAGGCGTGTCCTAAGCCTTTGTTTAAGTGAGCTCCATCTATTAATCCAGGTATATCGGCTATAACTATTCTTTCCTTTTCGGTTTTAAGGACTCCAAGGTTAGGTGTAATAGTCGTAAATGGATAGTTAGCCACAAGTGGAGTTGCATTTGACATGGCGGCCAAAAGGCTTGATTTTCCTGCATTGGGCAAGCCTACCAAACCTACATCTGCTAGAACCTTCAATTCCAGGTTTAAAGTTCTCTTTTCGCCAGGTTCTCCTTTTTCGGCATATCTAGGTGCTCTTCTTTTCGAGGATGCGAACCTTGCGTTACCAAGGCCTCCTCTGCCTCCTTTAGCGGCTATAAATCTATCTCCTGGTACTATGAGATCAGCATAAATCTCCGAAGTTTCAGTATCTCTGATTATGGTCCCACAGGGAACTTTTATTATAAGGTCCTCTCCGTTTCGTCCATGCCTGTTGCTACTAAGCCCATTGCCACCATTTTCGGCTTTGTAATATCTCTGAAAAGTCAAGTCAGCCAAAGTATGTATGTTGCTAGATGCTTCAATTATCACATCCCCGCCTTTACCGCCGTCTCCTCCATCAGGTCCTCCTTTGGGTACATATTTTTCTCTGCGGAAACTGGAACAGCCGTTTCCACCTTTTCCTGCCTCAACAATAATTTTTGCAGTATCGACAAACTTCAACGTAAATACACCACCTAAAAGAAATAGGGCCCAAGATAAACTTAGGCCCTATTGTATTTTCTTCAGGGCATAGATTTATTTTCCCTAAAGCAAAACTTGAACTTCATATTCAACAGATGCCTACATGGAAATAGGTTCTATCGCTACCACCTTTTTGCCTGCTTTAGTCATAAACTTGACTTTCCCCGCAGTTAAAGCAAACAACGTATCATCTTTGCCTCTTCCTACATTTGCGCCTGGATGGAATTTAGTTCCCCTTTGGCGTACTAAGATATTCCCTGCTTTTACAATCTGACCGTCAGATCTTTTGATCCCTAGGCGTTTACTTATACTATCTCTTCCATTAGCAGTACTACCCTGCCCCTTTTTATGCGCAAAAAGCTGAAGATCAAATCTAGTCATCACTATGGGCCACCTCCCGATCTTTCTCCTAATTGCCGTACCCTTCTTCTATAGCCTTGAAACTGTTAGCTGCTGTTTCAAGTAAAATTTGTGCTTTCTCGCAGTTCTCATCTTTCTGCAGGTATATTCCCATAAACCCACCCGCTTTATCTTGCTTTCTATTATAGCAACTATACTTCAAAACTTCTTTTAAACCTACGTCTACCACTTGAATTATTGTAGAAAGGGCTGCACACACTATATCTTTACCATATTCATCAAATCCTGTGTGCCCTTCTACTTCTATTGCTTCTATCTTTCCGTTCTTTCTAAAAATCCTTACTTCGGTCATTTACCCACTTCTAAGTTTTTCGTTACTCTATGGATTCTATGCGTAGAGTTGTAAAAAGCTGCCTGTGTCCGTATTTACGCCTAGATTGTTTGCGTTTGTTTTTATACTTGAATACTATAATTTTATTGTCTTTGCCTTGTTCTTCAATGACAGCTTTAACTTTGGCGTTTTCAACATAAGGGGTTCCCACGTTGACTTGCTTATCTCCCGCTACAACCAACACCTTGTCAAGCTCCACAGCTTGACCTCTTTCGCCTTCGATTTTTTCGACCTTGATGGTATCTCCTGGGGCCACCTTGTACTGTTTGCCCCCTGTTTCTACTATTGCGTACATATTCATCCTCCTTCCGCTGGACTTGCAGGCGCCACTTATGGTCTTATAATGCCTGCTCCAAGCGCAAAATTATAGCAGCTTAGAAAGTTTAAAACTGTTCGCGCTCTCAGTCAAGTCTTTTGTTAATGCTGCGTCATTTTTTTTTTTTATTATCTTCTTAAAAATCCCCATAACTATAGATCTGGCATGCTCAATAGCTTCTGGTGCATCTTCATCACCCGCCAACATTCTTGCCAATTCCTGTACTCTTTCTTCACCAGTTAATTCCTTTATGATAGTATTGTCCCCATCTCTGTTTACCAAAAAATGTTGATCTGCTAAAGCTGCAATTGAAGCTTCATGTGTAACCAATATTACTTGACATTTAGACGATAGCTCCTTCAGCTTATTACCAGCCAATCTTGCGGCTTTACCGCCCAAACCAGCCTCTACTTCATCATATACTAGAACTTGAGGCAGCATTTTATCCGATGCTGCTATTTGTAGCGCCAGTAACAACCTGCTTAGTTCTCCACCTGACGCTATTTTAGAAACAGCTCCCTGTAAATCATCTCCTTTTTTTAGCATAAAAGAAACAACATCTGCCCCATTGAATTTAACCTTATTTGTAGGCTCTAAGGAAACAACGAATCTGAAATCTTCCATAGCTAAATCTCTCAATATTTGGTTTACCTTCTCTTCCAACGACAAAGCTGCTTTCCGTCTAGCTTCCCTCAATTCTAAAGCTATCTTGCTGATTTCCTTACGATTTTCCATATTTTGGATTTTTAATTTTTGAAGGGTGTTTTTGCTATCCTCAAGCCATTTTAAGTTATCATCTATTTCCTTTATAAATTTAATAACTTCTTCTACAGTTTTGCATCCTGTAGCTCTTTTGATTTTTCGTAATGTCCCTAAATTTTTTTCAGTACGCATCAGGTCTTCGTCCAGTTCCTTTATTTCATATTTCCTAATAGCCGCGATACAGGACTTTTCTAATCTCTCTAGACCTTCTAACACAGCTTCTTCATCTTTTTTTAGCGCTTCTTCGTCTATAGCTGTAAGAGCAACCAGTCCCTCTTTAGTGCCATCAAAAAGGCAGGCTATTTCCTGTATGAAACCTAAATCTGCTTGTCCACCTGTCAACTTGTCTAGAGCTTCCTGGATTTTAAATAAATGTTTCTTTGTGCTTTGTATTTCTTTTAAACGGTCCTCCCAAAGCTTTTCACTTTCAGGCGTTAAATCAAGTAACCTCGCGTCTTCTATTATTTCTTTGACGACATCAAGCTTTTTATTTATGGCATCTCTTTTTTTAATGAGCTGAGCGAGTTCTTTTTCTTTCTTTATGGCTTTTGTAAATATTCTGTTGAGTTTTTCTCTTATTTCTAGTAGATTCTTCCCTCCTGCTCCATCCAGTAATACTAGTTGTCTATGTGGATCCAACAGCTCAAGCAGTGAAAATTGGCTTTGTATACCCATTATTTTTTGCATTATTGTGCTCATGTATGATAAGGAGGTTAGGCGGTGCTGGATATAGGATCTTGTTCTTCCGTTAGTAGAAAGAGTTCGTTTCACAAAAAGAAATTCATCTTCACCAGTAAGTTCAGAAAAAAGTTCACCATCTTCTATTCCATCGACAGAGAAAATAGCTTCTATTTGGGCTTCTTCTTTTCCAGACTTGATGAACGTGGCTTGGGCTCTTTTTCCTGCAACAAGTTCAAGAGCTCTTATAAGGCTGCTTTTGCCAGCACCGCTCTCTCCTGTTATGACGGAAAAAGATCCCTTGAATATCAAGGAAGCTTTGGAAATACCACCTATATTATTTATATATACTTCTTTTAGCATGATGCACATATCTCTCCTTAGATTAAGAGATCTAAAACTATTGGCAATTTTTATTCGTGACTATGCCCCCACTTAAATTTTTCCTGCAAAAGTGCATAATAATCTCTGTTGCGTAACGTTATTATGCTAATGCTTTTTTCTTTATCAAGCCACATGTCAATTCGGTCACCCGGCAGTAGTTCATAGCCCAATTGCCCGTCTTGGGTCATCATTATCTCCCTGTTTTGCCCTTCTGGCACTACAGATATTATGTCTTCATCGCTTAATATCATAGGACGCGAATATAGTGTGTGAGCGCAAATTGGAGCTAAGATGACGCACGGAACATGTGGTGGAACTATTGGGCCACCTGCCGATAAAGCATAAGCGGTAGATCCTGTAGGCGTAGAAATAACCACCCCGTCGGCTCTAAGGTCTGTTAGGTGTCTACCGTTCACGTATATTCCCAAGCTAACAAGTCTAGCAAATGAGCCTTTAGTAACTACCAGATCGTTTAACGCAAAAAGTTGGTGTTTCTTTGAGTTTTCTCTGTAAATTTCTCCATGTAGGAGTCTTCTTGACTGGATAGTATATTCGCCACTAACGATTAACTCCAAGTCTTTTTCGGCATCATCCTTGTTGCCACAAGAGAGAAAGCCTAGCTGTCCTGCATTAATCCCATATAGCGGAATGTTTGCCTCTACCACATATCTAGCTGCTCTAAGAAAAGTTCCGTCTCCTCCTAAGACAATCGCTATGTCTACGATTTTTTTCCATTCTTCATCAGGTGTTTCTGGGGTTCCAAGTACATGAGCTTCGTGTGGGGGAAATAGCATAGAAATTCCCTTGGCTTTGCTCCAACGTAACAACCTCTCTGCTATCAACATAGCTTCTGCTTTTTTGGTGTTTACAAGCATTCCAATGTTTATATTTTCACTGTTTTTGCTCAATTTTACTTCTCCTTCCATTTTTACTTCAAGGTCTTTACTTTATTGCTCCATTTTCATGTGAGTCCCTTACTATTTTCTCCAGCTGTTCGATAGTTACATTGATACTTTTTGGGGTACATGCTTCCTTTTTTCTAAGTAAGAAAAGATACTCCCTATTTCCTTTAGGACCCAATATGGGAGAAAAGTTTACATTACATAATTCAAAGTCCGTTTTTTCGTTAATGAAATCGGATAATTCGCTTAATACCATCAAATGAATATTAGGATCTTTTATCACGCCATTTTTCCCTACATACTCTCTGCCTGCTTCGAATTGGGGTTTGACCAAACATATGCAACAACCGCCATCTTTTAGCAATTTTGCTGCAACTGGTAAAATTAACTTGAGAGAAATAAAGGACACATCAATACTTATAAGATCAATTGCATGCTCAAACATTTCAGAAGTTAAGTACCGAGCATTAGTTCTTTCCATTACCTTTACTCTAGCATCCTGTCGCAGTCTCCAGGCCAGCTGTCCATAACCAACGTCTACAGCATATACCAATGCAGCCCCTCTTTCCAATAAGACTTCTGCAAAACCACCTGTAGAAGCTCCTATGTCAATACAATAATATCCCTTTGGATTTACCTCAAAAACATCCAGAGCTTTAAGAAGTTTGTACGCACCTCTACTCACCCAATTTTTTTCATTGGAAACAAGGGTAATGTTGCTGTTTTTGGATACTAAAGAACCTGGTTTTTTTACTGGAATTCCATCTACCTTTACCTTTCCAGAAGTTATAAGTTCTTTTGCCTTGTTTCTGGATTCAGCTAAGTTTTTTTCCACAATTAGCACGTCAAGACGCTCTTTCTCAGTTTGCAAGGTATAAATTCACCACCTCTTCAGCTGTTAAGTTGCACCCTTTTAACTGCTCTGTCTTCGAGCCATGGGGAACAAATCTATCTTCAATCGCCATCAGTTTTAATTTAGCAGGGTTTTGCAAGTTTGAGGCTATTTCACATATAGCCTCCCCAATTCCGCCAGCTTTATAGCCTTCCTCAAGAGTAATTACTGTTTTATGGCTGCTTAAAATTTCTTCTATATGCCTTCTGTCTAAAGGTTTTATGAAGCGAATGTCAAGAATAGAAGGCGTCGGAATCCCCATCTTAGTAGCTAATTCATAAGCTTCGTATGCAATAATCAAACCTGTTCCATATGTGGCTATTGCCCATGTTGTGCCTTTTTCTAGCAAAACACTTTTCCCCCATATTTCATCATTACGTAAGGTATAGTGGCCAATGCGAAGCGGGGCGATCCCTTTGGGAAATCTAATTAGGCTAGGTTCTCTTTTATCGAGAGCACATCTAAGCATAATTTCTAACTCTTCTATATCTCTAGGGGCTATAATATTTAAACCAGGGATACTCCTAGCCCAACATACATCAAAAAGTCCGTGGTGAGTTGGTCCATCCTCGCCTACCAAACCAGCTCTATCCACAGCAATTACCACAGGTAGTTGTTGCATCGCTATATCTATTACTAGTTGATCCATAGCCCTTTGGAGAAAGGTTGAATATATAGAGACAACAGGTTTCAAGCCACCTGCAGATAAGCCTGCAGCGAAACTAAGCATGTGTTCCTCCGCTATTCCTACGTCAAAAAATCTATCTGGAAAGCTTTCTTGGAACTTATGTAGTTTGGAACCTTCTTTCATCGCTGCGGTCAGACAGACTATTTTGGAGTCTTCCTGTGCAAACTTTAAGATAGTTTCCGAAAAAGCCTCACTCCAGCTTTTTGAAGACCATTCTACACTGTTGCATTTTACTATTTTGCTTTTTTGGGTAGGTGAAACTCCATGATATATTGCTGGCTTCTCTTCCGCGTATGGCACTCCTTTACCCTTTTGGGTTACAATGTGAATCAATAAAGGTTTATGGTACCTCGTTGCAAGGTTAAAAATAGTTTCCATTTCTTGTAGGTTATGTCCATCGAAAGGTCCCCAATAGCTTATTCCCAATTCTTCAAACATGTTAGCCGGTTGTAGAAAATGTTTAAGTGAATACTTTATACCTGATAATTTTTTTTCTATGATCTCTCCTTTAGGCAAGTGCTTGCATTGGTCTTTTATCGTTTCCTTTATTTTTGTGTAAACAGGATGGACGCTGAGTTTAGCTAAATGATCTGCAAACCCTCCGACCCGTTCATTTATAGACATTTTGTTGTCATTTAATATCAAAATTATCCTGCTTTTCGTTTCTTTGATGCTGTTCAAAGCTTCCATTGCTACACCATTGATAAGTGCGCCGTCTCCTAGAACTGCCACCACATGGTGATCTTGCTTTAAAAGGTCCCTTGCTTTGGCGTATCCTAAGGCTGCCGAGATGGAGATGCTGCTATGGCCTCCAATATAATGATCCAACTTGCTTTCTGAAGGGTTTGGAAAGCCGCTTATTCCTCCCCACTTTCGTAATGTCCCAAATCTATCTTTTCTATCAGTGAGCAGCTTATATGCGTAACTTTGGTGACCGACATCAAAAATAATTTTGTCCTTTTGGGGGTCGAAAACCTTCAGCAGAGAAATTATAAGCTCAACAGCTCCCAAAGATGAAGATAGATGGCCACCGTTGATGTTGACTACTTTTGTTATCTCCTCCCGTATAGAGGCGCAGAGTTCTTTAAGATTTTTATCGTCAAGGCTCTGTAAATCCTTGTAGTTTTTGATGTCAGATAGAGTAACCATTCTTGTATTCATCACCTCTAATGTGTCCTCGATTCTAGATAAGCTGCAAAAGAAGCAAGATATGCGGTATTTCTATTTATGTTTCTTAAAGCATCAATAGATTTTTTTGAGTGAAGTCTCGCTAGTTCTATGGATTTTTCTAAACCATAAAGCTCTACGAATGTTTTTTTGCCCTGAGTTTTATCTTTTCCGGGATTTTTCCCCAATGAGGTTTTTTCCCCTATTACATCTAGGACATCGTCAATTATCTGAAAAGTGATTCCAAGATGGCTAGCATATGAAGTAAGGGCCTTTATTTCAAATTCTAAGGCACCTGCCAATTGTGCAGGAGATATAACAGAAGCCTTGAGAAGAGTTGCTGTCTTAAAATATGCTATCTTCCAAGGGCTAAAAGAGAAATTTGAAGATTCCGAAATATCCATTGCTTGGCCTCCACATATGCCAGCAGGCCCTGCGGCTTCCAGTAGTGTGTTCAATGCGTTTATTATGTTGCTTTCTTGTAAACTTTTTACTGTGTTTAAATTTTTCAATGCCTGCTCTATGGCATAAAGGAAAAGGGCGTCACCAGCTAATAGAGCCATTGATTCTCCGTAAACGATGTGGTTTGTAGGTTTTCCTCTCCTCAAGGAATCGTTATCCATACACGGCATATCATCATGTACAAGTGATGCGGTATGAATCATTTCCAACGCAACGGCCAAAGGCAGAACTTCTTCTTTTAGTCCGAAGATTTCGCCCACTGTCATGGCTAAAACTGGCCTTACCCTTTTGCCGCCAGCTAAAAGGGAATACATCATAGAATCCCAGAGCATTTTTGGAATGTTTTGGGGGCGATTCATAGAGAGATCTTTTAGATATTTTTCCACTACTGTTCTTTTTTCATCGTAATATTTAGTGAAATTCTCAGAAACCCACCTATTCATTGCTACCTACTTCCTCCGCCTCAGATGAAGAAATAAGGTTATCATCCATATCTTCGGAAAGAATCTTTATTATTTGCTCGCTTTTTTCTAAAAAATTTTTACAACTTTTGACCAATTCTACTCCCTCTTTAAATAATTCAATTGATTCCTCCAAGGTTAGGTTCCCAGAATCCAACATTTTGACAATTTGTTGTATGCGTTCCATATTTTCTGTAAAAGTCATTTTCGCTTCACCTCAATAGGAATTATAGACTATAATCAGGACTCGGAGCACTTACAATTTATTATTGTTGCATAGAGAGGTTAATGCGTGGTAAAATGCAGTTCGCTTGTCGAAGAAGTGGCGAGTAGCGAAGGAGGAATGATCATGGCAAAAGTTTGTGAATGCTGTGGCAGAGGACCGGCGACTGGCAATAGAGTTAGCCATTCTAATCGACATACCAAAAGACGTTGGGAGATCAATCTTCAGAGCGTGAAAGTTGACCTTGGGGGGAACGAAACACGCAGGATGAAGATTTGTACCCGCTGCCTCAAATCTGGCAAAGTCAAAAGGGCCCTCTAAAGGACCCTTTTGACTTTTTATGCCCCTTTATTAAAAATTCAAGTAAACACCTAACCATCCCTTTTTTACACTTACGTTCATAGACATATTGTGTTCGGAAGCAGTAAGTAACAAGTTGCTTATTGCAAATGGTTGTTTTTGATATAGAGTATAATCCTCTAGAGGCCACACTACGTTATCTATGTTTACTCCCAAGCAATGGTCTGACAGAGCAAGTAACGAGATATTTTCAGGCTTTTTCTTGCAATCCAGGCGAATCGATGATTCTCCTTTCATAAGATACATTATCTCTTTATCATCAGCCATTGCTATGGTTGCTATATTCCAATCATATGCCCAAATAGTTGAATATAAGATGCTGTATAAGTGGTCAAACCTTCCTCCCCAGCAGCCTGTAAGCAATATTGCAGCATTTTTGTACCTTTTGCTAGCTTCCTTTAAAGATAGCTGTAGATCTGTTAAATCTTTCATGGGGGAAAAGGCAATAATTTCAACCATTGCGTTCTTAGCTCGCAATAGTTCCTCTTTGCTTATACTATCATGATCACCTATATAGAGTTCGGGGGTTATGCCTGCTTTCAGGCAATAACTTAACCCTCTATCTATGGCCCAAATTGGCCAATTTATTTTGGCAAGCTCTAGCAACCACTCTTTATCAGGCTCTCTGCCTCCTGCAATAAAGATTAACATTTTATGAAAGAAATTTTGAGAAAATGTTACTTTTGCTTGAGGCAAATCCAATGATCTATTACTCATATATTATCCCTCTTCGCATGCTCTTCCAATATTTGTTTTGCTTCCTCGTGACTTATTAATATATCTCTCGGTTTAGCGCCATCGGGGGCGCTCACTATTCCTAAGCTCTCAAGAATATCTATCAGCCTTGCAGCTCTTGTGAAGCCAATACGAAGTTGCCTTTGCAACCTGCTAGCAGAGGCAATGCCTGTTTGCATTATTATTTCTAGGGCTTGCTCTAAAAGAGGATCATATGATTCTAAAATTCCATTTGGTTGGCTGTCATTAAGTGTTTCTATGTCAATGTATTCAGGTTCACCAAAAAGACGAATGAGGTATTCTATGAAATTAGTTACTGAAGTTTCGTTTATCATAGGTGCTTGTATTCTTATTGGCTTGGAAAGTCTAGGAGTGAGGAATAACATATCTCCACTACCTAGAAGTTTTTCAGCACCAGCGACATCTATGATTGTTCTAGAATCAGTTTGGGATGGTAGTGTAAAAGCTACCCTTGCTGGTATGTTTGCTTTGATTAATCCAGTTACTACGTTAACCGATGGCCTTTGAGTCGCTATTATTAGGTGCATTCCCGTGGCTCTGGCCATTTGAGCAAGCCTGCATATATAATCTTCTACTTCTTTAGGTGCTGTAAACATTAGGTCGGCTAGCTCATCTATTATTATTACAATATATGGCAATTTATCTTTAGGCATAACTTTTGCATTGTAGCTTTTTAAGTCTCTTGCTCGGGCTTGAGCAAACTTTTCGTAACGTCGTTCCATCTCGGTTACAGCCCATGCTAGAGCATGTACAGCCTTTTTAGATTCTACAATAGGGGGCATAAGAGCATGAGGTATTTTTTCAAACATCTTCATTTCGACTCTCTTTGGGTCAATAAGCAAAAGACGCATTTCTTCTGGACGCCTAGTGTAGCATAAAGAAGTTATACAGCTGGAAATGAATACGCTCTTGCCTGAGCCTGTAGTGCCAGCCACCAATAAGTGTGGAAGTTTTTCCAACGGAACGATCAAAGGTTTACCATCTACTGAGGCTCCTATAGCAAGAGGTAGGTCTCCATCAACATCACGGGAAGGTTGATGTTTGATAATACTTCTTAAATGTACCGGCTTTCTTTTTGGATTGGGGATTTCTACTCCAACATATGTTGTTCCAGGTATGGGAGCTTCTACTCTGAGGCTAGCTACACCAAGAGCTACGGCAAGGTCATTAGTTAAGGCTGCAACCTTGCTTACCTTTATTCCTGGAGCCAGCTGTAATCTAAATTGAATTACTGTAGGGCCAATTATGACTTCAGCCATTTGGGCTTCCACGTTGAACTCTTTTAGTGTGTCGATTATATTGATACCCTTTTGGTTGATTATCTCTTGACTTAAGTCCTTCTCTGGGGATGAGCTTTCAGGCCCTAAAATCTCCAATGGAGGTGGGAAAACACCTTGCTCAACATCAGTAGCAAAAGTTAACTTTTCATTTGGATTAGAGAATATGGAAGTAATTTCTTCCTCTACGAATTTCGAGGTTTCAAGATTATCAGTAAAGCTTTCATTCAACAAAAATTGTTCTACCTGTTGTCCTTTATGTTTTCTTACAACAACATTCTTTTCCTTGTTTTTGCTACCTTTAGAGCTCGTACCAGTAAAGGTACCCGGGCTTTCATCGTATTGTGATAATTCACTGGTTCTTTCTACGGAACGTCTCTTGTTATGAAATAAAATATTTTTGATATTTTCATAGGGAAAGAA
>Ga0136651_10001678_pt1 | contig 12217 bp, 9 predicted proteins | sample Mar14236cmmetaG_FD_94867 | JGI IMG/M metagenome (GOLD analysis project Ga0136651, IMG submission 94867) | Marine hydrothermal vent microbial communities from Guaymas Basin, Gulf of California to study Microbial Dark Matter (Phase II) - Marker... ...
AGAAAGCGGCGCCTGATCCGTTAAGAATTTATTAACACTGTCCTGCAGGAGAATCTGCTCCTGAGATAAACCAAATTCCATATCTAATTCTCCTATTTCGCTTCAACTTTAGGTTCTCTCGGCATGCCAAGACCCCGTTCACTAATGATGTTTTTCTGAATTTGCGATGTACCACCACCAATGATGAGTCCCAGGTAGAACATGTACTGGTACTGCCAGCTACCATGGCCACGTGTATAGGGGTTATCTTCATAGGACAGTCCGATTTCGCCCATGACATCGATAGCCAGCCCTTCAATCTCATGTCGCAGCTCTGTACCCATGAGTTTCACAATCATCCCGGCAAACATGGCATCCTTGTTTTTGTTGATGCGCGCCGATAGGAGCCGCATATCATTGTAGCGCATGGCCATTACACGCCCCTGCAGTTTCATCAGCCGATCCCGGAAGGCTGGATTGTCGATTAATTTTTCACCATTGATTGTCTCTGTTTGCATCAACTTGATAACACCATCAAGCCTGTTCTGTGCGACTTCCGGCGGGGCCAGTGAACCTCGTTCATGACCGAGGATAGCATTGGCAACCATCCAGCCCTGTCCACGTTCACCCACGATCTGATGTTGCGGAACGCGAACATCAGTAAAAAAAGTTTCATTGAAATTTGCATTCAGGGTCATGTCCGCAAGTGGACGAACCTCAATTCCCGGAGTATCCATCTTGAATAATAAAAATGAAATCCCCTGATGCTTGGGAGCTTCGGGTTCTGATCTCACCAGACAGAATATCCAGTCAGCCATGTGGGCGGTACTCGTCCAGATTTTCTGACCGTTGATGACCCACTCGTCGCCGTCCAATACAGCCTTGGTAGTCAGACTTGCAAGGTCACTGCCTGCGCCGGGTTCAGAATATCCCTGGCACCAGAGCAATTCACCGTGAATTGTCGGCTTTATAAATTGTTGTTTTTGCTCTTCGGTGCCCATTTCAAGAAGTACGGGTACCAGCATGGAGATACCCTGCCCACCGAATCCGGCATTCATCCGGGCGGCACCAAATTCTTCAGTGATGATCCTGGATTTAATGATGTCTGGCTCGGCACCGTAGCCGCCATATTCTTTCGGGATGGTGCGAGAGTGGTAACCATTCTCGATGAGCAGCTTCTGCCACGCCAGCGTCTCCTTGCCGTACTGGCTGTCTGGCGGTGGTTGTTTGTCCTTATATTGTTGCACAAACTGACAAACTTCTTCTCTAAATACGGTGTATTCACTACCAAATGAAAGATCCATGCTGATTACCAATTAGACTGTTTGAATTGTGATACTGGATTAGAGCGCATCCGAAAACCATCACCATTCCCGCGCAGGCGGGAATGACACTCCAGGGAAATATTGGTGTTTTCGGATGTGCACCAGACTAGCACAACCGAACACCATATGCCCTAGAGAGTTTTTGCCACGATTAAATGTGCCTGAACTGCGAGCAGTATTTTCCCCGCCCCGGGGTTACTTGCTCCACAAGCATTTTGTTATCGGCGCAAATGGCATGGGGTTGGAGCACCAGGGTCAATATGGCTCGAGCCAGCGCGGATTACTGATAGAGAGATTCTCTTCCAGGCTCTGCTGGATATGCCGCTTGACCAGCATATCAGTACAGGTGACGTCACCGCCGCGCAGTTTGTCTAACAGTTGGCTGTTGAGCTGAGCCAGGTCATCCACTTCACTGTCAAGAATCCGCTGCAGGCGTTGCCGCTGCCGCTCGGAGATCTCGCCACGCGAGTGAAACTCCCGTCGTAAAATCTCCAGCAAATTGATGGCGACCTTGCTCTGGAATTGCTGATAGGGTTGAAGTTGCGGAATGACATCGTTGCGGATAAACCGGCTCAGTGCTGAGATCATCTCCTGGGCATGGGGCGGTGCGCTATACATGGCTAGTGTACCTTGTCAATTACATGAAAAAAGTCATAGAGGGCTTCGTCAAACCTGCGCCCTATGGCGGCGTTCTCTATAGCACCGCTTTTATCCTCGCTGGTGTGATAGCGATTGCTCTGCATCAAGCAGATGGCACCCCACTTGATATTGCCCAGGGCTTCCCAGAAGTGTACGCGGCCAGGGTCCACAGTTGCTCCGGAGACTTTTTCATAGGCTTTAAACAGTGCCTCCCGGGATGTGAGGCCGGCGACGGGAAGATCGGGGCGGGAGAATCGCCAGGAACGCAGGCAGAGCCAGGCCAGATCCTCCATGGGGTCTCCCAGGTGAGCCAGTTCCCAGTCGACAATACCGCTCAGGCCATTTTCGTCCGCCACAAAATTACCCAAACGAAAATCCCCGTGCACTAGCGTCACCGGAACCTCCGGGGGCTTGTTCTCCCTAAGCCAGCACAGAGCCCATTCATACCCCGGGTGTTCCATGCCGGAGCGCTCGGCGAGTTGCTGAAACAGTTGTATCTGTGTATCGACGCTGAGAGTAGCGAGTGGTGGCAGGGCACTGGCAGGTACGCCGTGTGCGGTGGCGATCGCCTCTGCGAGATCTTGTGGCAGCCGCCTTCGACTGTTGCTGTAAGTCGAATCTGTCAGGATTCGTTGGGGCATTCCCTCGCCTGGCAGGCGTTCCATGATAAAGCCACCGGTGCGCACTTCGGTGTCTTCACCTCCCAGGGCGACAATGACTTCAGGCACTTTGACGCCCTGCTCATAAAGAGCCTGTTGCAGTTCACGCTCACAGGATCTTGTCGCCACCAGCGCGGTTTCGTACTCCGCTTCTGTCACATCGGCCGGCGGATGGCGGAGGATAAGCGGGAATGTACCGCCCTCGGAAAGCGCATCGAATCGCCACATTTCCCGGGAGGCGCCGACAGACAGTCGCTCCAGCCCATCGATATCAACCGGGCGCGCCCATTGCCTTTCCAAAGCGGCTTTTAACTCTTCTGCCAATGCACTGTGCATCCGTCGATCTCCTGGGCTTCTATCCAGAACTATAGCTGATCTTTCACGGAATCCATACGCAGGGCATTGGCCTGTGTGTGGGGCAGCCAGACACCACTGCCGGAACCGGTTACAACAGCACTTTTTCCTTCAAGTTCGCCCGTGCTCCCCTGCTGACATAGCTCGCTTACAGGTATTGTCGCATCTCAAGTTTTCCCACCGCTGCCGTGTGGACCTCATCGGGGCCATCGCCAAGACGCAGGGCTCGCTGAAGGCTGTAGGCGTGCGCCAGAAAGGTGTCCTGACTGACCCCCATAGCGCCGTGTACCTGAATTGCGCGATCGACTACCGAGCAAACCACCTGCAGCGCCACTACCTTGATCATGGCTATTTCCTTGCGCGCCGCCTTGTTGCCGACGGTATCCATCATATACGCCGCCCTGAGGGTCAACAATCGCGCCTGGTCAATCTCCATTCTGCATCGAGCGATAGTGTGCAGTACCACATCGTTTTTATACAGTGGCCCACCGAAGGCTTCACGGCTTTTGGCTCGCAAACACATCAATTCCAGTGCTCGCTCCGCCACGCCCATGGCGCGCATACAGTGGTGAATACGGCCCGGCCCCAGGCGCCCCTGGGCGATCTCAAAACCCCGACCTTCCCCGAGCAATATATTTTCAGTGGGTACTGTTACATTATTGAATATCACTTCGGAATGACCATGAGGCGCATCGTCGAAGCCAAACACGCTCAGGTTGCGCACCACCTCCACACCGGGTGTGTTGCGCGGCACGATAATCATCGAGTGTTGCCGGTGCCTGGACGCCTCCGGATCAGTCTTGCCCATCACGATCAACAGTTCGCAGCGTGGATCTGCGATTCCCGATGTCCACCACTTGCGGCCGTTAACAACATAGTGGTCGCCCTGGCGCTCTATGCGCGTACTGATATTGGTCGCGTCAGAGCTGGCCACATCCGGTTCGGTCATGGAAAAGGCGGAACGGATTTCGCCTTCCAGCAGCGGCGTCAGCCACTGCTCTTTTTGCTGCTCGCTGCCGAAGTGCAGCAGCACTTCCATATTGCCGGTGTCGGGAGCACTACAATTGAAAATTTCTGGTGCACCGAAGGTCCGCCCCATGGTTTCACAGATAGGAGCGTAATCCACGTTACTGAGGCCACTGCCATCAAACGAAGGGGGTAGAAACATGTTCCACAAGCCCCGGGCTTTCGCCTTCTGTTTCAGTTCCTCCAATATCGGCGCGATGCTCCAGTGATCGCCCTTTACCGGTTGGTGCAGTTCATCCTCTACCGGATTGACAAACTCGTCCATGAATTGTTTGACTTGCTGGTGTATATGTTGAGCGTCCTCGCTCATAGAAAAGTCCATAGGATACTCCTACTAAAAGTCGTGCCGTTAAAATTCAATGTAGTCCATTGGAGTTCATTATAGTCCATTGTTAGGCCACTCTGGCCTGGTGCCATCTTTGAAGGCCTGAGCGCCAATTGCGTGGGAGTCTTTGCGCATCCACATGGAAAGGGTAGCCTCCGCCTCAATACGCAGGCGTTCCTCAAGGGTGTGGCCAATATGACGCATAACAGACTCCTTGTCGGTACGGATCCCGCCCTGGGGCAGTGCGGCTATCTGCCGGGCCAGTTCCATCGCGCGCTCCAGGGCCCTGCCTTTTGGTACAATTTCGTTAGCCAGCCCGAATTTCTCCGCTTCTTCAGCATCAACTGCCCGCCCGGTAATAATCATCTCCATAGCGCGAGCGTAGCCCACGACAAGTGGCAGACGCACGGTGAGACCATCGCCGCCGACAATATTCCAGCGTCGCTCGAGGGCACCGAAGACCGCGTTCTCTGCCACGATTCGTATATCGGCCAGCAGGGCGGTCTCCAGGCCGGCAGCAACGGCGTAGCCATTAACAGCGGCGATAATTGGCTTGAAGATATCCACCTTGCGGGTATAGCCGCAAACGCCCGGCAGGTTGTAGAGCTCCTTGCGGTACTGATCCCAATCAGGCAGGGGCCACTCGGCGGCATCCTGCAGGTCCCAGCCGGCACAGAACGTGGAATCCCCCGCGCCGGTAATCACCATGACGAACGCATCGTCATCATCACGAAAGCACTGCCAGGCGTCATGCAACTCACTATTCATCTGGCGGTTGATGGCGTTGCGCTGCTCAGGTCGGTTGTAGGTAAGAACTGCGATATGGTCGTTCACCTCGTAGATGACAGTCTCATAACTCATAGCTTGGTCTCCGTGTATCTTGATTTTTAAATTAAGTAAAACATCTGATTGACTGCTAGTGTAGATACAGTTACTGAATAATCGCTCTCTCAAGCAGGGCCATCACGTCCCCGTTCAGCTTCGACTGCATCCTGCTACCGTAAGGCTTGCCGACCATGGCCGCGGTGACTGGCTCCGATAGGACCCGGTAGGTGGTCGCTCCCAATATCAGTTCCAGTACAGCGGCCGGCTCACACTCATATACAACACCTGCACTCTGGCCCTCTTCAATCAATTTCAGGAACTTCTTGACCGCAGGCGCAAGGTTCCAGTGGTTGGGTTTTCTTTCTCGAGAACGCAATTCCAGGAGTTCGAAAACGACCAGGCAGGCATGTTCGGGCTGCTCGGCGGACCACAGAAAGAGGCTGGCTATCAAGCTTCTTATTTTCTCCTGGATATCACCGGGATTATTGAGAACGGACTCCTCAATGGATTCCAGGCTTTCATCTACCCGGTCGAGAACGGCGCTGTAGAGCCTGGCCTTATTGCAGAAGTGGTGCAGTACGGACGATTTAGCCAGTCCACAGGCCCGGCCCAACTCACTGATGCTGACGCCACAAAAGCCTCTTTTAGCGAACAGCATCAGACTGGTCTCGATAATCTGCTCCCGTGTATTGCCGGTTGCTTCCGGCTTCTTTGTTGCGCTCAATGTTTGATACCCCGTTGCCCACCTGTCTACCGATCGTTCGGTCTGTATATTGTCAAGACTCTTGCACGGTGTCAACAGCTATTTTTACCGGCTGTTCCCGGATGGCATTTACAGGTCTGGCAACAATTGGCCACCACACTTCCAGATCGTCAGGCAGGCCCTTCTCATTTTTTTTTACCAATTCGGGGTTTCACTTCATATCCAGTCTCCTTTAGAGATAGTAAATTGTTGCGTTTTATTTCCGAACACTTAGTGTACCGTTACAGGTTTACTCTATTTAGCAGGTTTCGCAAATCTCACTATAATCAGACTGACCGCACGATAAGAACGAGAAGGAAGTCCAATACATGATGCTTCACAATTTTCTGGCCGCTCGCACCGGATCTGGCGGCCCTCCAAAGTACCGCCGCACTCTGGATCTGAGGTCAGAGAAATGACAGTTGTGGGCAAGATCAACATCCTCTTTATTGCCGCTGCCATATTTCTGGGCTGTGTTCTGACAGGGTATACCGCTCACCATGAGTACCAGGCCGATCTCGACCAACTGGTTCAGGGGTCGCTGGCAAAAGTGCTGAGCCGCCCGGATTTACAAGTGGATATATACCACCAGGATGAAGCCAGGCTGGTACAAATTTTGGGTGAATTTTTGCAGCCCGCCACTGTGTCCGTAGCTGTTGCCTACAATAGTGTTGGCGAGATTCTCGCCAGACGCGACCAGGCCAACTCCCCGCCTCACAATCTACCCCCATTTGCGGCCGTCAGGGCAAATATTGCCGCCGTTGAGCCAGGCTTGATTGGCCTCGGCCCCGAACGGCAACCGGCCGGCACCGGTTATTGGTCATCACTGACCTCGGGAGAATCGCTGATACACCTGACCATGCCTGTATTTTCACCAGTCAACCCAACTCAAAAGGGCCTCACCACCCTGGATTTTGTCAAGGCCCTGTCAGAGCCCGGCGCGCAAAACAGCCTTGTTGCCATTGGCTACATACATCTGGGTATAGACCGGGAAGAATTGTTGCAGGGCATTCATCCCACCGTAAGCCGGGTGTTTTACAGTAGCCTGATACTCATTTTACTTGGCACAGTGGCGGTTCTGTTGATGACACGACGTATTACAGAGCCACTGTCACAGCTCGCACAACTGGCGGACCAGGTGGCCTCTGGCAAACTCAGGGAATACGTTGAAATTGAAGGTGGCAAAGAATTCAAGGACATCGCAACGGTGCTCAATGGCGTGATAGGCGGCGTAAGCAACTATAAGAAAGAAATTGAGGTGGATCATAAGCTGCTCACCTGGAAGGTAGACGAGACTGCGTCCAAGCTGTCTACGCGCGATGAGGAACTACACAAGGCGACCGATGAAATCACCGAAACCAGAGGCCAGTTGCATCAGATGGCCTACTATGACAGCCTGACTTCCCTGCCCAACCGGCGCCTGTTCAGCGAGCAACTCAGCTTGCTATTAGACCTGAACGAGCGCAACGGAAAACCACTGGCTCTGCTATTTATCAATCTGGACAACTTCAAACGGATCAATGATTCGCTGGGCCACAGCGCCGGTGACTTGCTGCTGCAAGATGTTGGCAAACGCCTGGTCGGCTGCCTGCGCAGCAGCGACATGCTGGGGCACTATGTGGAGTCGGGGCCGAGGATTGACGTCTCCCGCCTGGGGGGCGACGAATTCACCGTGGTACTGAATCAGCTCGACACTATTGACTCCGCCAGCGTTGTCGCGCAACGCGTGATCGACAGGTTGGTAGAGCCGATGATAATCGATGATCACGAACTGGTAGTCACCCCCAGTGTCGGCATTGCGGCCGCGCCCAGGGACGCGGTTGATGTAGAGGGCCTGTTAAGAGCGGCGGGTACCGCCATGCACCATGCCAAGGCATCGGCAAGAGACGATTTTCTTTTTTACAATGAGGATATGCAATCAACGGGGCTGGATCGCCTCAAGTTGGAATCTGATCTGCGCAAGGCAATTGACCGCGATGAACTGCTATTGCACTACCAGCCACAGGTGGATACCGCTAATGGTTCTATAGTGGGCGTGGAAGCACTGCTGCGATGGGAGCATCCCGAATTCGGCCTGGTGCCGCCTTTCAAGTTCATCCCTCTTGCTGAAGAAATCGGGTTGATTGAGGAGTTCGGTGACTGGGTGCTGGTTGAAGTCTGCCGTCAAATGCATGAGTTCAGGGAGCAAGGTCTCGAACTACCCAAAGTCGCGATCAATGTTTCACCGCTTCAATTCAACCCCCTGTTCATAAACCGGGTAAAAGAGGTGCTAATACAAGCCGACCTGCCAGCATCAATGCTCGAACTGGGGCTATCGGAAGGAGTATTGATGCACAATGACCGGAGCACCATCAAATCACTACAGGAACTCAGGGAGTTGGGGGTCTATCTTTCAGTAGACAACTTCGGGATCAGTTACGCACCCCTGAGCTACCTCGGTAGTTGCCCACTGGATGAGCTCAAAATCGGTCGCAGTTTTGTGGTCGACTGCGATTTACGCGAAGAGAGCGGCAGGCTGGTGAAGGCTATTATTTCTATGGCGAATAGCCTGAACTTGCGCATAGTGGCCGAGGGGGTGGAAACTGAAGGTGAATACCAGTTTCTCACCAGCAACGGAGCACGGGTGATGCAGGGGTATTTGTTCAGCAAACCGGTACCGGCTGAGGAATTGAAGGCGCAGTTGGTGGTGCCGTGGCATTATATGACGCAAATTCAGCGGATAGCACTCACCAGGGAGCTGGCGTCATAATTTCCATTTAGTCACTATATATCCCGGTTAGTAGTAAAATGACGAACTTTTAAATATTGAACTTTGGGTTCGCTTTCCCCGTCCTTGTGGTAACAGTGTGGCGCCTGCAGACCCTTACAGCATTTAATAAAGAGCATAAACTGTAATGTCTGTTGTAGTGCAGGGCACTTACTTGATTACTTGGCTCCCTGCTCGACCTTGCTGAAGGGAATGCCCTTGTCCACGCGTACATCCTGTGGCAGACCCAGTACCCGTTCAGCAATGATGTTGCGCAGAATCTCGTCCGTGCCCCCGGCGATCCGGAAACCCGGCGCGCCCATGAAGGAGTTCTGAAAGACACGGCTCTCAAAATCATTGTCGTCCCTGTCCACGAGAATACCTCCCATGTCCATCAGCTCGACGCCAAAGGAGCCCATATCCTGCATCATCGAAGCGCTGACCACCTTGGTAATGGAGTTTTCCGGCCCCGGTGTCTGGCCACGTGAAAGTGCGCTCATCACCCGATACTTGGTGTTGCGCAGGCCACTCTTCTGACAATACCAGTTGGCGATTTTCTCCCGCACCGCGGGATTGCTCATTGCAGGCTCTCCGTCAATTTCCAATTTCGCGGCCAAAGCCACCAAATCGAGCACATCACAGCCATGACCATCGCCCACCGCCAGGCGCTCATTCATCAGCGTGGTCAGGGATACTCTCCAGCCGTCCCCCACCGCACCGAGTCGCTGGCTGTCCGGGATGCGCACATCGGTAAAATAGACCTCATTGAAATTGGAATCCCCGGAAATCTGTTTGATCGGACAGATCTCTACCCCCGGCGATTTCATATCCAGGAAGAAAAAGGTCAGGCCCTTGTGCTTGGGCACCGAGGGATCACTGCGTGTCACCAGAATGCCCCAGTCACTGTAATGTGCGCCGGAGGTCCAGATTTTCTGCCCGTTGATGATCCAGTCATCGCCATCGGGTTCGCAGCGGGTGCGCAGGTTGGCAAGGTCGGAGCCAGCGCCGGGTTCGCTGAACAATTGACACCAGATATCCTCACCGGTAATCATACGTGGCAAGCGCGCCTGTTTGTGCTCCTCGCTGGCGTAGGCCATCATCGTGGGCCCACACATACCCAGGCCGATGGAATAGGGACGGGTCGGCACGTCATAACGGGCTTCTTCCTGGCCCCAGATAATCAGCTCCATGGGGGTGGTGCCACGGCCACCGTATTCCTTGGGATAATTGAGACAGGCCCAGCCATTTTCCAACTTGAGCTTCTGCCAGGCCCTGGCCCGGGTAATAAGTTCCGCCTCACTTTCCTTGCGTGGCTCCGTTTCTGACATGAGGTGAGCATTGGCGCTGAGAAAAGCGCGCGCCTCAGTGCGAAATTTCGCTTCCTGGGGAGTATCGTCGAAATTCATGGCTCAAGCCTCCTGCGTTATATTTGATTCAAGGGCTGTAACCAGGCGGTCTTCCCACCGGGACAGGCTACCCAGATTGACCGCCAGCGCCTTGGCGCGACGATAGTACATGTGACAATCAAACTCCCAGGTAAAGCCCATACCACCGTGGGTCTGGATGTTTTCAGCGGCACATTCATTGAACGCCTTGGTTGCGCTGACCCGGGCCGTGGCGGCTGCCAGCGGCAGTTCTTGAGCGTCTGTGGACAGTGCCCAGGCGCCGTAGTAGCAGTTGGAGCGCGCCAGCGTCGCGGCGATATACATATCCGCCAGTTTATGTTTGATAGCCTGGAACGAGGCAATAGGCCGCCCGAAGGCGTATCGGCCCATGGCGTATTCCCTGGCCATGTCCAGTGCCGCCTGCGCGCCTCCGGTTTGTTCAAAGGCGAATAGTACAGCGGCCCGATCAAACAGATTCCAGGCCTGGCTCCAGCCCTGCCCGCTCTCTCCCAGCAACTCGACTGCAGCATCGTTGAAGCTGACCCGGGCCTGCGAACGCGTGGGATCCATGCTGTCAACCGCTTCGCGCTGAACTTCACTCGCTGTCAGGTCGACCAGGAACAGCGATGTGGCGCCGCCCTCCTTCGCCAGTACAACCGCGAAATCCGCAATATCACCGTCGGGGACGGGTAATTTTTCACCGCTGAGCTTGCCACCACTACAGTTGCAACCGAGCTTGTCCGGGTTGAGGGCACCGCGGCCCTCCGCCATGGCGAATGTCCCGATAACTTCCCCGCTCGCCAGCTTCGGCAGGTAGGCCTCTTTCTGTTGCTCGCTGCCATACCGCAACAACGCCTCTGTCGCCAGATACACAGAAGATGCATAGGGAACAGGCGCCAGGCTGCGTCCGATCTCCTCTGCTATCACGCAGAGCTCCAGGTAGCCAAGGCCGACACCACCGTACTGTTCGGGAATACTGACCCCGGTCCAGCCGAGTTCGACAATAGCCTGCCACACCTCGGTGTCACCGGATTTTTGTCTGTCGTCCAGCACGGCGCGCACTTTTTCCAGCGGGCATTGTTCGCGCAGGAAGCGTTGCGCCTGCTCACGCAGCAAATTCTGATCCTCGGAAAACTCAAAATTCATATTTTCTCCAAAACCTCGTGTCGGGCATTCTCTCAGAGAAACAACCTTAGGTCATTGTAAGGGCCAATGCCACAGGTATTGACAGCCGCCCTGCAAATAATGTCCGAACAAAAAGATTTCTTTCGTGAAATCCGTCAAACCAAAGATTTTGACAAAGCCATTACCTTCATTCCGTATGGCCAATTTTTAGATGTATGTTTTTCTGAAAAGGAAGACGATTCCTTATTGTCTCGCTTACCTTTCCAAGAAAAAATATCGGCAGTATCGCATTACCTGCTTTGCACGGTGGCGTTGTGGCGGGGTTTATGGAAAATGCGGCCATCATAAGCTTGATGTGGAGATGGGACTCCACCAGCATGCCAAAAATTATCGACCTTTAATGTTGATTACACGCTTTCTGCTAGATCGTAGGATAAACGAAAAACACTAATTTTTTAACTCCTTGTTTTTCGGCAGGAATATCAAAGTAAGCACTATGAGCCCAAACAACGGTTGCAAGACTTTTTCGACTTTGTTGAGCGTCACCCTGATATTGAAGGACCGGGTATAGCGGCGAATCGTTCGGTACTCGAAATCAAACAGGTCCTTACCAATATCTCTCAAGAAATGAAAGTGGCAAATATAATCCGGTACCTTCGGGAACACTGTGGTCACCGCTTTTAATATGGCCCTGCCCATATCATGGACCAAAGCAATTGGCGTTCCGTAGGCCTCTTTCAAATCGCACAGCAGGGGAATGATGTGCTTGCTATCCTCGGTTGGCATTTTCCGGTTGCCCAGTACAAGATCACTGATTTCATCAATACAACTGAATAACTGCGGGCTATCGCCTTCACAGGTGCCATCCATGTGCAAAATGTAACCGCCCTTTGAGGCCATGTGCTGCTTGAGCTCTGCGCGGCATTCCCGGTGCGCCAGGGCCAGATAGATGATAAACCGTTTACCCAAAAACCCAATCTCACTGGTCGAGATGGAAATATTCCTGGCCGCCAAATCAGCCTGCACTGCCAACGCATTGCGGCACTGGAGAAACAGCGCTCTGCCGATGGTCTCAATGACATCAAAA
>Ga0136651_10001679_pt1 | contig 12215 bp, 9 predicted proteins | sample Mar14236cmmetaG_FD_94867 | JGI IMG/M metagenome (GOLD analysis project Ga0136651, IMG submission 94867) | Marine hydrothermal vent microbial communities from Guaymas Basin, Gulf of California to study Microbial Dark Matter (Phase II) - Marker... ...
CTTACTGGGGCATCTAACATCTCTACACCTTTGGTATATAGTTCTTTGGCGATTTCCTGGGTAACCAGGGGAGCAATAGAACTCATATCAATTAAGATTTGCCCTTTCTTTACTCCCTCAATAACTCCCTCTTTGCCCAGTATAGCGCTTTTTACCTCTGGTGAATTCGGTAACATAGTAATTATAATATCACATTGAGAGGCTACTTCTTTGTTAGAAGAAGCCCTCTTTGCCCCATAAGATATAATCTCCTCTAAAGCCTCTTTACGTATATCATAAGCTATTACTGGATAACCTGCATCGATTAAGTTTTTGGCCATTGGTTTTCCCATAATGCCTAGGCCGATAAAACCGATTTTTTGCATATTTCTCTACCTCCTCATATACTAAAATGATTTAAATGATCTATATTTTAGAAATCCTAACCCTGTTTTTAATAAGAAAATCCTATCATTTTTACTAGTAGTAGCCAGAAAATAATTCCAGTAAAATGTTTACCACTTGCTTTAGTAATGACTTCACATAATTTATCATAATAGATCTATTATGGACGATAACCAGAATATATCCTGAAAATTTTCACACAATCGTTTAGGCTGCTAGTATAGAAAAAGCTCGCAGCGTTTAAGTGTTTTTTCTCTTTTATCTTCTCACTGCTCCTTTATCTGCAGGACCTACAAAATTAGTATAATATTTTAAATAACCTGAGGTTATTTTAGAAGAGGGTAATTTCAATTCATCTAATCTCTTCTTTATCTCTTCCTCTTCTAATTTTAGGTCTAATCTCTTATGAAGGATATCAATCTTAATAATATCGCCATCTCTGACAATGGCAATAGGTCCCCCTGCAGCGGCCTCTGGAGCTATATGGCCGATAGATGCCCCTCGGGTAGCCCCGGAAAAACGTCCATCAGTTAGCAAAGCCACCTCTTTATCCAAGCCCATACCGGCAATAGCAGAAGTAGGAGTCAACATCTCTCTCATTCCTGGCCCGCCTTTCGGTCCTTCATTACGGATTACTACTACATCTCCCTTTTTAATCTTTCCTTCTAAAATGGCTTTAGTACTTTCCTCTTCTGATTCAAATACCTGGGCTGGTCCTTCATGGAACAGCATATCAGGATGAACTGCTGATTTCTTCACTACTGCCCCTTGGGGAGCGAGATTGCCTTTCAAGAAGATGATACCACCTTCTGGATTATAGGGGCTTTCTACGTTACGGATTACTTCATTATCTAATATTTCGGCACTAGCAATATTTTCCCTAATGGTTTTACCGTTTACACTAATTGCCTGTAAATTAATTATCTTCTTTTTACTTAATTCTTTAATGAGGGCTAAAATTCCTCCGGCTTTATCTAAGTCTTGAATATGATATTTTCCCGCTGGAGATAAGCTACAAAGCTGAGGGACCTTCTCACTAATTTTGTTGAAATCATCGATAGTTAAAGGAATACCAGCTTCGAAGGCAATAGCTAAGGAATGGAGCATAGTATTAGATGAACCCCCTAAGGCCATCTCTACCATCACCGCATTCTCTATAGCTTCTTTAGTAAGAAGGTCTAAAAATTTAATATCTCTTTCTAAGAGCTCCATAATTTTCATTCCGGCCTCTTTGGCTAATCTTATTCTCCGGGCATCCACTGCGGGGATAGTTCCATTACCGGGGAGGGCGATGCCTGCTGCCTCAGCCCAAATATTCATAGAATTAGCGGTGTAGAGACCAGCACAGGAACCTACTCCGGGACAGGCATAATCTTCTATTTCTTTTAATTCTTTCTCACTTATAGAACTTGTTTGGAACTTGCCTACCGCTTCAAAGACATTACTTAGAGCAATGTTCTTCCCGTGGTAAAAGCCGGCTAACATAGGACCGCCACTTACTAAGATAGTAGGTATATTCAACCTAAGGGCCCCCATAATCATCCCGGGGATTATTTTATCACAATTAGGGACAAGGACTAAGGCATCAAAGGCATGGGCTTTAACCATCACTTCAATAGAATCAGCAATCAATTCTCGGCTGGGGAGAGAATACTTCATCCCTTGATGGTTCATAGCTATGCCATCACAGACTCCAATGGTAGAAAATTCGAAGGGGACTCCCCCTGCCATTCTTATCCCATCCTTTACCGCCTGGGCAATATTTTTTAAGTGAAGGTGTCCGGGGATAATTTCATTAGCGGCTTGGGCAACCCCGATAAAGGGTTTGGTCATCTCTTTATCGGTTACCCCTAAGGCCTTAAGTAAGGAACGGTGGGGAGCTCTGGCTACCCCTTTTTTTACTACATCACTACGCATAATTTTTCACCTACTTTTAATTGTATTTTTATATTTCACAAAGTCATATAAAATAAGATTTACACTTTTACTAAAACTCCATAAGGACCGTCATTTAGGAAAGCTATATTAACTTCTTTTTTACCTTTTTTCTCAAATTCTTTATCTATTTTATTAATAATATTCTCAATTATTTGCGGAATATCTCTTAAAGTTCCTTTATACCTTTTATCCATAGGTAAAAACATATTTCCATCAATACCAGGGATAATTTTATAATCTTCTGGAGAAATTCTTGGGCTATAATAAATAAAATTTTCTTGAGGAATTTTACTAAACAAACGAGCCCACATCTGAACTTGCCATTGATCTGGTATAAACTTCCATTTAGGCGATAAAATTAATTGGGTAAACTTCTTAACCCCTATTGATTTAAATAAAGATAAAACTTGACGATAATTCTTACTCCCTATTAAATCAATATCAGTGTTATTAGCAATCATAATTAATTTACTCTCAGTTTTTAAAGCCGGTATAGCAACTACCGCCGCTTTAGCTGCTTGATAATGATTGATGCCTACAAAACCAGCATGAGTAATAACAATATCATATTTCTTTTCTAAAGGAATTGCAACATTTTTTGCTATGTAATTTACCGCTTGTTTATGAGCTTCCTCTAAATCCCCGGCAAATACTCCGGTTAACTTAAAATTTTGATTAAGAGTAACATTAACTATATAATCTACTCCCACTTTTTTAGCTACCTCTAAAGCCTCTTGGTGGCAGGGATTTTCATCTATAATCAAATCACTAGCCTTAGGAGAGGCTAGTATGGGTGCCCCATGAAATATATAGATACTTTCTTTGCCGATGAGGCCGGGGCAAATTGATTTTCTTCCTCCCGAAGCACCAGCCATAAAATGAGTTTCCACTAAACCAGTAAGTATTTTTATATCGGCCTCAATATAATCACGATTAATATATATCAAACTACCCCGGTTGGTTTTCCCCAAATAGGTTAAATTATCTTTATCTTCACAATCATGATTTTTTATAGGAATATTATAGTTAAATACCCGAGGATCTATCATCTGTCTTAACTCTTTTTCGGATAATGGTCGATGTGTACCGGTAGCAACTAAAATAAGTATTCTTTCTTTAGATATATTATGAGATAAAAGCTTTTCGATGATGGGCCACAATATTCCTGATTCTCCCTTATAAGGAACAGGACGGGTATTATCCGAAATTACTACTACCGCCTTTGCTTTCGGATTCCGCTCTAATTTTTGTTCTATAATTCTATCTAAGCCCGGGCTTGCTATAGAATTTTCCAACGCTTTTTGAATAGCAACTGCTGGATTGCTAAGTAGACTAGGTTGATTAGTAGATAATATTTCTATATTATCTGGAAGATGTATTTTAACTATTTCTTCTCCTAATTGTAGAAAAATTTTTTTCATCTTTTTGCTCTTTTCTTCAAAAAACTCTCATTATGTGGAGGGAATTTTAATTCATATTTTTTATTAAAGAAAAATCTCCTATTTTAGCTGCTTCTAATATTGGCTTCATATATTCATCAACTAAAGAAGAATTAAGAGGAACTGGCATATTCTTTAATTTCATGTCAAGTTGAGGATTTTTTGCTGCTGTGAGCGCTCTTTCTATATGCTTTTCCGTAAACCCTGGTAATTCAGAAAGTGTGGTTGGACAATTAATACTCTTACTAAAAGAAATCATCCCCTTAGCTACGGCTATGCCAAGATCGCGACCAGTTAAATTATCTAAATTAGCGGTAATAAAACCAGCCTTTCTGTATATTTCTCCTATTAGTCGTAATTTTTTCTCTATTGCCGGAGCAAAAAATACTGTATAATAAGGATTCATTATTGCACAAGCACGACCATGACTGCATATATCGACTAAGGAAAAACTGGTAAGATGGGCACCATTAGTGCCTCCTACCATAATAGCATAACCACCAAGGTCGGTAGCTAAACCAATAGCCTCTCGAGCCTCTATATTATGTGGATTATCTAATACTAATTTGCAATTTCTTACCACTAATTCAATAGCAGTTAAAGCTATCTCTTTGGCTAATTCATAATTTTTTTCATCTATTCCTTCGTAGACTTCAAGGCAATGAGCTATTCCGTCTAATGCACCATCAATAGTCAAAGCAGGAGGCATACTAACCGTAACCTGATAATCAAATAGGGCTTTAGTAGGGATAATTGCTTCATCAACAATCAATTTCTTCTGCCCTACTACGGGATCAGTAACGTTGGAATATTTAGTTAAATGAGATCCCGAGCTGGCAGCAGTTTGGATAGCAATTAAGGGCCATAATTTTCCCCTAGTTTTTTCCAAAGCTTTACTGACTAGTCCAGTACCAAAATAACTTTCAATCTCTGGACTATATTTTCCTAAAGAAGCTAATACATTAGCTGCCTTAGCAGCATCAAGAGTACTTCCTCCGCCGATAGCAATAATACAGTCAGGTTGAAAATGTAAAATGTAACTTTCTATACGATAAACATCTTCGCGGGGACAATTAGGTTTAGCATCAGGTACAATTTCCCCTCCAGCTAGTTTTATTTCATATTTATCTAAGGAATTAACTACTTTATCAACTACTGTTTTTAAATAAGTGGTATTAGAAATAACTAATGCAGATTTTCCATATTGATTTGCTATTCTGCCTATTTCATTTAATTTTCCTATACCAAAAACGTAATCGTTTTGCTTAAAATCTTTAAGTAATTGAATTGCTTTTTCTTTTAATCCCATTGTCTTCCTCCTAATTTCTATAATATTTAATAAATTTTCTTATCAATTATTTTACCACTTTTTTATTTTAAACTTATATTTGTTTGTCAAATATTTTTAATTTATTTTATGGCAATAACTTCATTACATCATTCATTTTAGTATATACGCCTGCCTTTTCTAAAGAGCAATATAATAAATCATGTATCTTGCTTAATTCCTTATACACTTTATAATTTTTTATATTCGGTTCTTTTCTGCTTAGTTTATTTACATTAATTATATTATCCACAGCTGTATTTATATCCTTATATATTCCTATAGTAGTCGCAGCTATCATAGCTGCTCCCAGGGCAGAGGCTTCACTACACTCAGTTTTTACCACAACTTTTCCATAGATATCAGCTTGTATTTGATTGAATAATTCAGACTTAGCAATACCTCCACTAACCCTAACTTCTTCAATTTTTTTTATATAATTCTCCATAATACTTATATTTTTTTGTATTTCAAAAGCTATTCCTTCTAATATTGCCCTAATAATCGAAGAACGGGTATGTCCTAATAATAATCCAAAAAGCAATCCCCTTGCTTCTGGATTCCAATATGGAGCTGCAGAGGCAGCGAAATGCGGTACCAATAATAAACCATTTGCTCCTATCGGTTCTTTTTCTGCTTCAGAATCCATTATTTTATACGCATCAATACCCGATTCTCTTTGCGCTTCCTTTTCTACCTTTCCTAAATTATCTCTAAACCAACGATAGATCGAGCCAGTAGTAAAAATACCAGCCTCCAGTACCCATTTTCCAGTTATAGCAGATGCACTTAATATTACTCGTTGCTTAACATCTTTAACTGGTTTATCACTATTAACTAAGACAAAAGAACCTGTTCCGGTATTGACTTCAACCACTCCAGCTTTTATTACGCCTAATCCTACAGCAGCACACTGTTGATCTCCGCCTGCTGCAATAACTGGTATTCCTTGAGGTAGATCAAGCTCTTTCGAAGCATCTTTATTAACAAATCCGATGATTGAGCCGGCTGGAACGGCTTCTGGTAATTTATTAAAATCGATTCCGACACTTTTTACAAAATCTTTATCCCACTTCAATTTATCAATATTAAAAAGCATAGTTCGAGAAGCTTGTGTCCAGTCAGTCTTGAATTCTCCTGTTAAAAAACAAATAATAAAATCTTGCACCGATAGAAAAAGAAAGGAATTATTATATATTTCAGGTTTGTATTTCTTTATCCATAATAACTTGGGCAAAGTAAAATAAGGATCGATCCTTAGACCAGTAATATTATATACTTCTTTCATGCCAAATTCATTAATCAAATACTTTGTTTCTTCAATGGCCCTTTTGTCTTGCCACAAAATAGCATTACCCAGATAATTACCTTTTTTGTCAACAGGAATAACAGTAGATCTTTGTGAGGTTATTGAAATAGCAGAAATACATTTTTTATCATATTTCATTTTTTTTACGGTATCTCTAACCGTTTTTTTTACTGCCAACAACCATAACTTGGGATCATGCTCGATCCATCCGTGGGGCAAATAAATACTTTTATAATCTTGATAAGAGGTGCAAATTTGTTGACCTTTTTCGTTAAATATTATGGTGCGACACCCTGTGGTCCCCAAATCAATACACAAAATTAAACTATCCATAATGACTCCCCTAATTACTAAATTAAATAAATAGGCTATTTCAAATTACTATTTTTTACGAATCATCAGCATATCACCTATTTGGAAAGACAATAAAAGGTAATATTTTCGTTCTTTTTTACAGTTCTTCTTCTCTTTTCGGGATTTTATCTATCTTGTTATCTTACTATAGATAGCCTTATCTTTATTATTTTCTTTGCTCACTATTAAAACTTATCTTTCTAAACTAAACCTATTTTACCGCGAGAAAATAATTTCATTTTTTCTTTAACCACTGCAAGCATCGGTCCTTTTATCATATCAGAAAGAAGGGATAGATGACTAGAATAATCATTTCTAAAAATTTTTTTTAATTCTTTAACTGCTGCATTTGATATTTCAGTATTAATATTTATCTTCGATATCCCTTCATCAATGGCCAATACTATATCCTCGTCTGTATTTCCAGAACCTCCATGCAAGACAAGGGGAACAGAGATTGCTTTGGCAATTTCCTTTAATCTATTATGATATATTTTTGGTTTACCAATATAATTACCATGAACGGTCCCCACTGCAATAGCCAAGGCATCACAATTTGTCATCTCCACAAACTCTTTTGCTTCATCTGGCTTAGTTAGTTGATCTTCAGGTACAAATTCCCCGGTATCTTCAGCCGGCACATATCCTAATTCTGCTTCTACGGTAACCCTAGCTGCATGGGCTATTTTAACTATTTCGGAAGTTATCCTAATATTATCACTATTGACTAAACTTGAACCATCATACATTACCGAGGTAAAACCTGCTTGAATTGCCTGAATAATTAAATCTTTAGATTTACAATGATCTAAATGGAGCACAATAGGTAATAATGTTTTATTGGCTAACTCATGGACACATTGGGATATTAAATTAATCGAGTTGATATGGCTATATTTCTCTCCAAAAGCAATAATAACTGGAATATTCAGAGATACAGCTGCATCAAAAACAACTTCAATAGTCTCCATATTATAAACATTAAAAGCTCCGATAGCATAGCCTGATTTTTTTGCTGGAATTAAAACATCGCTTAGATTAACTAACATCTAGCAACTCCTTATTTCTTCGAGCCATTTCTGTACCTCGCTTCGCTTTAATACTTCGGGATTTACTATAAATTTTGGCTCCTTATTTTCTAATAATCTGTTTATATCTTCAACTAAAAGATAGGGGGATTTAGTTAGAGCCTCCCTGGTTGTACCAGCGATATGAGTTGTTAAAGTAACATTATCTAGCTCTAACCATCGACTATTTTTACCAATTGGTTCTTCCCAAAATACATCCAGAGCAGCACCAGCAATTTTTTTATCTTTTAGTGCATTATACAAAGCTTCCTCTTTAATTAAGCCTGCACGAGCAGTATTAATCAAGTATGCACTCTTCTTCATCAAAGAGAGTTCCTTTTCACCAATAATATTTTTAGTCTCTTTATTTAATCTAGTATGTAACGAAACGAAATCTGAATTTTTTAATAAATCTTCAATAGTTACTTTTTTTGCTTTATAATTCTGAATTACTTCTGCTGAAACATAGGGGTCAAATACTAAAATCTTAACCTCAAATCCACTTAATTTTTGAGCTACTAGTCTACCGATATAACCGAAGCCAATCAATCCAATTATTTTTCCCTGTAATTCAGGTATCATATCGGAATTAACAAAATTTTTTCGCCAAACGCCATTTTTAATTGCATAATAGCTACGGGCAATATTGCGAGCTTCGGCTAAAATCAAACCAACAGTAAAATCAGAAACTGCATGGGCATTGCGACCTTTAATATTTTGGACAATAATTCCTTTTTCAGTAGCATATTTAACATCAACATTTTCTAATCCGGCTCTCAAAGCTCCAATAAGTTTAAGCTTAGGCAATGCATCAATGGCTTCTTTTGATACAGGACAAAATAAAACTAAAAGGATTTCTGTATTCCTATTAGCATTTAATATTTGTGGTACAACTGGTTCAACAGAAGGTCCTTGTTTTTCAATAATCAATCGACGATCCTGCAGTTTACCCCAATCTGTTTCCCAATTTTTAATATCTATATTTAGACTATTTAGCTTTAGTTTTTTAGCTGCTTCGCCAATACTATTGCCAGGTATCATGACATCTCCAATACATAAAACTTCCACAATAAGAAATCCCCCCCTAATTAAAAATTATTATAACTTTTGACTTTATTTTAGAAAAAATTTTAATTTCCTAAAATAGAAATAAATATAAAATCACTCACCTTTAATGGTTTAAAAATAAAGAAAATGCTACTAAACCATTTCCTGTAGTAGCAGTTTCTTTTTATAAATTCGTCCATTAATTACTATTCTATTCTATATTTTTTATTCTGTCTACATACAAACCTTTTACTATTGCCACGATTATCTTATTAGTTATTACATTGTACTTGGTAACCAGAGAATAATCTGGGGAAAAATAATCATTAAAACGAGGCCAATCGCTATTAATGCAATAAAAGGTATTACCCCTTGTATTATATCACTTGTTTCTATACCCAATTCTGGCGCAGCAGTACCTTTCAAAAAGAATATAGCGTAGGCAAAAGGTGGTGTCAAGAATGACATTTGAAGATTCACAATAATCATCATAGCAAACCACAAAGGATCAAAACCGAGCTTAGGAATAATAGGTGTCAATATTGGTACTAGTATAAAAATAATCCCAATCCAATCAATAAACATTCCCAGAATAAAAGATATTAACATAATTAAGGCAAAAGCCATCCAACGCCCACCAGGAATGGATAAAATTAGATTTGACACCATATCCCCACCACCCGCACTAAGGAATACACTGACAAATGCAGTCGAACAACCAGCAATAAGAAGAACCATTCCAGTCAATTTTATCGTATCTATAGCCACGTCTCTTAATACTTTCCAGGTAAAATGACCATACACCACAGTTAAAATAGTTGCAGCAGCAGCACCTACTGCGGCAGCTTCAGTGGGAGATGCTAATCCCAAATATATTGATCCCATTACCGACAAAACAAGTAGTAAAACTGGACCAACACTAGTAAGCAACATAAAAGTCTTCTTAGCAAAGGATAGGTTTTCCACTTCATCAGAAAGTATTGCTGGTGCTACTTGTGGTTGCAAATATGAGCGAATACCAATATAAAGCATATAGAGGCCTGAAAGCAAAAAGCCTGGCATAAAAGCTCCCATAAATAACTTGCCTACTGAAATTGAAGCTGCTGGCCCATAGACGATAAGCATAATGCTTGGCGGTATAAGAATGCCTAAAGAACCTCCGGCGCAAATACTTCCTGTCGCTAAACTTTTATCATATCCCCGTCGCATCATCGATGGTAATGCAACCAGTGTGAGCATAGTAATAGAAGCAGCAATAATTCCCACACAAGCTGCCATAATCGTTCCAATTAAAATACTGACAATAGCTAAACCACCTCTAAATTTCCCAAACCATACATAGAATGCATCATATAATTTTTCAGCTATACCAGATTTTTCAAGCATATTTCCCATAAAAACAAATAAAGGCACAGCCATCATTCCATAATTTGTTATTATGTCATAAATGCGACTATATATTAAATCAAAAGCATTGGGTCCAAATAGTATATATCCAGCTATAATACCAACACCACCAATAGGAAGTGCCAATGGAAACCCAGTAAGTACACCAATTAATAGACCACCGAACATACAAATAGTAACAATTTCTGGATTTACTGTTATATTCATAATAGTTCTCGCTTTCTAATTAAAAAATATAATTCTTGTAGAAATTTGGATATGCTCGCTAAAGTAAAAAGAATAAAGGCTATTACTAATATAGTTCTAAATGGTGCAGCTGGTGGTAACCAACTACTTTCAACCATTTTTTCGCCTACTTTCCAGGAAAATTTAGCCCATTTTACTCCGGAAAGTATAAGAACAGTACAAATTGGAAAAAGGAAAATAATTGATAAAATAACATTAATCCATGCTTTTGCAGATCGTGATACTCTAGAATAAAAAACGTCAACCCTTACATGTCCTTCATGTAAATAGGTATATGCCCATCCAACAGAACCAAAAGTACCCATAAGCATCTTAGAAGTTTCCAATGCCCAGATTGTTGGCTTGTTAAAAATATATCTCGAAATAACCTCATAACACAGAACGATAATTAACGCTACAACTAGATATTTAATTATTTGTCCAGATAATTCGCTAATGGAGTTAATTGCCTTTACAAATCTTCTCATATGCTTCTAATCGCTCCTTCTTATCTATTATCTAATCTTGCTCTAGAAAATTTTTTTCTAGAGCAAGATTAGATAGAAATTTAATATATCTTATTTTAATATATTTTTATGTAATAAATTTATCTTATGTCTATTTCCTCACATATTTTCTTAAACTCGAATACAGATTTAAATATCTTGGCATAGTTAGCATCTTTTTTAGATTCTTCAGTATAATATTCTTCTGCTTTTTCAAATAACAATTTATCTATATCCTCGGGTAATTTTTCTACCACAATGCCATAATCTTTAAATTTTTGAATTGCTTCAGTATCTTGAATAGCTATATTGGTAAAGAATTCATGTGCAACCTTATATGCAGCCATTTCTACTATAGACTTCAAATCTGGAGAAAGTTCATCCCATTTACTCTTATTTACAAAGAGCGATTGAGCATCGAAGGGGGAACGGGATGAGGAAAGATACATATATTTAGCAATCTCTTGGAAACCCATCGTCCAATTTCCTGAGGGAGTAAAATATTCAAAGGCATCTATAACTCCACGCTGCATTGATTCGTAAATTTGTCCACCAGGAAGAAAAACAGGAGCGGCTCCCATTTTACTGAAAATTGAATTAAGAGCAGTAGTTCCTAATCTAATCTTCAACCCCTTAATATCCGCTGCTGATTGCAAAGGTTTATTGGTATGACACCAAACCTCTGCGGGATGTACTGTTAATTGTCCTACAAAATGTACGCCAACAGGTTCGTACAACTCTTGAGCAAATTTTAATCCTTCATACTCCATCCACATCATATGTTGGGTGCCGGTAAGTGTGCCTACAGAGCTAGTATAAAAAACTCCAGCTGGAACGTAACCGATTGCCCAGCCAGTAGATACATGAGATGCTTCTACAGAACCAGCTATTGTCCCCTCAAACTCCTTCCCCGCGGGAGTAATAGCCCCGGCAGGAAAAGCATCAACCACCAAACGTCCACCACTTGCTTCGGTAACAAGTTTAGCAAATTTTTCTGTGGCAGTATACATTGCATCCCCGGCAGCACCCATTGATTGCAGTCGCCACTTAATTACTTTCTCAGCACATATTCCACTATTACTTATAACAAATAACAATACAAAAATCAAAATTAAATTAATAACTATTATTTTATTATTTTTCATTTTTCAATACCCCTTTCTTTTACGTATTTTTTAAACAAAATAGAAGATAAATTTCCTTACTATAAAG
>Ga0136651_10001680_pt1 | contig 12215 bp, 12 predicted proteins | sample Mar14236cmmetaG_FD_94867 | JGI IMG/M metagenome (GOLD analysis project Ga0136651, IMG submission 94867) | Marine hydrothermal vent microbial communities from Guaymas Basin, Gulf of California to study Microbial Dark Matter (Phase II) - Marker... ...
AGATCAATGTAGGGTGGGTAACGTGTTTTTGTTGCCTGCCCCAATTAGATCAATGTAGGGTGGGTAACGTGTTTTTGTTGCCCACCATCTTAATCGTAGGGTGGGTAACGTGTTTTTGTTGCCTGCCCCAATTAGATCAATAAATGTAGGGTGGGTAACGTGTTTTTGTTGCCCACCATCTTAAAGTTAATTGATGCGGATAAGATCGTTTTTGTCGTTGAGTTCATCAACTTCACGGTAAAATATAACATAACGAACTCAATCAGGCTATGATCTAATCCTTTCTTATAACTAATCCTTGTAGTTATATCCTTGTAATTATATAAACAAAAAAATCAGACAATGTTGTTGACTTTTGTCATAAAGATAGAATAAGATGCGCCCTTCTTTTTGACATTGTGTTTTTAAATAGGAGCGTTCAATGTTCACACCACTCAACATTTTTGGCGTAGCGTCAATAATTGCGATTGTTTTGTTTGTCGTCATAGAATCCGGTGTTGTTAACACTAACACAAGCACCCCACAACACATCACAACACAACAGTATAGCACCCCACAGATAGAGAATAAACAAAATAATGACTTTTTACCCCTTTCTAAACCCACCAGTTTAGACTCTCAACTCATAAAAGCAGGTTGGAACGCCAACGCTGCACACGCTGTTGTTGCGCTTAACAACGAATGGTTTACAATTCTTAAACAAGACAATCCGTCTGCCTTAGAAAAACAACTCTATTTACTCAAAAACTTGGGCCGTTATTCTGATTTAATGCCCTTGTTTGAATCCCATCCAGAAACTGCCTCGCTTCTAGCGGCTGCCACTCATCCTGAGCGTTTTGCTCAAGTCGTTCAAAATGACGACTATTACGACATTATTATGGGGCTTTTTGTCCAACACGCAGCCCCCGACGATGCCGCAGCCCTCGCTAACGCTTTAGAAATTCATAGTTCACTGATATGCCGATTGATTCAACGTGGCTTAATTGGTAGTCAAGCCCTTTTCATTTTCCCACGAGATAATCCAGGCGCACAAGCTTATGATCGCTGGATCAGCGAACTCTTAGATAATGCCTTAGCGCAACCTGATGACAAATTAAGCTCAGTAATTAACTTGTTGTTTGAGCAAGGCGAGAGCATTCGCGCCAAAATGATTGATGATGCCCAATTCCGCCACGCCTTCCGCAATGATTTATGGCCTAAATTTATTCGCGTCACCCATAAAACCCAACAACCCTTTGAACTCTATTTAAGCGAACCGCATTTGTGGGCATTTTTGGCCTTGCCCCAAGGTGAAAGGCTTTTAGAACAATGGGCCTGGTTTTTGTCCCAAGAGCAAGTCAACAATTTAACACCCGCAGCGGTGCTATTTGGTGACGACGCTTATCCTGAACCCTTACCCCCTTTAATTATTGAAGCGATTTTAGAGAATGATGCTAATACCTTGATTTCATTACTCTATTTTGGTCATGAACCGCTGTTTGTCAGATTGATGCAGCGTGATTTGTCAGACGATCTCAAACAAGTGGTTTTTAGTCGTCTCGGACAAACTCCAAATTATACCGCTTTGTTAGAAGATTGGGATAAAGAACCCAGTAATGAACGACTCTACGCAGAACTGATTGAGGGCGATAGCAATTTACTGACTACCCTCAACAAAGTGGTGCAAGGGCGTGAAGTGTCTGCTGGCGACGCTTTTTGGGCAACGCTTGATGTCGCCGATATTGCCTTCACCATAGCAACACTGGATACGTGTGCGCTTATCTCATCAAGTCTCAAACTCGGCGCGAAAACAGCTGCTAAAAGTGCATTAAAACAAGAAACTAAAAAGCTTGTTAAACAAAATGCGGGTCAAGCGGTGGCCAAAAATGCCTCTGAAACGCTTTTAGCGTCTTTTGCCAAAAAAGAATTGTTTTCTAAGATGCAAACAATCCCAAGCAAGCTGGGTGAAAAAAACGCTCACTTTGATATCACACCCACACTGCAATTTTTATTTAAGAAAATGAATGTCAATCGGACAACACTCAAACGCATCAATAACAAATGGGATGCCCGATTGTTTATGCGAAAAGATGCCAAAGTCTCAGTGCAAGTCGATCACAAAAAGCTCTTATCAGGGGCTTGTCTGTTTTTTAAAATCACCAGTGCGACAGATGTCACCGGGGAAGCGGGTGTTGTGGCAAGAGAAGTGACTTGTGGATTAGAAGAGACGGGTGAGACTGTCCAAATGGTGAAAAACTCGCTTAAATCATTCTCACAACACCAACGACAAGTTAAAGCTTGGCAAAAAAATGCCTCTGGATGGTGGTTGATGAATGCTAACCATTAGAAATGTAATATCGTAGGCTGGATAAAGCTTTTCGTTCTCAAAAAAGGGCAACCACAAGGGTTGCCCCTACAACTCCTGTAGGGGCAATCCCTTGTGGTTGCCCCTAGAATAAAAGGAAACAATATGGATAAAAAACCAACAAAAGTATACCGTTTCGCCCTATACGGGCTATCGGCTTCTGGTAAAACCTGTCTGCTGGCGGCATTAGCCATGCCGCGCTATTCGCATCCTTTGAAGTATACCAGCACTTGGCGGCCTATTGATGTGTCTGCCTCTGAAAAGAGTAAACAAGAGGCCTTACGTCATAGTCAAGAATGGCTCAAAAAAGCCATTGATCAGCTATCTCGACGCGATGTACCGGAACCCAATCCCACTGGGGAAGAGCATTTTATTTTTGAATATGATTTTACAGGAACCGATTATCAAACTTTTCGCATTGAATTGTTGGATTATTCCGGCGAATTAGTGAATCCTAATATCAGTGACAGTGAGCTGGCAAAAACGCTGCGACAAAAATTCTCAGAGATGGATGGCATTTTAGTCCTCGCAGAAGCGCCCTATCAGGATCAATTAGGGCATGTCTCTGGCCATCAAAAAACGCGAGACGGACAAGCTCATAAGGATTTGTATGATTTGCGACAAACCTTCAGCTTATTGCGTGGCGAAAAACAGGAAGGCGCGGCACTGGATACGCCGGTAGTATTATTGTTCAATAAATGGGATAGATACAGTCATATCGACTCGGCCCATCCTGATATTGAACAAGATAAGCTAGAAGCGTTTTTAAAATCGGTTCCGCCACCACCACATAAAGGATTGAATGATGTCTTACAACATTCAGTGACTGAGGACAATTTTAAGGCCTTTCCCGTGAGTGCTTTGGGGGCGGGCGAATTTGTGCTACTTGAGAATGGTGATGTGGTTGAACGGCCTAAACAAGTTCAGCCTTTGAATGCGTTTGGCTTAGAGGATCCTTTTTTATGGTTAGTCCAACGGCGCGATGCGATTGATTTGCGGCATTATCAGAACAATGCCCAGAGCAATCTAAAACAATGTCAACAAAATGGGAAAACATTATTAAACCGTTTTCCGCCCAATTCAGCGCAAGCTAAACAAGTTAAAAGCGTCTTAGGGCAATGTCGTAGACGGGCCTTTTACTATGCAGCGGGAACAGTAGCGGGTGTATTAGCCCTTTGGTTCACAGCAGAAACCACAATGGACTTGTGGAATTATAAAAAACTCACGACGGCGATTGAGAATCCCAATGCCACGCATGATGAACTCGGAAAAGCGGAACAATGGCTCACTAAGTATACTACCGCGCCTAATTTTCGACATTTGATTTCACAACGCTTTATCAATTCGGACGATGTTAAAACCACTTTGACTGATTTACAAACACGCCGCGAAACTTTTTTGTGGGGGCCAGTCGAAACTGCCTTAGAAAAGAATTTACAAGCTGCCGTGGAACCGGCTAAAAGATACCTAGAATATTATCCCTATGGCCCTCATGCGGAAGAAAGCAAAAATATCCTGCTACGCGCCCAATTCCAGGTACAGCAACATGAAAATGAAGATGTTTTCCGTCAAGTCGCCGGTCGTGTGAAAGAACATTGGCAAGATGGTGAGACACTTAACGAACTGTTAGAGGGGTTACGCAAACTACCCGTACATCAGAACGCTGAAACGGATAAAATGCGTCAAGAACGGGTTGCATTGGAGGAAAGTGTCTTAAAACGTTTAGCCGAGATAGCGAGTCAACAAAATTGGAATCGCTTTAAGGCTGGCTACGATGACAAAATGCGGCGAAAAAATTTCTTAGCGGCGGCTCAAGCCTTGCAGAATCGCCAATCTGATGAACGTCTGGATAAGTTAAAAACAGAGTTTAAGCGTGTCGTTATTCAAAGAATAGAAGATGAGGTTGAACGTGCGTTTAAGGATTATCGCTTAAGAGACGCTGAGGAGATTTTGGGGAAATATGCCCAGTTTCCACTTGATTTACAACACCCCCCTGGCAGCGAAGGAGATGATGTCATCAAGGGTTTGCGACATCAAGTCGCCCAGAGGCAAGATCAAGCTTTATATGAGGATGCCCTGAAATACAGGGCTCGAGACCATATAGAGAACTATCTGCAAAATGCGCCTCTGCAATCCATGAAAAAAGAGCTTTCCAAGTACAAGGCTTATTTAGATAGCATCCAACCAAGTGCAACGATTTCCAAGTTGAAGTTATTTGTGCGGATAACTTGGCTTGCTGCAGCCGCTGAGGGAAATGATAATGTTGTAAACGTCTCTTTAAATGGGAAGAATGTGATTAGTCAAACAAACGTTGAATCACACTTTTACCAATCAACGGTTTTCATAAGTTCACGTTTTAGTGCTAAACCTTCATCTCTAAAAACAGTTGCGATCACAGTCATTGAGAAAGGTTTCTTTAGTGATGATGACAATGGCACCGGGAGAGTGAAAAAGCGAGTATCTGATTTAGCCAAAGGTTATACGCTAAAGCTTCATGCCGCAGGCAAAATAACTGCTCAAGCCTTTATTCTAATTAAAGGCTATCCCAAAGCACCTAATTTACCAGCATGGCATCCTGAGAAATGATCGAGTACAACGGATTGGCGGAATAAACGGATTAATGAGAGGACGTATTCGTTTATTTAGCGTAGCGCGTTTCGTCAAACGTAGTCATCCGTTTATTCCGTTAATCCGTTGTACTACATTTAGAGAAAAGGGATAATGAATAAACCACAATTAGTAGCGGAAACCCCCCGCGCTGGCAAGTGGAATCATCGCTTTATTGCGGCACCGAATGGCAGCCTTTCAGATAGCGAGGTTGCCAAAATGATCGCGGCTGCTCGTAGAAACCCACAAGGTGATGATTATCTTGCCGTAAGTGCCGAAACAACGCAATCAATGTCGGGGCGCACGGGTAAAGAAATATTAGTGTTAACAGGCGTTGATGTTAAAAAGCTCTCCGATAATCAACGTCAACAAATCATTGCTCAACTTGGGCAACAGTTGATAGACTTGGCAACGCTTGTCACCGAAAAGATTGATTGGGATAAAGAGGGTCAAGCTATTTTGGTTAAGCGTCCAGAATTGGGAGAATGGGAAAAAGGGTTTGTTGGGTTGCCTATTTTTACGCCTCAGCAAAAAGCGGCAGTGCCTAAAAAACCTATTTCTAATCTGGTTAAAATGGTAGGTGGAGTTGTTGGGATTTTGTTGGTTTTAGGGTTAGGTATTTGGAAGACAATAGATGAAAAAGGCTCTCCATCAACGAGCCAAAGTCCTAGTTTAAACAAAGATAGTGATTCCGCTCATGTTGATGTTAAAAATAATCAAACAGCAGTAGCTGAAACTGCTTCTAATAAAGGGCCTTCTAGAACAAAAGAGTCATCAAAAGAGAATAAAGATCAAAATAAGCTGAAACTAAAGTGTGTTGAGTCTTTAAAAAAAGGAATAGTAAGTTTTTTGAAAGACAAAGGAGATTATTCGACTGAATGTCAAAAAACAATGCCTGCAATCCCATCAGAAACCACATTCAAGGCATTTAATAATTTTTTAAAAGAGTGGTGTAATGTGGAATTAACAGAAGAACATAATAAGAATGATAAGGATAACGTTCCTGATCAATATGGCCTATCCACATTTCAATTTCAAGATTTGTTAGTGACTAAGGAGGAATTTGATAGTTCTGTTTTTAAGACTTTGAAAGATTGCTTGTCAAACTCAAGTACTTCAAGCCAGAAATAGGCTTTAGCCTACTTGAGCTATCAGCTTTGAAATTTATTTCAAGGCTTATCTTTAAATATGAGAGAGGAAAATTATGGGAATAAAAATACCACCCGCACCACCTGCTAAAAAAGAGAAAACTCAAAGTCCATCACCACCACCTGATAGCCATGTTGGCGCTTGGTGGATTGTGAGTATCTTAGGTTTTGTGATGCTCATGGCGGTTGTTTGTTTTTTCTTACCCGCGTGCAATTTGTTCTTCACAAAAACGCTGACTGGAACTGAAAGCCCCCCAACAATACAAGAGGATGCCCATCGCAAGTTGGCTAACGCCCTCTGTGAACGGTTCACTTGGTGTGATAATGCTGAAAGAAATGTAGAACAGGCATTGCGTGATTTTGAAACGGATTCAGAAAATATTAATAGTGTTATCAACGACTTAAACATGACAAACGATGTGTGGTCGTTTTTACAGAGCTTCGTGGATAACAATCAAGGCAACGCGGAAGCTTATTTAGGAGAACTGGCGAACTTTGAACAATCCAATTTTACTCAAATTGTTGCTGAACAAAGGAAATTGAGACAGACATTTGAGTCTTTTCAAGACGTGACGCTGGTGAGTTTTGACACCGCGCCGAATAGCGCGGAATATCCCGTTTTATCTTTGGTTTATAAAGTAAAAAAGGCATTTCCAGAAATGCTGGAAAAGACAAGCCGCCAAGAAGAAAATAAACTGCCTTTCTTTAGAAACAATGATGTGGTCAGGGCTAAATTCTTGAAAGGCGTTATTGAGGATGGACGCGATAACAAATTGATAGAAGGTGGCAGGCATATCAAGGTGTTTGATGCCTTGTGTCAATTGACGGATGAAAAAACCGTAGATGCACTTTATGATCGGGAAGATCAGATCAAAAAACTGTGTATTGTGCCTGATAAAAACGATCCAACACAACGACAATGTGAAAGACTGAAGACTGATGTTCAGAAAAAGCAAGCAAAGGTTTTCTTAGCATTGAGGGAAAAGCTTCAAACGGAATTAGAATGTAAGTGATGTTTTATATTCCACCGTTTAAAAGGGCGAACACGCAGGTTCGCCCCTACGAAAAATTGTGGAATGATTTAAAAGGGCGAACACGCAGGTTCGCCCCTACGAAAAATTGTGGAATTTTTCGTATCAAAGCTACGCCAACCAACCCAAATATGATGGGGCTTCCCTTGCGTTTTTGGCCAGTTCTATATTTGTAGGGGCGAACCTGCGTGTTCGCCCTCATGAACATAAGGATTTGTAGGGGCGAACCTGCGTGTTCGCCCTCATGAAAAAACATAAGGAATCCAGTGGAGTAATTATAATGTTAGGAAGATTGAGTTTGATTGTAGCAGTGTGCCTTTTTTCTTCTTCTTGTTTTGGAGGAGAACGGTGGGATGGTGTAGTCGATAAGACACGAGAATTGACAGCAGACGCGATGGAAGAAATGGCTGATGGGCTAGAATGGGCTGCCCAGAAATTAAATGAAGGGGCTAATAACATTAAAACAGATGACAAAACAACGCCATACTCAAAACTTGCCACGGCTCTGTGTGAAGAATTAAAACAGTGTGATCATCAAAAACAGACGACAATAGAAGAGGCATTGCATCAATTAATGATTGAGCCTGATGAGATTGAAACCATTCTCACCGACTTAAATAATAAAGATTATTGGTCAGTTTTACTGAGCTTCGTGGATAACAGTCCTGGTTCAGCCCAAGCTTATTTGGAAGAGATAACGGACTTTGATAAAACCAACTTGAATCAAATTGTCGGTGAACAAAGGAAATTGAGACAGGCATTTGAGTATTTTCAAGACGTGACGCTGTTGAGTTTTGACACCGCGCCGGATAGCGCGGAATACCCTGTTTTATCTTTTGTTTATCAAGTGATCCAGAAATTTCCAAAAATGTCAGAAAAAACAACTCTTCAAGAAGAAAATAGACTGCCTTTCTTTAGAAACAATGATGTGGAAAGAGTTAAATTCTTGAAAAGCGTTATTAAGTCTGGACAATCTAAAAAATTGATAGACGATGGTAGGCCTCTCCTATTTGATGCCTTGTGTCAGTTGAGCGATAAGGAAAGGGTAGAGGCACTTTATGATCGGGAAAATCGGATCAAAAAACTGTGTATTGTGCCTGATAAAAACGATCCAACACTGCGACAATGTGAAAGACTGAAGACTGAGGATCAGAAAAAGCAGGCCGAGGCTTTCTTAGATTTAAGGGAAAAGCTCTTGAATTTGCTTTCGTGCAAACTTTAGTTTGCCGAGCTATAGAGGTTCAGAAAAATTAATTAATTTCACAAATCAAATTGGGCGAACACGTAGGTTCGCCCCTACGGGGCCTGTGTAGGGGCGAACCTGCGTGTTCGCCCTTTTGAAATTAAATATCTGAAAATCGATATAAGAATCAAACGATAATAAAACGAGGTGAACCATGCAACTCAAATATAAAGTTCAAGAAAGCATTCTTGATGTCAAACAATTGACAGCTTCCCTAAAATGGACAACTGCTGCTGATTTTGATTTAGCTGCGGTTTATGAATCCAAAGAGGGGAAACGAGGTTTAATTTATTTTGGTGAACACGGTCAATTGGATGCTTTCCCTTACATACAGCTAGGCAAAGATGCCGGGATAGATGATACGGGAGGCCAGAAAACAGAAGAACTGATTATTAATAATTTAGAGGTGATAAACGCAGTGTGGCTTTTTTGTTGGGACTATAGCATGGTACAAGCGGGCAAAAAAGCGCGTTTTAAAGATAGCGATGTCAGCTTAACGATTAGCGATGAGTCTGGAAACCACAGCAAGATTGAAATTGAAACAGGCGAAAGGGGTAATGTGTGCTATCTCGCCAGTATTGATAACAGCGATCCCAAAGGCGCTAAGCTCACTAACACCCAATTGGCTGGGACTTTACAAGGTTTGAAAACCATTGAACAATTAATGGCGTTAGTCCGATATCAATCGCCATAATTGAAAACCTGACAGGTTTTGAAAACCTGTCAGGTTTGGTCATTTAGCTTTTTTAAACAGCGCGTGATCCCATTCGCTATTGAATCACTAATATTGGCTGGAAATCCATCAGGCAATTCAGCCAATGTCGATTCAATTGCAATTGGGACTTGCTCAACCAAATCATTTAATATCATTTCCATTTCATCTACTGCAAAATCCACTTTTTGCGCTGTCGTGATCCAATGCCGTCTAAGAATTTCTGCCCACTTATAATGAGCCTTTTTTTCTCCATACACAGCCAGTGCCATTTTGATTTTCTGTTTTGGGGGGATGTTTCCTTTTCCCAAATAGGGATAAACTGATATGACATCGTAAATGGGGCTTAATGAAAACCCTTGAGGTTGAAGGAAGATACTGAAGTTTTTGGCATGACCATCAATTGCAGCCAATAACCAGTAAACAACTTGTGATCTCATAAAGGTGTGTTGATCTGCCAAGGCATTGATTGAGGTTTTCAAAATGCCCATCATATCTGTTATACCTGGCCCCCCATCATTCTGGTATTTCCTACCACTGAATACCCCAAGAGCTTGGCACATATCTTCTTGAGGTAAGCGTACTATGTTGTTATCTGTCAACTTGCGGTCGAAACGAGTGATCGTTAAGACTTTCTGATCGATAAATGTTTTGATTGCAATCTCGGGCACTTTAAAGCCAAGGTGGCTGAGAAAACGAAGGCAAAACCATTCATTTTCTACACTGGTTTCCAAATAGGGCTGTATCGGCAATTTAAGGATATGAGTTGTAGGTGTCGTTCCCAGCGGCTTATACCATTGCCCCTGCCAATAGGTTAATGCCGTTTTCTCTTGAACACCAGCAATGGAGATACGAAAATCCTCATCTTTCTGCATACCAAAGTTCCCCGTTCTAGCTTGTCTGAGTGTGTCAGCAATATTCTCATCATTCAGTGGTATCAGTTTCAGTTGGTTTTGAGAAGCTATATCAGGTGTCTTGCTTAAAGATAAGGCACCAACACAGTCTGCAGCAATTGTGCTCAAAAGTTCAAAAGGGCTAGTATTTTGTGCCCCTAAGCGGTTAACAATTTGTTGTCGGATTTGTGAGCTATCTGGTAAGAGATTATCAAAGTAGGCGGCCACAACATCTCCCTTATGTTCAGCCGTTTGTAAAGGCATACTCAGTGAAATCGGCCTTGATTTAGGAAAGTTTAACCAGCTAGAGTCGTACTGAAAACTTAATTGGCCTGACTGCAATGTCAGTTCACCCACTAATACCCCATTCATATAACAATAAAGTTGTTTAAATTTTGTTTTTCTGCCCATTACCAATCAATATCCGTTGAAATATAATGCGAAATAGGATTAATTTCTAATTTGAGTTCCAAAGCTGAACAAACATAAAGAATTATCCCCAAATCAACTTTACTCGGATCGTTTTCTATCACGGAAATTTTTCGTTGGGTAACGCCCACTTTCTGTGCCAATTGGGTTTGATTCCACCCCTTCCTTTTTCTCGCGTCTCTGATCACTGAACCAACATCTTTAACCAAATTAATAAGCATAATGATTTCTTATCCTGATGACTCTTTTATGTCAAATATAACATATTTTCATTTTATGTCATATACGACATAAAATAGGGCTCATTATTTGATATTCTCAAAGCGTGATGAAACAAATCTAAAGACACGAGCAGAGGATTCTGAAGATGATTAAAACTGTTGTCGCTTTCAGTTTTAATCGCAAAATAACAAGGAACGAAAATAAATTAAAAAAGGGTTAGCGTTTGATTCCACCGCTTTCTTGTTAATCTATACAGCACATGTTTTCTTAGCGGATTACCGACTGGTATTTTTGGATGTTCAAAATTTTGATGGGTATTGAGCATGTTGAGCCGTTCCATCACTGCCCATAAATGCTCAAGCTGTTGAGATTGATATTGTCGCTGAATCAAGCTGTGGGCGTGTGGTGTTAGTGGAAGTGAAAAAAAGACAGCAAAAAAGCAATCAGACAATGGTGGCAGAATTTCTGTCCAAAATCGCGGCTTATCAAAATCAATCTCCTAATGTTTTGATTTTACCCGCTTTTTTGTCGTTGGGTGGCTTTACAAAAGAAGCGCAAGAGATTTGTGATCAGAAAGGCATTGCCATAGCAGTTCGGATTATGCATTATTGAACGACATCATTTCTGTAAGACAAAGTTTTGTCAGAGGTCAAAAACCTGACAGGTTTTCAAAACCTGTCAGGTTTGGGCCATTCGGATTATGCATTATTGAACGACATCATTTGTATGTAGGGGCAAGCCCTTGTGGTTGCCCTTACAAATGGTGCTATTTATCAATGACAGAAGCTGGCCAATACACGATATGATTCGGTTCAATCAGTTCTTTTAAATGGGATAAAATCGGGGTGATTTTTTCAGGGGTATCAAAAAATTCGACTATTATGGGTAAATCTAAAGATAAGTCTACCAAATGGGCTGAATGGATTTTTCCTGATTGTCCAAATCCGCTAATGCCTCGTAGTACGGTGACACCGCTGACTTGGCTGTCGTCGTGCAAGTACGTTAATAACTTTTTCAATCGTTGCCCTTTCCCTTCGTTGAGGTAGACTCGTACCATTGTGATCGATTTCATAATTGTCTTGCCAATTGCATACCTAACCAAGTGGCTGATAAACACACTACAACACTGATAAAGATATTCAATAAGGCTTTAGTGTGTTCGCCGGCCGTTAAGAGGTTCAGTGTTTCCAGAGAAAAGGTGGAAAAGGTGGTAAACGCGCCTAATAAACCGACCAATATAGCGGCTCGCCATTCAACACTGGTAAAGTGTTCTAGCATGAAGGTGTATAAAAATCCCATCAATAGACACCCTAATACGTTAACAACTAAGGTGCCATAAGGAAATTCACTGCCTAAAAGGCTGTAGATGCTTGTCGATATCCAAAAACGCAGTACAGCCCCTATGGCACCGCCTGCGGCAATAGCAAGTATACGCATCATTTGTGGTCAGTTCGATTGTTTTAGTAGGGGCAATCCCTTGTGGTTGCCCATTCATTGTAGGGGCAATCCCTTGTGGTTGCCCATTCATTGTAGGGGCAATCCCTTGTGGTTGCCCATTCATTGTAGGGGCAATCCCTTGTGGTTGC
>Ga0136651_10001681_pt1 | contig 12214 bp, 11 predicted proteins | sample Mar14236cmmetaG_FD_94867 | JGI IMG/M metagenome (GOLD analysis project Ga0136651, IMG submission 94867) | Marine hydrothermal vent microbial communities from Guaymas Basin, Gulf of California to study Microbial Dark Matter (Phase II) - Marker... ...
GCAGATAAAGAAATGGCGGAGGGATTGGAAAATAAACCTGATCGAGCGAAATAATCCGGAATGGCGGGATTTATATTATGAATTGGTTTAGTAAGATGGATTCCCGCCTTCGCGGGAATGACAATAATACAAACACGGGCGGTGGTAAACCCCGCCCGGCAATGATGGAATTGGTTGCAGGGACAGGGCATTGCCCTGTTCACGTTACGGCAACAATTTTGCCTTTATGGAGGACAGCACAATGTGCTGTCCCTACAAAAAAAATTCGATCTGGAATAATTCCCGCCTGCGCAAGAATGACAGATAATGTGAGATTACGAAAAGCGGGAATGGCATGAAGAGATGCGAATGATTAAGAGAAAGTACAAAAAAAGCCCGCACTGAATCAATGCGGGCGGATTTTTTCGACAAGCTGAATGCTTATTCATAGACCGAAACGAATTTCTTGTCGCGGCCTTTCTGGTGGAACTGAATCACGCCGGTAATTTTCGCGTAAAGCGTATCGTCCTTGCCGCGGCCGACATTAAGGCCGGGGTGGAACTTGGTCCCGCACTGGCGGACGATAATGGTCCCGGCGGTAACGGCTTCGCCGGAAAAGGCCTTGACGCCGCGTCGCTGGCCGTTACTGTCGCGGCCGTTGCGGGAGGAACCGACACCTTTTTTGTGAGCCATTTGACTACCTCTTATCTCAAAACATTATTTTCAAAATTACGGCCCGGCTTTCACCGGGCCGTTTATTATAATAATTATTTTCAAAAAAGCAAGCTTATTTTAATTGGGCACTTGCTGGGGCCTTTCTTCTTCCGCCGGCTTATCGTTGAATGTAAACAGCAGTTTCTCGTCATTGGCCCCGATATACAGGTTGCAGTCGCCCGCATACTGGCCGCGCAGGAGCTCCTCGGCGAGAGGATCTTCCAGATATTTCTGGATAGCTCTCCTGAGGGGTCTGGCTCCCAGCATCGGTTCATAGCCCTTATGAGACAGGAAATCGACCGCCTCATCGGAAAGAGTGAAGCTTATTCCCTTTTCCGCCAGACGCTTAGCGACATCGGCGGCGAGAATACCAACGATCTCCTTGATATGCTCAATACTCAGCGAGCGGAAAATAACGGTTTCGTCGATGCGGTTGAGCAATTCCGGATTAAACATCTTTTTCAGCTCTTCGGTCACCTTTTTCTTCATCGAATCATAGGAGCTGTCTTCCTGTTCGCCGCCGAATCCGACCGTTTTGCCGTCTTTAATCCGGCGGGTGCCGATGTTCGAGGTCATAATTACGACCGTGTTGCGGAAATCGACTTTTCGGCCGAAAGAATCTGTCAGAGAACCGTCATCCATAAGCTGAAGAAGAATATTGAAAACATCGGGATGGGCCTTTTCGATTTCATCGAGCAGGACCACGGAGTACGGTCGGCGGCGGACCTTCTCGGTCAACTGACCACCCTCTTCGTAACCGACATATCCGGGAGGAGCGCCGATCAATCGTGAGACAGCGAATTTTTCCATGTATTCGGACATGTCGATACGGATCAGCGACTCGGCATCTTCAAACAAGAACTCGGCCAGTACCCGGGCCAGTTCGGTTTTACCGACACCGGTCGGGCCGAGGAAGATAAACGATCCGATGGGGCGCCTGGGATCGCCCAGTCCGGCTCTGGCGCGCCTGATGGCGCGGGTGACGGTATTGATCGCTTCATGCTGACCGATAATGCGTTTCTCCAGTTCTTCCTCCATGCGGAGAAGCCGCTTGGATTCTTTTTCCTCGAGACGGAAAAGCGGAATACCGGTCATCTGGGCGACGACCTGTGAGATGTCATCTTCCTGCAGGACAATTTTCTGCTGTTCGCGTTTTTCGTTCCACTGCCTTTTCATCTCCTGAAGTTTTTCCTTCTTGAACTTCAGTTCGTCGCGAAGCTGGGCGGCAGTCTCGAAGGCCTGGTTTTTGACCGCCTTTTCCTTTTCTTCCTGCAGTCTGGCAATCTCGTTTTCGATCTCGTTGAACTCTTCCGGTTTGGCATAGGTCGCCAGATGCGCCCGACTTCCGGCCTCGTCGATGACATCAATAGCCTTATCCGGCTGGAACCGTCCGCTGATATAGCGATTGGACAGTTTGACGGCGGCCTCGATAGCTTCTTCCGAAATGGACAGCCGGTGATGTTCTTCGTATTTGGGTTTGAGACCCTGCAAAATCTTGATCGTATTTTCAACGGTCGGCTGTTCGACCATGATGGTCTGGAAACGCCGATCGAGCGCGCCGTCTTTTTCGATATATTTTCTATATTCGTTCAATGTCGTGGCGCCGATGCACTGCAGTTCACCACGCGAAAGAGCCGGTTTGAAAATATTGCTGGCATCAAGCGAGCCCTCGGCACCACCGGCACCGACGATAGTGTGCAATTCGTCGATAAAGATGATGACATCTTTGGAATTGATGATCTCGGTCATGACTGCTTTGAGACGTTCTTCGAACTGACCGCGGTATTTGGTACCGGCGACCAGCGAAGCCATATCAAGTGTGACCAGTCTTTTGTTATCAAGTGTCTGCGGAACTTTGCCCTCGACAATGCGCTGGGCCAGACCTTCGGCGATAGCGGTTTTGCCGACGCCCGGTTCGCCGATAAGGACCGGATTGTTCTTTTTGCGCCGGGAGAGGATCTGGCTGACGCGCTCGATTTCATCGGTTCGGCCGATGATCGGATCGAGCCGTCCGCGGCGGGCCAGTTCGGTCAGGTCGCGTCCGTAGTGATCAAGAGCGGGTGTTTTGGATTTTTTGCGTTTGCGTTTAAAGGATGACGGCTTCCCAGTCTGGACGTTTTTAAGTTCTTCGTATACTTCCTTATAGTCGATTTCGTACATCGAAAGGACCTGGGCCGCAACCCCTTCCTCATCCTTAAGAAGCGCCAAAAGAATATGTTCGGTGTCGATATCCTTGGATTTAAGCGCCCGTGCTTCCTGCCCGGAGACTTCCAGTGTCTTTTTGGCCCGTGCGGTCAGGGGCAACTGCCCCATGGTCATGGTCCCGCCGGCCGGCTGAACGACTTCCTCGATAGAGGCCTTGAGATCCGGGGCTTCGAGCCCCAGATTGTTGATAATTTCAATCGCCCGGCCTTCACCAAGCCTGATCAATCCCAGCAGGAGATGCTCGGTCCCGATATAGTCGTGCCGAAGCCGTGCGGCTTCTTCTCTGGCAAACTCAATGGCCTTCCGGGCTAATTCCGTAAACATCTCGTTCATATTAATAAACCTTTCTATAGTTATCTATATTTGTAACGCTTCTCTCGCTTTTTTGTGCCGATTATTTTATTTTTTCCCTAACCATTTCGGCCCGTATAAAATCGCGTCGATCGGGTGTCATTTCCTCTTTATAATATTTCTGCAAATGTGCCGGCTGAGACAGCAATAATATCTCATTTATCTTGGGGATGTCGACACAATCTATTACTTTCATGGCTACCCCCAGCCTAACGGCGGAAAGAAGATTCATAACCTCTTCCGAAGTAAGCACCCGGGCATGTTTCAGTATCCCGTAGGCGCGCCAAATTTTGTCGATTATCTGTTCCGAGGCTTCTCTCATAAGTCTTTCGCGGGCGTGATCTTCCTCGGCGATAATCGAACGCGTGACGCTTGCGATGAGCTGTAATGTTTCCTTTTCGGAAACGCCGAGCGTATTCTGGTTGGACACCTGAAACAGGTTGCCAAGAACATCGCTTCCCTCGCCATAGAATCCCCGGACGACGACGCCCATTTTTGTTATTTTGGATATCACCCGGTCGATATCTTTAGTGATCACCAGGCCGGGCAGGTGGATAAGAACCGAGGCCCTAAGTCCTGTTCCGACATTGGTCGGGCAGGCGGTCAGATATCCGAAATCGGAATCATAGTCAAATTCAAGATGTTTCCCGATGGCATTATCGAATTTGCCGGCTATCTCATGCGGGCTGTCGGGATTAAGTCCGGGCGACATGGCCTGGATGCGCAGATGATCTTCTTCATTGATCATAATGGATACCTGCTCATCGTCGCTGATAAAGAGCGCCCGCGAGTTGTCATCCTTCATAAATCCCGGTGACATCAGATGCCGTTCCACCAGAAAATCCCTGTCGAGCGGGGTCATATCGTTTCCCCTAAGCAGTTTTCCCCTGGCAAAAAGGTCCGAGCGATTGGCCATCGACTCGAAATATCCTACAACTTTTTCTCTGGTAGCGGCATCGGCGGCAGACGGGTAAATGCATCCGGCCAGGTTTCGAGCCAGACGTACGCGCGATGAAAGCACAACCATATTTTCGTCGCCCTTTCCGGACAGCCAGCCGGTCAGATTCCGGGCCATATCTTCAAACATATTACTCAATTTTCATCCTTCGAAATCAGATGGGCTTCTTTTACCGCTTTCAACTTATCCCGTAGATCGGCGGCACGTTCGAAATCTTCACTTTCAATGGCTTTCTTAAGCGCATCCTCAAGTCTTTCCTCTTCCCTGACCGGTATCGGATCACCCTCACCGGTAACGGGGACCTTACCCTTATGGAGCGAGGAACCGTGAATCTTGCGCATAATCGGTTCCAGGCGGGACCGGAAGGCATTGTAACATTCGCCGCATCCGAAACGACCCTGATGTGTAAACTGTTCGAAAGTAAGTCCGCATCGGGAGCAGGTAATATCCGGGATGTCCGTTTTTTTCTGGGGCGACTGCCCTATCAGGCTGGAAATCAGATCACTCAGAGGAAAAGGAACATTGGCAAGGGGCGAATGAAAACCTCTATTAGCGGCACAATCTTTACACAGAGAAAGGACAATTTTCTCATTGTTGATAATCTGCGTAAGATGCACGGTCGCTTCGTTCTTTTTGCAATCCTGACACAACATAAATCTATCCTAACCTTGATCGACCTCGTTGACAAGGCCGTTTTCTAATTTTACAATTCTGCGGCACTTTTTGGCCAGATCGATGTTATGCGTGGCAATAAGAAAAGTTATTCCGCGTGTCCGGTTCAATTTGGCCAGTAAATCGTGCAGTTTTTCGCCGGTTTTGATATCGAGATTTCCGGATGGTTCATCGGCGATAACGATTCCCGGGTCATTGGCCAGCGCCCTGGCCACCGCAATTCGCTGTTGTTCACCGCCGGACAATTGCCTCGGCATGTGATTTAATCTATCAGATAAACCAACATCGCAAAGGAGTTGTTCCGCAATTCCCCTGGCCTCGGTTTTTCCCTTTTCAGCGATAAGGCCTGGCATCATAACATTCTCGAGTGCGGAAAAATCTTCGAGAAGATATTGCTGCTGGAAGACAAAGCCGATATGGCGATTACGAAAACGAGCCAATTCGGTTTCGCTCTTGGAACCGAATTTTTCTCCTTTGACCTCGACCGTTCCGTCATTGGGGCGATCCAGACCACCGAGGATATGGAGCAAGGTTGATTTCCCGACGCCTGATTCACCGACGACGGCAAGCATATCGTCTTCATTCACGTTTAGATCCACCCCTTTTAGCACCTCGAGAACACCTTCGGATGTTATAAAATTTCTGTGGATATTCCGAGCTACGAGGAGAAAATTTTTGCCGGCTGCTTCCAATTCAAATGCTCTCCCTAATCCCTTGGTCAATCTATTACTATATAACTATTTTCGCCAAAATCGTCAATTTATTTAGGTTGCGTGCGATCTTTGACAGATTTATTGCCGCAGTACATCTATTACGGATTGCCGGGAAGCTTTGACGGCGGGATAAAAGGCGGCCAGAAAACAGATTATTATCGTAACCATCCCGGCCATAAGGAAATCCAGCGGATTGACTTTGATGGGCAGATAATTTATGAAATAAAGATCGCCAGGCAGAGAAATCAAGGCATACTTGTTCTGAATCCAGGCCGCAATCAGGGCAATCGACCAACCGAGAATAATACCTATGCTGCCTATTACCAATCCGTTATAAATGAAAATGCGGCGGATCGAGGCGGCGGTTGCGCCGAGTGTTTTAAGGACCCCGATTTCGGTTCGTTTTTCCATGGCCAGCATGACCAGGGTGGAAATAATAGAAAAAGCGGCCACGAGAACGATTAAAATGAATCCGATAAACAGCATTTTCTTTTCCAATGAGATCCAGGTAAAAAGATTTCTATGCAGTTCATTCCAGGTAACAATCTGGTACTGGTAACCCAGGACCGCCGTCAGGGCGGGCGCGATTTCCTCGGCAAGATAAATATCAGTCAATTTCAGGTGGACGGCGGTGACTTCATCATGCATCCTGAAAAGAGACTGCGCCGCGGGCAAAGATATATAGCTGAGCTGAGAGTCGAATTCATACATACCGGTTTCGAAAATACCGGTAACATAAAACTTGGCCACCCGGGGCCGCGTGTTTTTGCGTAAATCCTCGCCTTTCAATGAGTACAGCACAATGGGATCGCCGACACCGACACCGAGACGGTCGGCCAGAGTAACGCCCATGACAATGCCGGAGGCATTTTCAGTGCTGTCGAAGGATGGAATTTCGAATGAATATTCACCGCGCGTTATATCTTTGGCTATATTGGCAGTCTGCCGTTCCAGCTCAGGATCAATGCCGCGTACGACGATACCATCGCCGGCGCTCTCGGATGATATTGCCGCCTTGTAATATATAAACGGCGAAGCGGCCACGACATCGTCGATTGATTCCACTTTTTCGATGATACTGTGATAATCTTCGATCGAATGTGAATTGCGCGGGAATATGGTAATATGCGAGGTGGTCCCGAGCAGGCGGGTGCGGAGCTCGGTTTCGAAACCGTTATGCATCGACATGACAAAGCAGACCACGGCCACGCCGAGCATGACGCCGAGAGCGGTGATCCATGTGGAGACCGAGGTAAAAAAGCGGCCGGAGCGCAGATACCGTCCGGCGATAAAGCGTTCATATTTCATTCTTGTTTTTTTTCTGTTTTTGTGCCAGGCCAGGACCCGACATTGATAATGCTTTTTTTCTTCTTATAGTGTCGGGTCACAACTCCCGGATAAAATCGGGGAATCAAAACCTGTTACAACATAAAGGTACTTCCAGTCTTCATTGGCTGTGGGGCAATCAGGACCCGGCACACTCATAAAGTAATAAATATCCCTCAAAAATTACTCATCCTTCTCCGGGCGCATTTGCGGAAAGAGGATGACATCACGGATCGAATGGCTGTTGGTCAGGATCATAATCAGCCTATCGATACCGAAACCGAGACCGCCGGTCGGCGGCATACCATACATCAGGGCGGTGACATAATCCTCATCGAGCTGATGCGCTTCCTCATCCCCTTTTTCGCGCGCCTTCACCTGCGATTCGAATCGCGCCCGCTGGTCATCGGGATCGTTTAGTTCCGAAAAGGCGTTGCCTGTTTCCAGTCCGCCGATATAACATTCGAACCGCTCGGTCAGGCGGGGATTTTCGCGGTGAACCTTGGCCAGCGGCGATATATCCAGCGGGAAATCCTTGATGAAAGTCGGCTGAACCAGTTTCGGTTCGACTTTTTCCTCGAAAAATTTCTCGACCACTTTACCCCAGTTGATCAACTCCTCGGAATCAATCTCGAATTCTTTTGCTTTCTCCCTGGCCGCATCGAAATCGAGTTGCAGAAAATCAATACCGGTTTCTATCTTGACGGCATCGACCATCGAGATTTCTTTGAAATCGGGTTCGAAATCAATTTCCATGCCCTCGTATTCGATTTTGTACTTACCGTGCAGATCGAAAACGACCTTGCGCATCATATCCTGAAAGAGCGCCATAATGTCTTTATAGTCGGCATAGGCCCAGTACAGTTCGACCATGGAGAATTCCGGGTTGTGCAGGCGGTCCATACCCTCGTTGCGGAAGTCTTTGCAGAATTCCCAGACCTTGTCGAAGCCGCCGACAATCAGCCTTTTAAGATAAAGTTCATCGGCGATACGCAAGAACAGTTCCAAATCAAGGGCATTATGATGTGTCTTGAAAGGTTTGGCGGCGGCGCCGCCGTAGATCGGTTGCAAAATCGGTGTCTCGACCTCGAGAAAACCGCTGTTTCTCAGGAATTCGCGGATGGAGTGAATAATCTTCCCCCGCTGTATGAATGTCTCGCGCACCTCGGGATTGACAATAAGATCAACATAACGCCGGCGATAACGCTGTTCCTTATCGACCAGTCCGGAATGTTTATCGGGCAGGGGGTGGAGTGATTTGCACAGTATCTCGAATTTGGCCACCATTACGGTCATCTCGCCGGTCTTGGTGGTAAAGAGGACACCTTCGACGCCGATTATATCACCCAGGTCGATCTTCTTATCATACAATTTAAAAATCTCTTTGCCGACATTATCTAACTTGACATAGACCTGGATCTTGCCGGTCATGTCATGGATGTCGGTGAAGATGGCTTTACCCATTTTCCGTTTGAGCATAATCCGTCCGGCCAGCCTGATTACTGTCTCTTTGGAGGAGAGATCATCATAATTATTGCGGGCCTCGCCGATCATGTGGGTCCGATCGAATTTATATGGATATGGATTTATATTTTTTTCTCTCAGATCGGCCAGTTTCCGGCGTCTGTTTCTGATCAATTCTTCCAGTGGTATCTGGGGCTGTTCGGTATTTCTCCGGTTCTGTTCGGGATTATTATCCATGAGTGGCCGTTCCTTATCTGGAAATTTTGTATTTTTTTAGAAGAGCCGCTTTTACCGGCGGAGGTACCAGGGTATGTATCTCGCCGTTATGGGCGGCGACATCTTTGACGATGGTGGATGACAGATATACCCATGACAACGCCGGCATCAGAAACACGGTTTCGACATTACGTGCCATTTTGCGGTTCATCAGGGCCATCTGGAATTCAAACTCGAAATCGGAGACCGCTCGCAATCCGCGAATGATGGCGCAGGCTTTTAGTTTTTTGGCCAGGTTGGCCAGCAGCCCATCGAATTGAATGACCTCGACCTGATTGACCCGTGTCAGCTCTTCAAGACTCGCCCGTACCAGTTCAAAGCGCTCGTCGTGTGAAAAAAACGGGTCTTTACCGGCATTTTTGGCTACCGCCACGACGATATGATCGAATAAATTGGTCGCCCGTTGTATCAGCGACAGGTGACCGTTCGTTATCGGATCAAAGGTGCCTGGATAGATGGCGGTTTTTGTCTGTCCCTCATTTTTTTGCGGCATAAAACGATACCTCGGTCTGGCCGTATTTTTTTCTTTTCAGCAGTTTCATATTTTCCGGTTTGGCCGTCAATCCGGATTTATGCTCAATAATAAGTAATCCATCCGGGCTAAGCAAGTTATAACGGAACACTATTTCGGCCACCATTCGGGGTGTTATTTCTTCATACGGCGGATCGGCAAAAATCAGATCGAATTTTTTCTCTTTTTCGGCCAGTAAACGTCCGGCCTCGCGGTAATCCACCGCCAGAACCGGCATATCCAGATCCACCGATTTCAGATTTTTTTTTATGGCTTCGACCTGTTTTTTCCCGGCTTCGACAAAGACCGCTGAAACCGCGCCTCTCGAGAGGGCATCGATTCCCAGCGCGCCGGAGCCGGCAAAAATATCCAGTACCCGGGCACCGTCGATATCATGCATGAGAACGTTGAAAATCGATTGCCTGACCTTATCGGTGGTGGGGCGGGTGGTTAGTCCCGGTACCGTATGCAGTATTCGTCCCCTTAATCTTCCTCCGGTAATACGCATGGTTCAGTCCACCGTCAAACCGAGGCCGACAAGATATTTATGGGCCTCCGGCAGAACATCCCCTGAAAAAAGCTCTGTTTTCATTTCGGGCAAAACGGTTTTTATTCCGAGACCTTTTTCAATTCCGCCGGCCAGGGATTGGTCGCTACGGTTGCCGGAAATAATTATTACCGACAGCGGGACCGACTGCGACAATCTTTCATAGGTTAGCAACTGGTACTGGATGGTGGCAATAATGTCGAGCAAGAAATTTTTTGAGGAGGCGGTATCGCTTATAGCGGCGTTACTGATAACGGCCCCAAGATGGATCGGGCGGTCATCTTCGATAAAGCAATATGATGCGCGATTGTCGGTAATATCCAGAAGGCAGATCAAACGTCCGCCGTTTTTGCGGCAATAATTTTTATAACCGGCCGCCATCGCCCATGAGCGGAGCCGGAAACCGGACGGCCTTATAAGACAATTTTGCAGAAACTCAAGTTTTTTATCGATTTCGCGGCGATTATATGCTATGGCCAGCCTTTCCCGGCCGCTGTTGATCTCGTATGATTCCAGATAATACCGATCCTGTTCGTCCAGGAGCGAAGCAATCAGTTCGAATTGGGCCAATTTATCGGGATCCAGGCTTCGGTCCGCGGATATCCTGACATGTTTGATGATGGCATCCCGTTCGGGAACGGCAAGGTACATGCGTCCGCTATGGTCGATCTTTTGTTGGCCGATATGGTCGGCCGGGAGATCGATCAGCATGTCGACAATATTACGGCCGGTCGAGGAGGTCATCCCAACCAGGCGGATCCTGTTGCCGTAAAGCTCGGCGCCGTATTTTCGGCTGTGAAGTTCTACCATGCCCTGACCCCGATATACGGTTTAATTTTTTCGAAGGTGGCATAGCCGATGCCCCTGACTTTCATGATATCGGCCGGTTTTTCGAAGCGGACCGAATCGCGGAAGGCGACTATTCTTTTTGCCAGTGACGGGCCGATTCCGGGCAGAAGTTCCAGCGAGTCGGCCGGCGAGAGATTGAGATCGATTTCAAATACCGGGGCATAGCGGTAATCGGTATCGGCTACTTTCACCGACAGGCGGAAACTGTTATCGTCGACCCGCGAGTAATCATAGAGAAACCGATAGGCGGATAATATCGCCAGAAGCGCTGAGAGAATCACTATAACGCGCAATTGGGCCGGTGAAAATTCAAAAAATCGATTCATAATACAGCAAAAACTCATTAAGATTTTGAGGCCAATATATAAAACCAAACGGAAAAATCAACCGCCATCGACAGGCAGGGGATTTTTTATATTTCTTTTGTATACCCAGGCCTCGTTAAGGTGATTGTACTTCGGATTCATAAAGTGCAGGATGGCGTCCATCAGGGACGGCGTCGAGTGAAAAACCGGGCTGATCTCCCCGAAATAACCGGTCAGGGAATCGGCATGCCGGTCGGCATGTTCATCGGAAAAGATTATAAAATAATTGGCCCTGTTAAAGACCGGGGAATGGGGGTCAAGCGCCGCAAGTTCCTCCCATTTATCCACCTTAAAATAGTCCGGTTTGGTGTAGCCGGCATAGCTTACGGCCAGAAACCGCCGCCTTTCGGTGCGATCGATAACGACCATTTCGACATCATCCTGCCGGGAGAGATACACAAACGGCTCGACCATGCCTTTGTGGGCATAGTTGAATGTGAACAGGGGCAAGACTATAAGGTTGAGGATAACGGCAAACACCGCCGAGTATTTGAATATTCGGCGCATAAGTGATTTGGGGTTGCTGTTTTTGAGCCAGAAGTACAATCCAAGCATGCCCAGGACGACCAGGAGCGGAAAAATCGGAATCATAAACCGCTCTTCCTTGTGGCGGATAAGACTGTGGATGATAAAGAAGGCGGCGGCCGAGGAGAACAGGATCAGGTGGCTGCTGATGATTTTCTTTCGAAAGATACTGAAAATGAAAAAGAGTGAGAACGGCGGAATAAATATTCCCAGAATCAATCCGGCGAACATATAGATCGGTTGCGGAAGCGGCGGGCTCTTGGTTACATATAAAAAGGAATTGAAAATATTGTAGGTCGAGCGCCCGAATGTGCCCAGATAGACGGCATCGAGACTGGCTCCGAAAACGGCAATGAGCATGCAGCCGGTGCAAAAATAAAGCGCCGGGCGTATTCTTCCGGTCAGGTACCATATCGCAAACGGTATCGGTATGACCGCCAGGCCGGTGTTGAAACGGATCAGCCAGCTCAGGGCACCGAGGATTCCGGCCAGCATTAGAAGGCGATTGTTTTCTTCGCGGACACCACGATACGCGAAATAGACGCACGGCATCAACAGATCGGCCGAGACGACCTCGACCAGGTTACGGACCCCAATGTATGGCATCAAAAAATGCGCGGCAAGGATCAGCCCGGTGATAAGGGAATAATTCTTATTCCCCGTTGCGAGGTGAACATATTTGAAGCCATAGTACACCAGCAGGAGAGATAACAGAGCATGAATGAGCCGTATGAAGTACATCATCGGATCGAGATCATA
>Ga0136651_10001683_pt1 | contig 12212 bp, 9 predicted proteins | sample Mar14236cmmetaG_FD_94867 | JGI IMG/M metagenome (GOLD analysis project Ga0136651, IMG submission 94867) | Marine hydrothermal vent microbial communities from Guaymas Basin, Gulf of California to study Microbial Dark Matter (Phase II) - Marker... ...
CCTTTCGGAAAAAAATGTAAACCTGTGAATAACGGGATCCTTTCACAGAATACCTTTTTGCGGCGTGTTGTCAACATAAATCCTAATCCGGCTGAACCCGCCAGAGGCGGACATGGCGGGATTAGGGATTGAGGAATTGAGGGATTGGATGGATGGTTGGATGAGATGTTTAACTAATCTGCAATAATCTGCGAAATCTGCGGATGGGATTGAGGAACCATGCCTCTAATGGGCCCACGGATCAGCCTCGGCCTTCTGGACCAGCTTTCCTGGGCATTTCCCCATCCTTGGCGGGAAATGACCTTGACAGTGTCGGCAGGTTCTTCTAAGGTTTACACCCTGACTTTCAGGCGTATGCCCTGATACGTCTCCGGCACGGGGAGGGGGAATGGTTTAGAGGGGGCGGACAGAATCAGGAGGTTCTTCCATGGCACAGAAAAAGGCGCGAAAACAACCTACCGTTGCCATTCTCACCGGCGGCGGAGACGTACCCGGCCTCAACCCCTGCATCAAGACCCTGGTTTACAGGGCCGCGAGCGAGGGGATAAAGGTTTTAGGGATCAGGCGGGGATGGGCCGGGATCCTGGAGTATAACCCCGATGATCCCGGAAGGTCAAAGAACCGGATCCAGGAGCTCGTCCCGGCCGAGGTACGGACCATCGACCGTTCCGGCGGGACCTATCTCCACACCTCGCGCACCAATCCAAGCCTTGTAAAAAGAGAGAAGGCCCCTGATTTCCTGAAAAAGGCTTTCAAAAAGGGAGAGACCACCCACGATTTTACCCCTCACTGCATCAAGGGCCTGGAGAAATTGGGCATAGACGCGGTTATCCCCATTGGAGGAGACGATACCCTGAGCTTTGCAGAGAGGCTGAGCAGTGAGGGATTCCCCGTGATCGCCATACCCAAGACCATGGATAACGATGTGTTCGGCACGGACTACTGTATCGGTTTTTCCACCGCCGTAACCCGGGGGGTAAGCTTTATCCATGCCCTCCGCACCTGCACCGGTTCCCATGAAAGGATAGCCGTCATCGAACTTTTCGGACGTTACTGCGGCGAGACCTCGCTCATATCCGCCTACCTGGCCGGTGTTGACCGGGCCATCATATCCGAGGTGCCCTTTGACCCTGAAAAACTTGCCGGACTGGTCATGAAGGACAAGAGGGCAAACCCCAAGAACTACGTGATGGTCACCATATCCGAAGGGGCCAAGATAACCGGCGGTGACATGTTCGTGTCAGGGGAATCGGACGCGTTCGGTCACCGGAGGCTCGGCGGTGTGGGAGAAGAAACAGGGGCCATTCTCAAGAGGCTGACCGGTCAGGACGTGCTGAACCAGAGACTCTCATATCTGATGAGAAGCGGTTCCCCCGACTCCCTGGACCTGATGGTGGCGGTCAACTTCGCAAACATGGCCATCGATCTCTTCCTGAAGAACGCCTTTGGGAGGCTGGTGGCCCTCAGCAACGGAAACTATACGGACATCCCCCTGAGTACCATTACCACGGGACAGAAGAGGGTCGACATACGGGAACTCTACGACATAGAGGAGTACCGCCCCAAGGTAAGGCACGTGAGCGGCAAACCGATGTTTCTTTATTGAGAACTTCGTAATCAGGATAAACCGGAATTGCGAATTGAGGAATTTAGGGATTGAGAGTAGCTTACGCAATCTTTGAGCTTGGACTCCTTCCACAGTAGATCAGGTGCCTTAACATCAATAGAAGATCTTCGCAACGTGCGATGGAAGTTACAAACTAAGGCTCTAAAAAGTCAAGATCTCACACAAGGCCCGGAAAGTTAAGGGAGTAATTTTAAAAGACATTTTTTTGGCGTCTTTGCGCGAAGAACAGGTTTTTATCAGACCACCTTTAATCAGTGTGAACGAATCCCGAGCAGAATCAGATGCCCCTTCCAGAAGAACGAAAAAAGACCCGCCAGATCCATGTTGGAGATATTCCAGTGGGGGGTGGCGCGCCCATTGCGGTCCAGTCCATGACAAACACCGATACCAGGGACGTGGCCGCCACGATCCGCCAGATAGAGGGGCTCTCCAGTGCGGGCTGCCACATGGTAAGGCTGGCCATTCCCGATGAAGAGGCCGTAAGGGCCTTCGGTCGCATCAGGGAGATGGTCTCGGTCCCTCTCATCGCCGATGTTCACTTCGACCACCGGCTTGCAATAGGGGCCCTCAAGGCCGGAGCCGACGGCCTGAGGATCAACCCCGGAAATATCGGGGGAACGAGGGCCGTTGAAAGGGTGGTAAAGGCGGCCCTGGATACGGGAGCACCCATCAGGATAGGGGTTAATGCGGGATCCCTGCACAGGGAGATCCTGTCAAGATACGGGGGCCCAACGCCCGCTGCAATGGTTGCAAGCGCCATGGAGCACGTGAAGTTGCTGGAATCCATGGACTTTTACCTTATCAAGATCTCCCTAAAATCGTCCAGCGTCATGAGTACCATCGAGGCCTATGAACTCATGAGCGAAGAGGTGGACTACCCGCTCCACCTGGGGGTCACGGAGGCAGGCACCCTTATCTCGGGCACGGTAAAGAGCGCCATCGGCATAGGATACCTTCTGGCCAGGGGCATCGGCGATACCTTCCGGGTCTCCCTTACCAGGGACCCGCTGGATGAGATAAAGGTGGCCTATGAGATACTGAGATCCATAGGGTTGGGATCAAGGGGGCCCGAGATCATATCTTGCCCCACCTGCGGCAGGTGCGAAATAGATCTCTTTTCCCTGGTGGACCAGGTGGAAAGGGCCATCTCTGACATCAAGTCGTCGCCCAAGGTGGCCATAATGGGATGCGTGGTGAACGGTCCCGGGGAGGCCAGGGAGGCGGATGTGGGGGTGGCAGGAGGAAGGGCCCAGGGTATCCTGTTCAAAAAGGGAAAGGTGGTAAGGAAGATACCCGAGGATCAACTGGCCGAAATCCTCATAAAGGAGGTCAGGGACCTGGCCCGTGGTCTGCCCTCGCCCTGAATTCTCCTGCTTCGGAGTTTTTGCCTGATCGGTCCTTATTGCACCCCATCCCCGATTTCAGATATCTTTGCTCCGGCGGTTACTTTCCGACTGCTCAACCGGGCAAGGGCCGCTCAACCAAAACCATAAGGAGATACAGATACGCCATGCGATACTCAAGATACTTCATTCCCACACATAAGGAAGCCCCTTCTGATGCCGAGGTAATCAGCCACCAGTTGATGATCAGGGCGGGCATGATAAGAAAACTTGCGTCAGGGATCTACACATACCTACCCCTCTGTCTCAGATCAATAAGAAAGGTGGAAAATATAATCAGGGAGGAGATGAACCGGGCAGGCGCAGTAGAGATCCTCATGCCCGCTGTTCAGCCGGCCGAACTGTGGCAGGAGAGCGGCAGATGGGAGCACTACGACCGTGAACTCCTGCGGTTCAAGGATCGTCACAACCGTGAGGCCTGCTTTGGCCCCACCCACGAGGAGGTGATCACCGATCTGATGCGAAAGGAGATCCACTCCTACAAGCAGATGCCCATAAACCTCTACCAGATCCAGACCAAGTTCAGGGATGAGATAAGACCCAGGTTCGGGATCATGCGGGGCCGCGAGTTCATAATGAAAGACGGCTACAGCTTTGATGTGGACGAAGAGGGGGCAAACAGAAGCTATGAGGCCATGTATGAGGCCTATACCAGGATATTTGAGAGGTGCGGCCTCAGATTCAGGGCCGTGGAGGCGGATACAGGCACCATCGGTGGAAGCTACTCACACGAATTCATGGTCTTGGCCCAGACAGGGGAAGATCAGATCATAAACTGTACGGCCTGCGATTATGCGGCCAACCTGGAAAGGGCCCAGGTAACGGCTTCACAGGTCCCGCCGGAACCCCAGCCCGCCGAGATGAATCCCATGGGGGAGGTGGAGACCCCCGGCATGAAGACGGTTGAGGAGGTTACCACCTTTCTCTCGCTTCCACCTTCCCGGCTCATCAAGACACTTATTCTGACGGCGGACGGTGAAGACATAGCCGTACTCATACGCGGCGACCACGAGCTGAACGAGGCCAAACTCAGGGGCCTTCTCGGGGCAGAGACCGTCGAGCTTGCCCCTGGACCCAGGGTCGAGGAGATAACAGGCGCGCCCGTGGGCTTTGCAGGTCCCGTGGGCCTTGGCCTGAGGACCGTGGCCGACCAGGCCCTGAAAGGGATGAAGGACCTGGTAACCGGCGGTAACAAGAAAGACCTGCACCTTGAAAACGTGAATATGGGACGGGACTTTCAGGTGGACATCTTCGGCGATCTGCGTCTGATCACCCCCCAGGACCCCTGCCCCAGGTGCGGCGGCCCCATTGAATTCGGCAGGGGGATAGAGGTGGGCCATATCTTCAAGCTGGGCACCAAGTACAGCCTGGCCCTGAAGGCGGTATTTCTTGACAGTGAGGGAAAAGAGGAGCCTATTATCATGGGCTGCTACGGCATAGGGGTTGGAAGGACCGTGGCAGCGGCCATAGAGCAGAACCATGACAAGGAGGGCATAATCTTCCCCATCCCCATAGCCCCATTTGAGGTAACCATCCTGCCCCTTCAGATGCACGACCGGGGGGTAGTGGAAGCGGCGGAAGCCCTTTATGGGGAGCTCTCACAACTGAAGGTTGACACCCTCCTTGATGACAGGGATGAACGGGCCGGCGTCAAGTTCAAGGATGCCGACCTGTTAGGCATACCGGTCCGTGTCACGGTAGGGGCCAGGGGAATCAAGGCCGGCCAGGTAGAGATCAAGGTTCGGAGCGAGACCGAGAGCTTCTTTCTGCCCATTGCCCATGCAGCACCCTCTATCAGAGAAAAGGTGAAGGCCCTGTATGATTCGTCTCAATGACATCACCTCCAAGCTCATCAGCTACCATCCGAAAGCGGACGTCGAACTCATAGAAAAGGCCTATGTTTACTCTGCCAAGGTCCACCAGGGACAGATCCGCCTTTCAGGAGAGCCCTACCTGTCCCACCCCTTGGAGGCGGCCTATATCCTTGCCCAGCTCAAGATGGACGTGATCTGCATCGCCGCAGGCCTGCTGCACGACGTCATCGAGGATACGGACACCGAGTTAAGCGAGATAAGGGACCTTTTTGGCGAAGAAACCGCCAACATTGTGGACGGGGTCACAAAGATCGGCAAGATGCACTTTGTGAATCGTGAGCAGCGTCAGGCCGAAAACGTGAGGAAGATGATCCTTGCCATGTCCTCCGATATCCGCGTAATCCTGGTGAAGCTGGCCGACCGGCTCCATAATATGAGGACCCTGGGCTTCCAGCCGGAGGAGAAACAGCGGCTCATAGCCACGGAAACCCTCGACATTTACGCGCCCCTGGCCGGACGCATGGGCATCAACTGGATCAAATCGAACCTTGAAGACCTCTGCCTCTTCTACCTGGAACCTGAGATCTACGCCAAGATCAAAGATGCCACGGCCGAGAGGAGGGATGAAATGAAGGCCTTCATGGAACAGGTGAAAGGGGATCTTTCGGCCAAATTGGAGGAGTTCAACATCCTGGGGACCATCAAGGCCAGGCAGAAACACTTTTACAGTATTTACAGGAAGATGCTCGATCAGAACCTCACCGTGGACCAGGTCTATGATATCCTGGCATTCCGGGTCATCGTGAATTCCATCAAGGAATGCTACGAGGTCCTGGGCCATATACACTCCATGTGGAAACCGGTCCAGGGAAGGTTCAAGGACTACGTGTCCGTTCCAAAGGCCAACATGTACCAGTCCCTCCATACCACGGTCATAGGACCCCTGGGACAGAGGATGGAGATCCAGATCAGGACCTGGGACATGAACAGGGTGGCCGAGTCCGGCATCGCGGCCCACTGGAGGTACAAGGAGGGGTCAATCGCAACCAGGGCCGACGAAAAACAGTTTGCCTGGCTTAAGCAACTCCTGGACTGGCAGAAGAACCTGAAAGACCCGCAGGAGTTCCTTGAGTCCGTGAAGATGGACCTTTTCCCCGATGAGGTCTACGTGTTTACCCCCAAGGGAGATGTGAAGGCCTTTCCCAGAGGTGCTTCCATAGTGGACTTCGCATACGCCATACACTCCGAGATAGGACAGAAGTGCATCGGTGGCAGGGTTAACGGAAAGATGGTCCCCCTGAGGTATCAGCTCAAAAACGGAAATATCGTGGAAATCATCACCTCCGCCAGGCAGCATCCCAGTAAAGACTGGCTGGACATGGTTAAAACCCCCAGAGCAAAGACCAAGATACGCCAGTGGTTAAGGACCCAGGAGAGAGAGGAGAGCATCAGCCTGGGAAAGAGCATCCTGGAAAAGGCCCTCAAGCAAGAGGGCCTGGCCCAGACAAGCATTTTCAAGAGCGATCAGATCGCTTTAGTGGCCCGGGAACTCTCTTTTCATTCGGTTGAGGAACTGGTGGCCCAGGTGGGCTTCGGCAAGGTCTCACCCAGGCAGGTGGTGGGCAGACTAAAGCCGAAATTAGGGATCACAAGAACCAGGTCCCACGGACTGGTAAGCAAGGTGGTGGATCGCTTTTTCAGGTCCAGAGAGGGTCGGGGGATCCGCATAGACGGCGTGAGCGACATGCTGGTCCGTTTTGCCAAATGCTGCAACCCCCTCCCCGGAGAGGATGTGATCGGATTTATCACCCGGGGCCGCGGCATTACCATCCACCAGAACACCTGCAGACACATCAGAAACGCCGAGTCCGAAAGGCTGGTGGAGGTATCGTGGGACCCCGATGACAGGGAGGTATATCCTGCCACCCTAAAGGTAACTACCGTGGAGAGGAAGGGGATACTGGCCGATATAAGTACGATTCTCACCCAGAAGGATGCCAATATCATCCACGCGGAAATCAAGACCACCATGGACAATAAAGGCATATCCTTCTTTACCCTTGAGGTGGAAAGCTACAAACAGTTGCAGGATATTATGAATGCCATCAAAAAGGTGAGGAACGTGCTGATTGTGGAAAGGATCTAAGAGGCCGCCCTGTAGCTGACCCTTGGCTGTTTCATGACCCGGCCGGACCTGATGCAGCTGGTGCATGCCTTTATCTTTACCCTCTGACCGTCTATGACGCATCTCACGTTCTGAAGGTTAGGGTACCAGCGTCTCTTGGTCTTATTGTGGGCGTGGCTGACGTTATATCCTGTTACCGGCCTCTTGCCGCATATCTCGCATACCTTAGGCATTTGGATATCTCCTTCTCTATGGGGGAATATATGGAATCTTGTATTATATGACATGAACAAGGGGATATCAAGCGTTTTTTTGCAAACCTGTCTATCCTGAGGGAGGTACCGCCATCTTGGTTCAATCTTCGGAACACCCCCACCAGGCCCTGCTGCAACCATCCCTGAACTTCGCGCCCCAGGGACCACGCCATATCCACCTCATGGGGATCTGCGGGACCGGGATGGCATCTCTGGCAGGCATGCTCAGGGATCAGGGCTATAAGGTAACAGGCTCGGACAGAAACATCTACCCCCCCATGAGCCTTTTTCTTGAATCCCTCGAGATCCCCGTATTGAAAGATTATGCCCCCCAAAACCTGCACCCGAAACCCGATCTTGTAATCGTGGGAAACGTGATCACAAAAAAGAACCCGGAGGCAATCGAGCTTGGAAGGCTCAACCTCCCCTACCTCTCCTTTCCCCAGGCCCTTGGCCGATTCGCACTGAAGGGGAAGAAATCGATCGTGATCAGCGGCACCCACGGCAAGACAACCACCTCCGCACTCACTGCCTGGATACTGGAAGAGGCAGGCATGGATCCGGGGTTCATGATAGGGGGCATACCCGTGAACTTCGGGAAGAACTTCAAGATGGGGCAGGGCCCCTTCTTTGTTGTTGAGGGTGACGAGTACGATACGGCCTTTTTTGACAAGGGGCCCAAGTTCCTTCACTACAACCCCTGGGCAACAATCCTTACCAGCATTGAATTTGACCACGCGGATATCTACCGGGACCTGGATCATGTGACGGACAGTTTTCGTAAACTCATCCGCATTATCCCCGGGGAAGGGCTCCTGGTTGCAAACGGGGATTCTGAGATCCTTAAGAGGGAGATCAGGGGGGCGGGATGCCCCACCCAGACCTACGGTTTTTCAGAAACCAACCTGTGGCGGGCAGCAGCATTGATGTTTGAAGGGGATTTCACCAGGTTCACGGTCTTCAAGGGTCAAAGGGAAGAGACCTCTATCACCACCACTTTATACGGCAGACACAACATATCCAATCTCCTGGCTGTCCTGGCCCTGGGCCGGTTCCTCAAGATACCCTGGGCCATACTGAAGGAGGCTGCCAGGACCTTTCAAGGTGTCAAGCGGAGGCAGGAGGCAGTGGGAGAGCGGAGGGGGGTCCTGGTGCTGGACGACTTTGCCCACCATCCCACCGCCGTGAGAAAGACCACCGAGGCGGTCAAGGCGAGGTACAGGGCGAGACGGCTGGTGGCGGTTTTCGAGCCCCGGTCCAACTCGAGCAGGCGGAACATCTTTCAGGAGGAGTACTCCCGATCCTTTGACGCGGGAGATCTGATCATGATCCCCGAGCCCCCGCTCATGGACAAGATCCCCGTTGAGGAACGCTTCTCATCCCCTCAACTGGTATATAACCTCAGAAAAAGGGGGCTTGAAGCCCGCTTTTTTGAAAACACGGACCTCCTGCTTGAGGCCCTCATTAAAGAGGCAAGGCAGGGAGACGTGATCCTGATCATGTCCAACGGGGGCTTCGACAATCTGCATAAAAGACTCCTTGAGGCCTTGTCAGCCCCTTGACGATCCCCCGAACAGGACATATAGTTAGATTTAAAGTTCAATCTCATGCCCGGGAAGGTGGTGAACAATTATTCTAAGGGTGAGGTATGGAATTCTGTTGAAATTTTTTGGACCATAAAGGAGGTTTTTCAATGAAAAAGTTTTTTGTGGTGTCGTTAGCCGTGCTTTTCATCCTGAGCGCAGCAGCGCTCGCGTTTGCGGGGGATAACCCGCTGAGGGCCAAGGAGAAGGCCTTTAATAACGAGATCGCCAGCCTGATCCCGAATGATCATATCGTTAACGCTCAGCAGTTCCATAAGGTGTGGGAGGAGGTGCTGGCCGGAAAGCGCAACGCCTATCTGATCGATGTGAGAACCGATACCGAATTCACAGCCTTCCATATCGAGGGCACAGATCACGTCCAGGCCGGACACTGGTACACGATTCCCAAGAAGATCAAAGACCCCAATGCCGAGATCTACATCTGGTGCCGCACCAAGCATCGGGCCAAGTATGTAACCGGATTTCTGTACAAGATCGGCTACAAGAACGTCTACCTCTACAACGAAGGTGTAGTGGGCTGGGCCAAGGCCGGATATCCCTTTGTCAACGCCTGCACCGGCGAATTCAAGATCTTCAAGTACAGGAAAAAACCCTCCAAGGCTGAAAAATCCTATAAGTGGCGTTTCTGGAACTCCTTCAAATAGGCATGAAAATAATCCAAGCCCCCGGGAGAGCACTGTGCCCCCCGGGGGTCATCGGTCTTCACCCCCCCATCTAATCAGGGTGGGGCATCCCCATTAAGAACGCCCTTCACCCCGGGCCTCAAGACCTGAACTTATCCAGCCCATACCCCTTTATCTTCTTGTGAAGGTTACTCCTCTCGATCCCTATGGCCTCGGCGGTCTGAGATATGTTTCCGTTAAACTCCCGTAGCTTGGCCTCAATATAGGCCCTTTCAAACTCGCTCTTGGCCTCCTTGAGTGAACCTGATAAGAGATGAGAGTCAGGCGCCTTCCTGGTACTGGACCCCCGGTTAAAGGGCGCGGGGATATCTGCCCTCCGGATCACACCACCAGGTACCATGATCATCAACCTCTCGATGAGGTTCCTGAGTTCTCTAACGTTACCCGGCCAGGCGTACTTCTTCAGGACCTCCATGGCCCCTTCAGACACCTCCTTGGCCTCTATGTTCGTGCTGAGGGAGAGCTCCCTCACAAACTCATCCACCAGGGCCGGGATATCGTCAACGCGGTCTTTGAGGGGGGGTACTGTTATGGGGATAACGTTGAGCCTGAAGTATAGATCTTCCCTGAACCTTCCCTTTTCTATCTCCGCCTCCAGATCCTTGTTTGTGGCGGCAATGACCCTCACGTCCACCCTTATGGTCTTTGTCCCTCCCACCCTCTCAAACTTCTGTTCCTGCAGGATTCGCAGGGTCTTTGACTGGGCTTTGAGGCTCATGTCCCCGATCTCGTCCAGGAATATGGTCCCCTCATGGGCCGAATCGAACTTCCCCTTCCTCATGCTGGATGCCCCGGTAAAGGCCCCTTTTTCGTGTCCGAAGAGTTCACTTTCGATGAGATCTTCGGGTATTGCAGCGCAATTCACCTCCACCATGGGCTTGTGGCTGCGACGGCTCAGCATGTGAATGGTGTGCGCCACCAGCTCCTTCCCGGTCCCGTTTTCCCCGGAAATCAGTATCCAGGCGTTGGTGGGCGCCACGATCTTGATCTGCTCCTTCAAGGCCCTGATGGCCTTGCTGTTGCCCGTAATGCTGTACCTGCTCCGCTCCTTTTCCCTGAGAAGGCTTATCTCCTCTTCCAGTCTGAAATATTCAAGGGCGTTATTGATGGACAGAAGGAGTTTTTCAAGGGAAAGGGGCTTTTCAACGAAATCATAGGCCCCGATCTTGGTGGCCTTTACCGCGGTCTCTATGCTGCCATGTCCCGACATCATGATAACCTGGAGGCTGGGGTATCCCTTCTTGATCTCCTCAAGGGTCTCAATGCCGTCGATACCCGGCATCCAGATGTCCAGCAGAACCAGGTCAGGGGTCGATTCCCTGATCCTTTCCAATGCCTCACGCCCACTCTCGGCGCACAGGACCTCGAAACCCTCATCGGAAAGGATACCCTCCAGGGACTGAAGGATGCTTTTTTCATCGTCAACAACCAGGATTGTCCCAGCCATTTGCCTGCCCCTCAACTCAACACCTCATCATCTCCGCCGCTATCCTGGCCGTCCTCTCCGATGCCCCCCCTTTACCAAGGAGATCCTTTATCCGGCGCAGCTTTCCTATTGTCCTTTCCCTGAGATCGCCATCTTCAATAAGCCTCAGGGCCTCTGAGGCAAGCCTCTCAGGTGTTACCTCATGCTGGATCAGCTCAGGGGCCACCCTTTCTCCGGCCACCAGGTTTGCCAGACCTATGAAGGAGGTTTTGATAAGGATCTTGCCCACCCGGTAGGAAAGGGGGGTAACCCTGTAAACGATAACCATGGGAACCTCCATTATGGCCGTATCCAGGGTGGCGGTGCCCGAGGTTACCAGGGCCACACGGCACTGGTCCAGGGCCCCGTAGATATCCCCCCTGCGGACCTCTATGTCCAGTGAAGACCCGGCCATGAAGGGATCAAGGAACCGGGGCGTCAGGGTCCTGGCCAAAGGAAGCACGCATCGGATATGGGGGTACCTGGTCTTGAGGATCTCCACCGCCCTTAGCATTACAGGGAGCATGCTTCTGATCTCCTCCCTCCGGCTCCCGGGCACCAGCCCCACCACGGGGCCCTGAGTTTCCGCCGGCCCTGTCCTTGTACGATGCCGGTCCTGCCGAACAGAACCGGACCGCCCACCATATCCTGACGACTCAAAGGCGTCTAAGAGGGGATGTCCCACATAATCCACAGACACCCCCCTTTCTCTGTAAAAGTCCTCCTCAAAGGGGAGGATCACGGCCATCCGGTTCACACGCCGGGCGATTTTCTTCACCCGTCCCCTTCTCCAGGCCCACACCTGAGGACTTATGTAGTACAGGACCGGGACCCCCAGACGCCTGGCGGTTCGGGCCATATGTATGTTGAAATCGGGATAGTCCATGAGGATCAGGAGGTCTGGGTGGCGGGTTTTCAGGATCTCCTTCAGCCTGCGGGCCGCCCTGAAAATGGTACGAAACCTCTCAAGGACCTCGGTCAGACCGACCACCGCCATATCTGACGAGGGGACCAGGATTTTGACCCCGGCCTCTCTCATGTTCTCCCCCCCGACACCACAAACTCTGAGCCCGGGGCAGAGGGGCCTCATGGCCCTCACAAGGTTGGCGCCGTGTAGGTCGGCAGAGGCCTCCCCGGCAACAATGAGAACCTGTCTGTGATCTCTCATATCAGAAAGCGGGACTGAAATTCTTCGACCTGTGCGGTTACCTTTAGTCCGTGGGGGCCTCTGCCGACG
>Ga0136651_10001684_pt1 | contig 12204 bp, 11 predicted proteins | sample Mar14236cmmetaG_FD_94867 | JGI IMG/M metagenome (GOLD analysis project Ga0136651, IMG submission 94867) | Marine hydrothermal vent microbial communities from Guaymas Basin, Gulf of California to study Microbial Dark Matter (Phase II) - Marker... ...
CCGAGTTGAAGATGTAGACTTCTGACCCGTCAGCCACGGATTCCCGCATCTGCGCTTTGCCCTGGCGGATGGGCCCTGCAGCCAGCACCCCCATCATTCTGAACACGGGCACCAGCTGGTGCCGCCGCATCGCATACGCCCTGCGCTCGTTCGGGAACACCCGGATGCTCAGATGCGGGTCTTCCAGCAGGTAATCTGAGAGCCCTCCTTCATCCCACCGCTCCAGCCGGAAACGGTCAGGCGGGACGCGGTACAGCTTCCCCGCCAGCACCGTCTCACCTTCCTCCGTTGTCGTGAGCACCAGGTCAGCGGAAAAGCTAACCTCGCGGAGCGCGCGGAGTATCCGCAATGCAACCTCTGGCTGCGTTTCCGCCAGCGCCGCCAAGGGCAACGAGAGGAGCAGGGCCACTATCAACCACACCCCCCCCACACTGGTTGTCCACAGGCGTTTCATCGTTCAGTACCGGCCAGGCGGCCAGTGACAGTCACCGCTAATCGCCCTCGCTGTCGTCCTCCTCGGCAGCGTCGTCACCGGGAAGTTCCTTGTAAAGTTCTTCTCCTTCGGCCTCGCTCACGCTCTCTGCAATCTCCTGGAGCAGCGGGCTCCATCCTTCCTCAGCTTCCAGCACTTCCCGCGCTTCCTCGTGGCTGGCAACCACGAAATCAGACACGTTGCTGTAGGTAGCCTGGCCCGCGCCCGGAGGCAGCAGGCTGCTCATGTACTCCCGTGCCTCACCTACCGGCAGCTCTTTGTACAGGCCGCTGCTTTCAACTTCGCGCATCGCCGCCGGCCGCGGCTGGATCGCAAAAAGCCCGCCAGCCAGCAGAATCAGCACTGCCACCACTGCCGCCACGTACGCCGGCCGGAGCACGAGCGGCTGGCGCTTGCGCCCGCCGTCCTTAATTGCCTGCATCACACGCGTGGGCATTACGGCTGAAGTTCTTTCCGGCTCCAGCCGTGCGAGCAGCCCCTTCACCGCGCGCTGGGCCTCCAGCTCGCGGCGGCACTCGGAGCATGCGCCCAGATGCCGCTCGAGTTTGCCCAGGAGCGCGGGGTCCCTGATCTCCCCGTCCACCAGGGCACCAAGATGAATCTTGATTTCAGAGCACTTCATATCTCTTCACCGGCAAAGCCCATTTCATCGGTCAGCACCTCTTTCAGCCGCCTCCGGGCGTAGAAGATGCGTGATTGCACCGTTCCCAGAGGGATGCCCATCGCCTGCGATATCTCCTTGTACGCCATGCCTTCAATATCGCACAGCACCAGTATCTCCCGCTGCTCCGGCTTCAGCCGCGATAGAGCCGTCCGTACCATTGCGGCTGTGCGCTCTCTGTCGTCCACCGATTGCGGCGTGGCCTTGTCCACATAATGCTCTATGCCGCTTTCTTCAGTGTCAACCGTTTCTATCTTACGGCGGCGAGCCAGATCCCGCAGGTGGTTGTGCGCGATGCTGAACAGCCAGCACTTGAACCGTGCAGGGTCGCGCAAGCGGTCAAGGTTGTAGTAGGCCTTCACGAAGACCTCCTGCGTGATGTCCTCCGCCAGCTCGCGGTTGCGTACCCGCGACCGCACGAAATTAAACAGCCTGTTTTGAAAGAGCGCAACGATCTCGGTGAACGCGGCCTCCTCGCCTCTGAGCACGCGACTGACGAGCTCGTCCTCCGGCGGTGACACCGCGGAACATTCCCGTGATTCGCGCGTGACCATCAGCTCAGCCGTGTGCACCTGCATCATCAACTAAGGTGACGCAGCCGCAGCCCCTTTGTTCAAGGCGTTAAAACAGCCACCGAAGCTCCCCGGTGATCCCGAAATCGGGAGCCGTGTTGGTTCTGATATCCTCGGAGAAGCCGCCGCTAAACAGCAAACGCTTCTTCAGCAGCTTGTGGAAGCCAAAGAGCAGCTCCACCGAATCCCGATCCAGCGTCACCGCCCCGGTTTCCAGTGGATACTGGGCGAAGTTGATCTGCCCGGTCAGCCAACACGTGGGCTTCAGCCGGTACTCCGCTGCCACCGCGCCCGTAACCGTGTTGTTGGTCTCAAAGCCCGTGAAGTCCGAGCTGCCCAGGAAGATGTAATTGAGGTTCGCATACGTAGCCCAGCGCGTACCCGTGCGCTCCCACGCGAGGCCCGCGCCGAAGTCGGTGCCGCCGGAGCCCAGGCCTTTGTCGCTGTCTCCGGTCGGCAGCTTGACCCCCAGCCGGTAGGACAGGACCGTGCCGCCGCTGCTGCTTATCTCGTCTTTCCACATCAACGACACATCCGCCAGCCCGAACTGGTCCGACGGCAGATTGAGCACCTGCCCGGCGGGCCCGCGCACGAAGAAGTGGTAATCGTTGGCCGGGTAGTCCGGGCGGTCGCCGCGCGGAAGCGAGAAGAACTGGTGCCAGCGGTCAATGACGTTGTCCATGAAGCCGTGCGTGTTGTCCCTCAACGGCAGCACCACGGTGGCCTCACCGCCGGCAACCCCGCGCCGGTACTCCAGCTGGTAGTACCAGCCCTCCAGGTCAAGGTCAACGATGGTCCCGTCTTCGGCTTCCTTGATCATGGTGCTGGCGCCGTCAAACCGGAAGGCGAACTCCCCTTCGCCCTGGGGCAGCACCCGCGCCCGCTCCGCAGGGAAGTTGAAGAACATCAAGTGCACCGGATGCTGGTTGCGGCTCGGCAGCGGCCCGAAAAAACTGCGGCGCGGCGTTTCCACTGCCGGCGCCCTCGGCTCCTCTTCCTCCTGCTCTGTCTCCGCCAGCAGCTCCAGCCCTTCAGCCACATCCATCGCCGGCTCTTCCGGCGGTGCTGGCGGGACGCTCTCTACGGGGGGTCCTGCTTCCGCCTCTTTGGGGGATTCCTCTTCCTCCCCCGCGACGCCCGACGTCTCTTCGGCGGGAGCTTCTCCCCCAGTTTCCGCCGAGGCTGTCTCCTCAGCTGGCTCATCCGGCTCCACCGCTTCCTCTTCCGCCAGTTCGCCCGTGATGAATGCCACTACCCCGGTGTCCGGGTCAGCCTCATCCGCAGAGTAGCCCGGCAAGGAGGAAACCACCAGCACGACCAAGAGAACCACGATAAGTGCAATTGCCTGGCGCAACACGGGTTCATTCTACACTAGCGCTACGCGTGGAGCAATAAACCTCACTCCACTATGCCGCGGTTGTGGCCGTACTCATCAAGGTGCTGGACATGGTACCGGTACTCATCCAGAGTGATGCTGGTCTGCCAGCGGCCGGCCAGGTGCGCAGTCCCGCTCACCAGCACAAACGCCAACACTATTATGAGTGCAATGGCCCGCCCGCTGAGCCGTCCCCGCCGCGCGGTCAAGCTGAAGTGCAGCGTGCCTTCCACCGGGCAGGCGTCCACGCAGCGCAAACAGGCGTGGCACTCGTCAGAGGACACTGCGGCCAGCCGCTCCACCGCGATGGACGCCGGACAGGCCGCGGTGCAGCGCTGGCAGTCAGTGCAGGTCTCTGCCTTGCGCCTTACCTTCAGCGGGCTGAAAATGCTGACGACGCCCAGCAGCGCACCGTAAGGGCAGAGGAAGCGACACCAGAAATAAGGGATGACCACCGACAGGGCGAGCAGTATCAGCAGCACCCACATCGTTGTATCTGACATCAGTGCGAAGAACTTCAGCATCTTGATGTCCGCCACGCGGTTGTAGGGGCTGTCAATAAACCTGGCAAGGGACTGCTCACCCATAAGCAGGAGAATCGCCCAGAGGAAGAATGCCAGCAGTAAGTACTTCACTCCGCGCAGCGGGAAGTCCAGCCACCCGGGCAACCGAATCTGCCGGCGGAAAAGGACGCGGTGGAGCTTCTCCAGGTATTCCGACAGCAGCCCAAACGGGCACACCCAGCTGCAAAAGGCCTTCTTCAGCGCGAACCCGATGCCCAGTATCAGCAGGAACAGCGCCAGGCCGGCCGGGTGGACGTCATTCCAGACACCCGTGAGCAGCCAGTACTTCAAGCTGATGAGCGAGCTGATGGGAAGGAAGGCCTCCACTCCGGGCGGGCGCGGAACCATGACCGGAATTCCCGCCTCCAGTTGGGCGACAAACAAGACAAAGCGGTAGCCGATCCACACCGTGAGCGCGAGAAAGCCAAACTGCACCAGCCTGCGGTACGGCTCCGCTCGCGTCGGGAGCTTATGAATGCCCTGTAGTTCAGTCGATTCCATCGCAGCGTGGAGTCAATACCTTCCGCCGGCCCCAGTTATCTGAAACACCACGCATGTGTCCCCTCATCCCGGGCACGCAAACCGGCAAGCCTGGCTTTCCCCTGTCTCGCTGGCGGGGGCAAGCTGGCAGCGACAGGCCGCTTCCTTGACTTGATTTGGGGGTAGCCTATAATTGCACTCCCCCGGCGGCGTAGCTCAGAGGTAGAGCAAACGGCTCATAACCGTTGAGTCGGCGGTTCGATTCCGCCCGCCGCCAGTAGCCTGCGGGATTCGCGTGGATAGGAGAAAGCGCTTCCTAACTCTGGTTATCCACGTCGGACATCATCAGGTTGACCACGTAGGTGTAGGAAACAACCTGGTTGCGGCCGTTGCGCTTGGCGAAGTAAAGCGCGGTGTCGGCGAACTCAATGAACTGCGCCACTGTCCGCGGCCGGTGGTCCAGGAAGCTGGCGACGCCGATGCTGGCCGTCACCTTAATGAAGATGTTCTCCGCCCCAATGTAGAAAGAGTGGTTGGCGATGAGCCGGCGGATGCGGTTGGCCACCAGCTCGGATTCGCGCAGGCCGGTTTCGGTCAGTGCCACCACGAACCTCTCGCCGGAGTAGCGCGAGATGTGGTCAGTGGAGCGCAGTGCCACCTGCAGCACGCGAGAAATCTCACGCAGGACGTTGTAACCTTCCTCCACCCCGTAGGTCTGGTTGATGTCCTTGAAGTGGTCCACATCCAGGAACAGCAACGAGAACGGCGTGTTGTAGCGGGTGGAACGTTCAAACTCGCGTTCAAGCACGGTGAAGAAGTGCCGCTGGTTGAGCAGGCCGGTGATCTTGTCGGTGTTCTCCAGCTCCTGGTTCGCCGCCATCAGGCAGTTTTTCTTGATGTGCGTGCCCAGGTGGTGGGACAGCACTTTGATGAACTGCCGCGTATCCTCGCTCAGCGTATAGTCCTTGGAAACCACCAGCCCGATAATGCCGAAGAGGTTGTTGTCCAGGTATATCGGGGCCAGCTCAATTCGCTGTCCTTCCTCGGGCACTGTACGCGGCGCCTCCACCAGGTGCTCATCACCCAGCACCAGGAGTTTGGAGAGCTCCGACTCCTGCAGGTCGGGACGCTTCGGCCACGACTTCATCAGGTGCGACACCAGCCACTTCACTTCATCATCGCAGGTACGCGCCAACAAGTTGACGATTACCTCTTCTCCCTTGTCCAGCGGGTCGAAGATCATGCCCCAGAACCTGTAGGGCACTATGTCGCCCAGCAGGCGCGCGTATACCCCCAGAGTATTCTCCGTCTCCCAGGTCGCGTTGATGTTCTCAATGAAGTCGTCCAGCAGACGGAAGAAGCGCCCGCGGTCCTCCACTTCCTTCGTATGCGTGGTCCGCTCATGATGGAGGAACTCCCAGTGGTACAGCAGCTGCGCCAGCTGGTCCGCCACCGACTCCAGCTCGCCCTGGCGCTGGCTTAATTCCTGCAACTGACTGGTATTCAAGTCCGACAGGCAGAGAATGCCCACTAAGTCGTCCTGGAAAACCAGCGGAACCACCGCGCACGCAGGCGTGCGGTAGTTCTTGGCGAAAGGTGACATCAAGTGAGGGAAGTCCTCCATATTGCCGCAGATGAAGCTGCGCCGCTTCTTGGCGACCTTGGAGACGATCTTCTTCGTGGCGTTCAGGTCGCGCACGCGCCCCTTGAAACCGGTGTAGTTGATCCGGGTGATCTCGCCCTGCTCCACATCATACTGGACAAGCGAAACCCGGTGGACGCTCAGGGCGAGCGCGAGCTTGCGCACAAAACGCTTCCAGAGATCCCGTTCCGAGCGGAGGTTCACACTCGCAAGCTGCTTCTTCAAGCGGCTGAAGTTGAAGTGCCGGTCCTCAGGCCCGCGAATACTGCTTTTGCGCACTTTCGACATAAGTCACAGCGGCACGCTGCTGCCGCCAAGCTCTAAAGTCTACCACAGAATCCGCCATCCTGCCCTGGGAATGCGCGTGGCCTCAGTGCCACTCCAGCCTTGGCCGGGAATCAGCCCGCTTTTACAACAAAACTGCGAAGTGATAGTCTAATCAACTATGGCGGACACTCCAAAGAGCGATGACGCAACCGTGGTGTCGCCGGATACGGGCGGCGACGCGACCATAGTCTCCGAGGGCACTGGCGATGCCACTGTAGTGTCCACGGCTCCGGCCGCGGGGCCTGGCGGAGACGCCACTGTAGTAGGAACCGCGCTGCAGACGATTGACCTCGCTGAGCTCAAGCCTCAGGTGACGGCCAACCTGATGCTGCACAACCCCTATGCGCTTGCGGGCGTGAAGAGCGAGAACTACTTGCTCTGCGAGCTCACCGGCGCCTTCATGGGCCAGAAGATGGTGCGCCCGCCGGTGCACCTCTCCGTAGTCCTGGACAAGTCCGGCTCTATGGAGGGGCGGCCGCTGGAGTATGTAAAGGAGGCCTGCCGCCAGCTCATTGACAAGCTCGGGCCGGCCGACACCCTGTCCATTGTGACCTTCGCCGAAGGGGTGGACGTTGTCCTGGCGCAATCGGCCGTTACCAGAAAGGAGGCGCTGAAGGCGCAGCTTGACCTCATCCGGCCCCGGGGCACAACCAACCTGTACGGCGGCATGGTCGCGGGCGCCAACCAGCTCGCGCTGGTGCAAGCGCCCACGCATCTCTCACGCATTATCCTGCTCACCGACGGGGAGGCCAACGAGGGCGTCACCGAGTACTCGGAGATCGTGGGCAAGGCGCGCAACCTCCGGAAGGACGGCTGCACCATCTCCACCATCGGCGTCGGCATTGAGTATAACGAAGAGCTGATGAAGGGAATCGCCAAGAACACCGCGGGCCACTATTACTACGTTGACGCGGTCAGCGATATTCCGCGGGTCTTTGAAGAAGAGCTTGCGACGCTCTTTGAGGTAGTGGCCAAGAACGTCCGGCTCTCCCTGAGGCTGCCCAAGGGTGTCCGGCTGGACAAGTTCTACGGCCGCGAGGCTGCCGGCGGAGATGGCGCGCTGGAGTATGAGCTTCCGGACATCGTGGCGGGACAACCGCAGAACCTCCTGCTGAAGCTCTCCTTTGACCGGCACCCTTCAGCACGCTTCCGCGTGCTGGAGGCCGGGCTGTCATTTGAGTATCTGGGGCAGACTACTCGCTCCAGCATCGCGCTGGAGTCGGTGGTCCAGTTCACTGACGACCGCCAGAAGGTGCTCAACTCCATCAACTCCAGGGTCGACTCGGTTATGCGCGTAAAGGACGTGGTGGCGGAGATCAGCCGCGCCAAGCAGTTGCTCTCGCAGGACGCGGGCACGGCTACGGTGATCATAGACCGCGCCAAGACCGTGCTGCTCCAGGCCGGGAGGACCGGCGACGCTACCCTCGTGGCCAACGCCGCAGACCTGCTGGCCTCCGGCGACCTGGAGAAAGCCGACAAGACCTTGGGCGCCACGAGCTGGGAGCTGGAGGAGTAGGGGCTTAGCTTTCCAGCAGATTCAGTAACTCTGGGCATAAGTACAACCTGCCACGCCGCCGCACCGAGACCTCCCTAACCAGCCCCACGGCCTCGAATTTCTTCAGTGTCTGCAATGCCCACTGCGGGGTCCTCCCCACGTCCTGCGCAAGCAGTTTGGAGCTCACCATTACGCGTTCAAAGATGCAGTCAAGTGCCGCCAAAGCGGCACTGCTGCGGGTTCTTGACTTGATAGCCTCCTGGTATTCGCGGTGCAGGATAAGCTGCCTTTCCACAATCGCAATGCGCTTTGCGGCTTGATCTCGCACCGCAATAATGAATAGAGTCAGCCAAGGTTCCCAGTCACCGTCTGCGCTTATCGAGCGTAACGACTGATAGTACTCGCTACGTCTTGCCTCCAGCCATTCGCTAATGACCAACACTGGGTGGCTCAGTGCGCCCGAATGTGCAAGATACAGCGATACTAGCATTCTTCCCAGCCTTCCATTGCCATCAAAGAACGGGTGTATTAGCTCAAACTGAGCATGGAGTATTGCGCTTTTAACTAGTGGGCCCTGTTCCGTCTCAGCGTGCATGTAATCTTCCCAGGCCGCCATCAACTCAGGTACATACTGAGGAGGCGGAGGGACATACTGGGCAGCGCTTCCGGGCCCCAGCCCAATGTGTACTTGAAGGGTGCGGTATTGGCCCGGGTCTCGGCCACCGCCCCGTACCCCCCTGAGGAGCTGTTCATGCAGCTCCTTCAAAAGCCGCTGAGACAGCGGGATTTCGCTCAGCCGCTGGAAGCCCCTTCTCATAGCCCTCACGTAGTTGGAGATTTCACGCACATCACTAGGCTCTTGCCGGTACATCGAGGATCGGGCTTCAAACTCAAGTAGATCAGTGAACGACGCACGTGTTCCCTCAATCCTGCAACTTGCAACAGCCTCGCGCATCTGGGATGGATAGACTAGGATTCCCTCTATGTCCAGTCGTGTTGTGATGCCGTCCAGCTTGCCAAGCAGACGGCTGGCCTCAGCCAGTTGACTCACACAGGAACTCGGTGGTTGTATGGTCGCCAGGTCGCCCTCTGGTATGCACGCTCTGATGCCGCCATCTATCGTAACGAACCGCATGGTTCGGTATCATACCACTTAGTGAAAGTAATTGGGCGTTTTGTTTCGTTTATGGCGCTTAGACAAAAGCAGCTTTTCGCTACGGCAGTCGGCGAAACAAATACCCTTGTTCGTTTCGCACACTGACTCGCAACAGCCATCTAGTTATCTAGTTGCTCCTTACACCTCTCCCTCTAGCTTTAGCTCTCTCCAGGCTTCCACGAACTCAACTTGATCTTCCGGGCGGAATAGAACCAGCTCCACCTCGCCGGGCAGCTCATTCTCCCGCAGCCACCGGGATATCACCGGGAGCATTATCCTGGCGCAGTCGCCGACGGACACACCCCCAACGCCCGCGCCCAGCGCAGGAAAGGCGATTGAGTCGATCCGATTGTCCTTCGCCAGCGCTAGTGCGCCCATCGTCCCCAGGCGGATGCTGTGCGGCTGGGCCGAATCGCCTGGCTCCATAGTGGCCACGTGGATGACGTACTCTGCCGACAGTCCACCCCCGCCGGTGAGCACACATCCGCCCGCCCGGATGGGTCCCTGCGCCATGGCCTCTTTCTCAATGACATCGCCGCCGAGCTTCTTTAGCGCTCCCGCCACGCCTGAGCCCATCCACAGTTCGGTGTTAGCAGCGTTCACAACAGCTTGGGTCTTGGCCAGAGAAATGTCGCCTTGACGAATCGCCAGCCTACCTGGGATAACTTCCATGGTTAATCACACCTCTAGATGAGCTAATTTACCCAAATCGGGCAATAACAACAACACTTGCCCCGCGTTGCTGTTAGAATCTGGCGGGAAACAACCCGCCCGGAGCTGGAAATGTTTGAAGACCAAATCAGGAACAACATCAACAAGACGTGGGTTCTTCTCCTTGGGTTCATCGTCTTCTTCACCGTACTGATCTACTTGTTAGGCTACTACTTCGCCGAGCTTTATGGCAATCGTGACCTGGCTTTCGTCTTCCTCGTCGCGGCTCTGGCTTTCTCCATCATCAGTAGCTGGACGAGCTACTACTACTCCGACCGCATCGTCCTTTCTTCTGTTGGTGCCCGCCCGGCCGACCCCGCAGAACACGCGCAACTGTTTGATCTGGTGGAAGGGCTCACTATCGCCGCCGGCACTAAGGCCAGTCCGAAGCTGTACATAATGGAAGACCCATCACCTAACGCCTTCGCTACCGGGCGGAATCCCGAACACTGCGCCATCGTCGTAACCACCGGCCTGCTCAGTATGCTGAAACGGGACGAGCTTGAGGCGGTGCTGGCGCACGAGCTGAGCCACATTATGAATTACGACATCCTGCTTGCCACCATTATCAGCGTGCTTGTGGGCACAGTGGTGCTGATCAGCCATTTCTTCTGGCGCTGGATGTGGTGGGGCGGCGGCAGGCGGCGGGGCGGCAGCGGCGGCGGCTACGCCATGATCATCATCCTGGCGCTGACGCTGCTGTTCATGATACTGGCCCCAATCGCTTCGCAGCTCATCCAGCTGGCCGTATCCCGCAAGCGGGAGTATCTCGCCGATGCTTCGGCGATTAGGCTCACGCGGTATCCCGACGCGCTGGCCAATGCCCTGCAAAAGATAGCCTACTCGCCTGCGCCCGTGCGTAACGCCAACAAGGCGGTGGCGCATATGTTCATTGAGGACCCGCTGAAGAAACCGAAGAAGATGAGCTGGCTGGCCAACCTCTTTTCCACTCACCCGCCGATTGAAGAACGGATTGCGCGCATTCGCGCTATGTAGCGGACTTCCGGATGAACTTCTTCAGCCGCGCAAGCCCTTCCCGGATATCCTCCTCCGGGGTAGTGAGAGACAGCCGGAAGTACTCCTGGCCGTGCGGCCCATAAGCTACGCCGGGACCTACGATAAAACCCTCCTGCATGAGAAGGTCGCGGGCAAACCTGACGCCGTCCCCGTAGCCCTCCGGCAGCCTGCACCAGAAGTAAAGCGTAGCCTGCGGGTTGGGATGCCAGATTCCCAGCTCATCCAGTACTGATGCCACCATGTCGCGCCGGGCCTTGATACGCCGGCGGTTCTCTTCCAGAAAGCGGTCGCGCCCGGGATGCGCCAGCCCCCGGGCCAGGGCCATCTGAATCGCGTTGAACTGGCCCGAATCCACATTGCTCTTGATTGTGAGCAACGCTTCCACCAGCTTGGCGTTCCCGGCCGCCCAGCCGATGCGCCAGCCAGTCATGTTGAATGACTTGCTGAAGCTGTGGAACTCCAGGCAAAGGTCCTTGGCGCCCTCCAGCTCCAGGATGCTGATAGGGCGTTTGGCTTCATCAAAATAGACCTCTGAGTACGGGTTGTCCGCCAGTACGGCGATATCGTACCTGCGGCAAAAATCCAGCAGTTCCTGGTAAAACTCCACCGGGGCGCTGGCGCCGGTGGGGTTGTTGGGGTAGTTGATGTATATGACCGTTGCCCGGCGGGCGATGTCCTCCGGGATGCGCTTCAGGTCTGGCAGGAAGCCGTTTTCCCGCGTGAGCCCGAGAAAGTGCACTTCGGCGCCTGCGTAGACGCAGTTAGTATTATAGACAGGGTAGGCCGGTTCAGGAATCAGCGCGACATCCCCCGGCTCGCACAGGGCCCAGGCCGCATGGCCCACACCCTCCTTGCCGCCGAGCAGGGTGATGACCTCGGTTCCCGGGTCAACCCTGACGCCGAACCGTTCTCGCATCCACTTGCTCACCGCCTCAAGATAGGCCGGCAGTCCCCGGTAATCAGGATAGCGATGGTAGCCTTCATGCCGGATTTCCTCGGCCAGCAGATCAAACAGCCAGGGCGGCGGCGGGAGATCCGGGTCTGCAATCCCCATAGAGACCACGTCCAGGCCACGGCTTCGCGCTTCATCCCGCGCGCGGTCAATCTCGGCAAACAGGTATGGCGGCTGCTCGGTCACGCGTTTGCTCAGTTTCATCAGTGGCACCCTCCTTGAGCGGCCTCCATTCTACCATCCACGCGCGAGGTTCCACGTGGAACCTCGGGCAAACGCTAGGGTCCGGGCTTGATGTCATCCAGCCACCCGCGCCTGAGCTCCGCTTCGTCAATCGCCGTTGTGCAAGGCTTCAAATCCAGCACCGGAGTCCCGTCAAACATGTCAAGGCCGCGGACACGAAGCCTCGCGCCCTCCCTGCCCAGCAGCTCCACCAGCGTGAGCCCAATTGGGTTGGGACGGCGGGGCGAGCGCGTGGCAAACACACCATGCGGTCGGCTGTCCATCGGCGGGCGGACGCTGAGACTGAATCCCTCCGACCGGTCAAACACCCAGAGGACATACAGGTGCGAGAAGCGCTCAATGTCCACCAGCCCGGCGGCAAACCGGCTTTCCAGGACTATCTCCCCCACCACCTTCACATGACCTTCGCGCACGGCGCGCAGCCGCTCATCCGAAAGGCCGTGCCGGATGCCCCCGATGGGCTTCATGACGAAGCTCTTCATCCCCATGCGCCAATAGTATCATGCGGTCCTGCTAC
>Ga0136651_10001686_pt1 | contig 12188 bp, 9 predicted proteins | sample Mar14236cmmetaG_FD_94867 | JGI IMG/M metagenome (GOLD analysis project Ga0136651, IMG submission 94867) | Marine hydrothermal vent microbial communities from Guaymas Basin, Gulf of California to study Microbial Dark Matter (Phase II) - Marker... ...
ATGGATACTAAATTTAGTATCCATCTATATTGATAAAAAAGAGGTTTTAATATTTATAAATAGTATTTTGAAAAAAAGTTCTATCGTCCTTCTTCTAATAATGGTTTAAATGTTAAAGCTGAAAAAAAGAGGTAGTAGAAGTATATAAATAGGAGGAGTTAACAATGAATAACTTGATATCTATTATCAATAAAATTTCTGAATGGTCAGGGAAAGTACTTTCTTATCTAATTTTACCTCTAATAGGAGTTGTTGTCTACACAGCATTTATGAGATATACGATGCATTCAACGCCTTGTTGGGGATTTGAAATTTCTTTATTTATTTATGGCATATATTTTATCTTGGGCGGTGCTTATTGTTTGCGTACTGATTCACATGTTTCCGTAGATTTTTTTCCTAGACGCCTTACTATTTGGGGACAGAAGATATTTGGAATTATAAGTAATTTAGTTATTTTATTTGTTTGCTTATATATGTTTTTATATGGTGCAAAATGGGCATGGAAATCAACCCAAATACTTGAACGTTCGTTTCATCAAACTATATTTAACCCTCAAATATGGTGGTACAAATGGATGGTACCAGTCTCAGCTGGGATGATAGTTCTTCAATCATTTGCTAATATATTTTTAATATTTAGAAGTTTGTTTAAAAATACGGAAGGGGAATAAATATAGATGGAAATTAATTACGTACCTTTATTGATGTTCGTTTCTTTAATTATAGGATTGTTTATAGGAATTCCTATTGCCTTTGTTCTCGGGTTTATTAGCATAATTTTTGCTTATTTTTTATGGGGTGTTGGTGGCATGAGCCTACTAATAAATGCTGCTTGGGGCACCATGAATAATTTCCCCCTTTTGGCTATACCTTTATTTATTTTTATGGCTCTTATGTTACAAAAGTCTGAGGTAGTTAGCGATCTTTATGATACTTTCTATAAATGGTCAGGTGGTTTGAGGGGAGGTTTAGCGGCAGCTACTATAGGTGTTGGTGCCGTATTAGGAGCTGTATCGGGTGTAATAGCCGCTGGTGTAGTTGGGTTAGGCTTAGTTGCTTTACCTCAGATGCTTAAATATAAGTATGATAAAAATATAAGCATGGGTTCTGTTATGGCCGGAGGGACTCTTGGACAACTTATTCCTCCTAGTGTGAATATGATAGTATATGGTGTTGTAACTGGTGTATCCGTTGGAGGACTTTTTGCTGGTGGATTATGGTGTGGCGTTATACTGGCTCTCTTATATATTGCATATATACTAATAAAAAGCTTTATTAATAAAAAATTATGCCCTTCGCTACCACCTGGAAAAAGAGCTACTTGGAGAGAGAAAATCGTTTCGCTTAAGGAAATTATTGGACCCAGTTTACTTATTTTGACTGTTTTGGGAGCAATTTTTTCTGGGGCTACAACACCAACAGAAGCAGCCGCAGTAGGTGCTCTTGGGGCCATAGTTTTTAGTTTAATTATGCGACGCTTTACATGGTTAAGATTTAAAGAGTCAGCTATTGATACTTTAAAGATTACTAGTATGGTTGGTTGGATTATAATAGGAGCTTCAGCTTTTGGTTCTGTTTTTTCTGGAGTAGGAGGGAATCAACTTGTTACTCAAATTGCAATGTCGCTACCAGGCGGTAGATGGGGAGTCTTGGCATTGTCAATAATATTTGTTTTATTCTTAGGCATGTTTTTGGAGACCACTGCTATGATTATGCTTGCTGCGCCTATTATTTCTCCCTTATTAATAAAGTTTGGTTTTGACCCGTTATGGTGGGGCTTAGTTTTTAATGTTCTCTTACAAGTAGCCTTCATATCGCCACCTTTTGGCTTTGCCCTCTTTTATTTGAGAGGGGTTACTCCTAAAGGTATAAATATTGAAGATATTTATATGTCTGTTTTACCATTTATAGTTCTACAATTAATATTTATTTTATTAATGTTACTATTCCCAAATTATGTTGTTTGGCTTCCCAGATTGTTATTCAAGTAAATAATGTGATGCGTAATGAAATAATAATATTATTAGCAGAGAAGAGGGGGGGGAAATGAATGAATATCTATCAGTTTGAACAAAAAAATCTTTAATTTTTTTAGTTAAGATAAAAAATAGGGAGATTAGCATTTTGTTATCAAAAGATCTTTTTAAATAGTATTTTTCCAATGTTTTGATATATTCTAGCAAGTTATATATACGGGAAATCATGGAGATTATATTTTCACTAAAAAAGGTGGTGCGTAAAAATGATAAATGATAATAAAGAAAATTTCTATTTAAGAAATGAAGATGATATTGAAAAACTCAGACAAATATATCTGAAAAAATTATCCAAGCCTAAGTTAACTTCTGAAAGGGCTCGGATTATTACTGAATCTTACAAAGAAACTGAAGGAGAACCAATATTAATAAGAAGAGCTAAGGGGCTTAAGAAAATATTGAGCGAAATGTCCATATATATACAGCCGTGGGAGCTTGTTGTGGGAAATTTAGGGCCCGAACCGGTTTCGGCGCCAATTTATCCAGAAGGCGGGGTGGATTATATTTTGGATGACTTGGACTCATTTGAGACAAGAGAAGGAGATAAATTTAAAGTTTCAGAAGATGTTAAAAGAGAACTTCGAGAAGTATTGCCATGGTGGGAAGGGAAAACTCTAAAGGAATATGCTTTATCAATGACTCCTGAAGAATCTAAAGAGGCTAACGATGCTGGTTTATTTAGTTACGAAAATATGCTAACTGGGGGAGTGGGTCACTTTGTGCCAAATTATGAAAAAATTTTGCATTGGGGTATAGAAGGTGTAGAAAAAAACATAAAAGAAAAGATAAGTTTGCTTGATTTGGCGGATCCCGATGATTTCCAAAAAAATATATTTTATCAATCATGTTTAATAGTTTGCGAAGGTGTAAAAATTTATGCTAAAAGATACGTAAACTTTGCAAAAGAATTAGCTGAGAAAGAGGGAGATTTACAAAGAAGAAAAGAATTATTACAAATAGCAAAAATTTGTGAACAGGTGCCTTTAAAACCAGCTAGAAATTTTTGGGAAGCCTTACAGACAGTATGGTTTTCTCATGTAATTTGCTATATCGACTCAAATGGTTATGCAGTTACCTTAGGGAGACTGGATCAATACCTTTTTTCGTATTACAAGAATGATTTAGAGAAAGAGCAACTAACAAAGGAAGAAGCAGAAAAATTACTCATCAGCTTTTGGTTTAAATGTAGCGATATACTAAAGCTATATAGTAATTCAGCAGCAAAAGTATATGCAGGTTTTCCAGTTAGTCAGCCACCAGAGATAGGAGGGCTAACACCTTATGGAGAAGACGCCACCAATGAACTCTCTGAGTTAATTTTAGAAGTCGAAGAAAAAGTAAGATTACCTCAACCTGATATTGCTTTGCTCTGGACCGAGAAAATGAGTGATAATTTTCTTGTTAAAGCCGCTAAGACTGTTATAAAGTCAGACAAACCTAAATTTTTTAACAGCGATATAGGTATTCAGACATTAATTAATATGGGAGTGCCTATGGAAGAAGCAAGAAAAGACTGGGTTTTTGTAGGTTGTGTTGAAAACTCGGTTAGCGGAAAAACATGGGGATGGCATAATGCTGGATACTATAATATTGCGAAATACCTCGAGTTGGCATTGAACAATGGAATAGATCCGAGAACTAATAAACAGCTTGGTCCTACTACGGGAGATCCTACTAAATTTAGATCATTTAACGAAGTTGTAAACGCATTTAAAATACAAGGTGCTTATGCTATTAAAAAATTAATTAAGGGTGTTCATGCAGTTGAGCTAGCCCATAGAGAAGTATGGCCAGAAATATGGGAATCGATACTTACAGATGATTGTTTGGAAGAAGGGTTAGATCTACATCATGGCGGAGCGCGTTATAACTTTGATGGGATTCAGGCAGTTGGGTTGGCTACCGTTGTGGATTCCTTGGCGGCTATAGAAAAATTTGTATTTGGAGATAAGAAAATAGAAATGAAAGAATTGTTAGACGGTTTAAGGGAAAATTTTGAAGGCAAAGAGGTCTTGAGACAAAAATTATTAAATGAAACCCCGAAATATGGTAACGATTTAGACGAGGTCGATAAATTGGCCTGTGAAATATTTTCTTTCCTTTGCGATGAAGTAGGAAAACATAAAGATTTTAGGGGAGGAAGATTTACTGCTGGATTTTATACTAATGCAGCACAAGTATATTTCGGAAATTTTGTTGGTGCAACTCCTGATGGACGAAAAGATGGAGAAACGCTATCTGATGCTGTTTCTCCTTCTCATGGAGCGGATAAAGAAGGACCTACGGCTGTACTCTCTTCTGTGGCAAAATTACCTCACGCTAAAGCAGGTAACGGAACGTTATTGAATATGAAGTTTAATGCCAGCACTTTAAATAGTGAAGAAAAAATACAGAATTTTGCTAATTTTGTAAAAGCTTATTTAGAACTTGGCGGCTTCCATGTACAATTTAATATTGTAGACCCAAAAATACTCTTAGATGCCCAGAAGCATCCAGAAAAATATCCTAATCTTATGGTGAGGGTTGCAGCTTATGTTGCGCTTTGGAATCAACTGAGTAAGCAAACCCAAGATGAAATTATAAAGAGAACATTATATCTTGTGCAATAAGAATTGTGAAGCACAAGAAAAATAGATACCAAAAATCATTATAATTTTCAATATTTTGATAAAGAAATTAAGGTAAGAAATGATAAAACAAAAAGAAGGGTCTATCTTTAAGATAGAAAGATATAGGCTAGATGATGGGCCAGGGATTAGAACAACTGTTTTTTTAAAAGGATGTCCCCTTAGATGTTACTGGTGTTCCAACCCTGAAAGCCAGAACATTTATCCTGAAATAATGTATAACAAATCTCTTTGTATCAAAGAATGCAATGAGTGTATAAAAGCATGTTTATCAAGTGCTCTTAAGAAAGATGAAGAAGGGAAAGTTAGAATTGATAGGCAATTGTGCAAAAGATGTAATAAATGTGCAGATGTATGCTGTACCAAAGCGCTGATAAATGTAGGTAAAAATATTACCGCTGAAGAGGTTTTAAGAGAAATTAAAAAAGATATTCCATTTTATAAAGCAACGGGTGGTGGGGTTACAATATCAGGTGGAGAACCTTTGTTTCAGTTAGAATTTACTCAAGAGATATTGAAGGGATGTAAAGAAAAATGGGGCTTACATACGGTGTTAGATACATCAGGATATGGAAATTTAGGAGAAATATTAAATTATACTGATTTAGTACTCTACGATATTAAACTCATAGATTCAGTTACACATAAAGAATATACAGGCAAATCTAATGAGATAATACTTAAAAATTTAGAAGAAATAAGTAAAAAAAGCATTCCTATGATAGTGAGGATACCTGTAATCCCTGGAATAAATGATTCAGAAAAAAATATTGTAGAAGTGGTTGAAATTTTAAAAGGTTTACAATTTATGCACGTAGAACTTTTGCCCTACCATCGGCTAGGGGTTAATAAATACAAAATGTTGGGTAGGGAATATAAACTAAAGAGTACAAAACAACCTACAAAAACTAGTTTAAATATAATTAGAAATTTATTTATATCAAATAATATAGAATGTAAAATAGTAATTTAAATTATTTTACTAAAATATCCTTTAAATTAAAGGAAAATGTTTTTTCTCTTAAAATCAGAAGTCCTAGGAAAGGAATTTGGAGGGGCCTGATGAATTACATAAGAGAGATAGGAGGGGGGATGGTAAAAATGCAAATTTAAAGAGTAGAAATCGAATTTATTAAACTAGCTAAGTGTTATTAAAAAATTTTTTTAGGAGGAAAAAAATGAAATTCAAAAATTTAGTTATTTTTATACTGGTAGTGCTTACAGTTTTTGCTTTTTTCTCTCAGGTAATGGCAGCTGAAACCGTAGTGTTGAAATTAGCACATGTATGCGCAGCAAATCATCCTTATCAATTAGGAGCAGAGAAGCTCGCTGAGTTAGTTGACCAAAAAACGAATGGAACACTAAAAATTAATACTTATCCAGCCGCAGCCTTAGGGGGAGAACGAGATATCTGTGAAGGAATCCAAATGGGTACAATAGATATGATTGTGAATTCAATGGGTGTCACAGCAACTTTTGTTCCCGAAGTTAACGTGTTTAATCTTCCGTTTATATTTAAAGATGCTGAGCATTTTAAAAAGGTTGCTTATGGATCAGTAGGAGAAAAATTGTTAAAGAGTTGTGAGGAAGCTGGTTTTAAGGGTTTAACATTTTGTGCTCCTATATTTAGACAGCCAATGAATAATGTAAGGCCTATTATTACCCCAGATGATTTTAAAGGTATAAAAATGCGCCTAATGGAGGTCCCCATTCATATAGCTACTTACCGAGCAATGGGGGCTACCCCTACTCCCATACCTTTTGCTGAACTCTATTCTGCATTACAGCTGGGAACCGTAGATGGCAATGAAAATGCGCTGGGCACTTTATATACTAAAAAGGTTTACGAAGTTCAAAAATATCTTTCACTCTTACCCGTTTTTTCTAATGGAGCAGTGTTGTTGATGGGTCTAAAGCAGTGGAATGCATTGTCGGCAGAACATAAACAGGCTATATTGGATTCAATTCCTGAGTTCAGAAAAACTGTAGATGATGCATATTTGCAGATGGAAGATGAGAGCCTTAAAAAAATGAGGGATTATGGTGTAATTGTGGATAATCCACCAATTGAACCATTTGTTAAGTCTGTTAAGTCTGTGTATGAAGAGTACTTGAAGAAAAATCCTGAGATGAAAGCGATTATTGATGAAATAAAACAAGTGGATTAATATTAATAGTAAAGTAAGAGAGAGTATTTAAGGTAAAATGTTATCTTAATATCCTCTCTCTTACTTTACAATATAACTCGTAAGTAATTTTGGGGGAAAAGAGAGGTTTTTTAATGCTCATTATAGATAAGTTGAAAGCTTTAGATAAGCTAATAGATCGTTTAACGGGAATAATAGTTATATGTAGTTTAAGTTTGATGTTATTAATTGTGTCTATACAAGTTTTTTGTCGATATATATTGCACTCTGGTTTTTATTGGATGCCCGAGTTAGCAAGGTATTTATTGGTAGGTTTTTCTTTTCTTGCAGGATCTATGGCCTTAAGACGAAAGGAACTTGTGGGGGTAACATTTGTTTATAAGTTTTTTTCGCCTAAATTACGTAGGTGGATAGAATTAATTAGCGAAATGTTGATTATATTTTTTTTGTTAGTAGGCATTAGTTTTGGTTTTAAAACGGCTAAATTTATCATTCAAACTGGCCAACTTTCCCCGGGATTACAAATTCCTATTGGTTTTTTTTACTTACCGATCCCAATTAGTTTTTTATTAATGCTAATTACATCTATAATTTCAATCTTTAATTTAATGTTTAAATATTCTCAAGAGGATACTGATATGATGACTGTGGAGAGAAAGAAAGGAATAAAAAAATAATATGTGGCCAATAATTGTTACTTTTATTTTTACTATGTTGTCAGGTACGCCCATAGTCTTTGTTATAGGTTTGGCGTCATTAATATATATGCTAATTAGTGGATTACCTTTAGAACTTATTCCACAGAGAATGTTTGTGGGTGTAGATCAGTTTGTTTTAATGGCTGTTCCTTTTTTCATGTTAGCAGGCAACATTATGAATTACGGGGGTCTTACTAAAAGATTGATAAAATTTTGTAATGTTATAATTGGAAATGTGCGGGGAGGATTGGCATATGTAAATATATTTGCAAGTATGATTTTTGCAGGTATAACAGGATCTGCAACTGCGGATACATCATCTATAGGTTCTATTTTAATTCCAGCAATGAAAGAGGAGGGGTATAGTGCAGATTTTAGTGCAGCAGTTACTGCTGCTTCTTCTACAATTGGAGGTATTATCCCACCAAGTATCCCTTTTGTAATATATGCAGTTACAGCAGGAGGAGTTTCCGTAGCAGGCTTATTTTTAGGGGGAATAATACCAGGCATATTAATAGGCCTTTTTCAGATGGCTTTAGTCCTTTTTTATAGTTATAAAGGAAAATGTCCGCCTGCTATTAATAAAAGCAGAAGGTTGTCATTAAAAGAGATTCATAGTGAGTGTAGGGATGCTATTTTAGCATTAATTATGCCGATAATAATGATAGGAGGGATTTTAAGTGGAATTTTTACTCCTACAGAAGCCTCTGCTGTTTCATGTGTATATGCATTGGTAGTTTCTTTGTTTGTTTATAAAGAAATCACCATTTCTGACTTACCGAAAATAATACTTAGTAGTGGTTTGACTACTGGGGCGTGTTTCATGATTGTGGCCGTTGCTGCTCCTTTTGGTTGGGTACTTTCAGCTGAGATGGTCCCTCAAAAGATGGCTAATATGATTTTATCATTAACTGATAATCCGAATGTTATTTTACTTCTCATTATTATGTTGCTATTATTTTTAGGAACATTTATGGAAACTATTGCTGCTATTATTGTGATAACTCCAGTATTATTGCCTCTTGCGGCTAACTTAGGTCTAAATCCTATTCACTTTGGATTGATTGTATGTATAGGGATATATATTGGCCTTATTACTCCTCCAGTAGGGATTTGTTTGTATATTGCTAGTACTATTGCTAAAATTTCGTTAGAAGAAATTAGCAAGGCTATTATCCCCTTTATTCTTTTATCTGTTCTTGTTTTATTGATAGTAGCTTATTTCCCCTCTGCTGTTCTTTTTATTCCTAATTTATTTTTAAGATAGTATAATTATATCCCAAAAACCAAAATTTTAATGTAATATATTTATCTTAAGCAGTAAATATAGCCATTTGTTGACAGGTATTTAGGCGAAATGATATTACATTGTTTGATATTATTTGTAAAGTTTAGTTACTTATTAGGGGTTATATGACAAATAAAACCTTACCATTTATTAATACCAGAATCTATGCTAAAATACAAAAAAAATTATCAAAAAAGATACCTACCATCTTTAAAGAAAAGAGGTACCTATGTTAAAGTCCAATCTAATTAAAGTTAGGCAAAAAGCCAATGAACTATATTTTAAAAAAACTGTCTAAAAGAAAGATCACTAAATATTTAGGAGTATCTATGGAATTCGTAATCTCCTGGACCAAACAACCTAATCAAGACCCTACTCCTGACCGAAGGGGTTGGAAAAAAGGTAGACCCAGAAAATATACTGACCAGCAAGAAGAAAAAATTCTTTCTATCTACCATAAGCTTAAAGATGACTCTTCCTCTTTCTTCTGTGGGGCTAGTGCTATCCTGAATCTCTGGAAAGATTATTATCCCTTGACCCCTATTCCTCACCTCAGATATATAGGTAGAGTCTTAAAGAAACATAACCTTACCGAAAAGATAAAAAGAGGTAAGAATAAAGGAGCCTCTCGTTATCTGCTCTATCCCGAATACACCATCCTTAATACTATCTCTCAAGGGTCTCTCTTAGAGATAGACTTTATCCAGAAATTTATCCAGGGAAGAAGTAGACCCCTAAACTTCTTAGGCTTCTCCTTAAGGGGGAGACATCCTTTAAAACACTTTATGCGGATAGAGGAATATACCCAAGAGGAAGTAATGGAAAGCCTTGATTTCTTTATTCATCAATTTGAAAGACCCTATGCCGTGAAGATGGATAATGATTTTGTCTTCTTCGGCCCTTCCTCCAAGGAGAGATTTCTTTCCAAGGTAGTCCTCTTCTTACTCTTACATAACATTATCCCCATCTTTACTGCCCCGCGTAAGCCCTGGAATCAGGCCTCTATCGAAGGGGCTAATAGTATCTTCTCCCGGAAGTTCTGGAATAGAGGTCCTTTTGAATCAGTAGCCGAGATAGATAGGCAATTAGCTTTCTTTAACCTTTCCTACCAGAGATACCTAAATTATCAAAGACCAGACAGTTTTAAAGGGAATGACAAGTTCTCTTATTGTGTCTATTTCATAAGAAAAGTATACCAAGAAACAGACTCCACTAAAGGTTATATCCAGATAGGAAGTAAGAGAATCATCCTTGACCCTTCTTACATCAATCTATTTACCCTATCTAAATGGGATTTAGAAAAAGAGATTCTTTATACCTATATTCAAAGAGAAAGAACCATAATATCTGAGGAACCTTCTTATTATCTCCAATTGATTAAGAAGATTCCTTTTAAGCTAACCCAAGCAAGTGATAAAAAGGTGGTAGACTTTTATTTGTCATACAACCATTAGGTAGTAACCATATTATAAACTATAAAAATATAACTGGTATGGAGGTAAAAATGATTAAAGTCCTTATAAACGGTCCTAACGGAAAGATGGGAAGAGCAATTGCTCAAAGCGCTAATAAAAATCCTAAAATAGAGATAATCGGAGGAGTTGGTCCTGTAGGAAGACCTTATATAGGAAAAGATTTAGGTATTCTGGTAGGTTTGGGAGATATCATAGGAGCGAAGGTTTATGATGATATTGATCAAATAATCGAACAATGTGATATTGTGCTTGATTGTACAAGGGCAGAGGTGACCCTCAAGACACTTGAAACTTGTATTGAGCACAAAAAGTCTCTGATTACCGGAACTACCGGATTTTCAGATAAAGAGAAAAGACAAATTAAGGAGGCTGGACAGTATATCCCAATCTTGCTTGCTTCCAACACTTCGAGGGTTGCTCATGTTTTTTTCGAGATTGTTAAAACTCTTACGGAAAAACTGGGTAAAAATGCTGATATTGACATCATAGAAATACATGATAACAAAAAAATAGATGCACCGAGTGGAACGGCAAAAGAAATAGCTTCAATAATTGCAGACCAATTAGGAATTAAACTGGAGAATGTTGCAGAATATGGTAGAAGAGGAAAAGGAATCCGCCCTTCTCAATCTATTTGTTTTAGTTCCATTAGATCTGGAGGATTTCCAACCTCTCATAAAATAATTTTCGGCTTTCAAAATGAAAAAATCGAATTACAGCTTGACGGATACAATATGCACCCTTATGCAGATGGTATAATAGATGCCGCGATATTTCTCAGCGATAAGAAGCCAGGCTTTTATACCATCGAGCAGGTTTTTAGCGAATAAATAATTATTAGCTTAGAAAAAAGGTCTTAGAATTTCAGTCCTAAGTTATCTCCATTATAGAGGTAACCCTATCCAATCGATTGCCTTGCTTGTTGATGAAAAAATTCGGTTTTAATCGAGGCTAATAATAGGACATATTTCTCCAAAAATCTGTTGTAGGGGACTATTGGTGGAGTTGTTAAGGTTGGTGACAATATTTTAACTGACATACCAAATAGAGAGTTGATATTATAATTGATAGTAAAGAATTGAATAATTGGCTTAAAAAATTGAAACACACCAAGAACCAAGCCTTATTAGGAGACATACTTAAAGTCTACGCGGTTCTTGCTAAACTATCCCATAGAGAAGCTCTGATTTTAAAGTAGAAATAATCGATAAATAGGAGGAATGAAATATGAAAGAATTAAAAGGTATCTGTGCGGCATCCTGCACGCCATTCAAAGAAGGTGGCGAAGAAGTAGATGAAGACGCTTTAAAAGCTCATCTTGATTATTTAATAGAGGTAGGAGCACATATTATTCTTGTTTGTGGTGGAACAGGGGAGTTTGCTTATCTTCGACCTGAAGAAAAAAAGAGGATCGTTGAGGTTTCTGCAAAGCATATTAATGGTAGGACAAATTTGATGGTTCAGGCCTCAGCGATAAATACGGTTGATGCGGTTGATTATGCAAAACATGCTGAAGACGCAGGAGCTAACGGCCTTCTTGTTTTACCTCCCTATTTTGAAGGGCCCGATGCTGATGGCGTTTATTATCATTATGAAAAAATTGCTGATGCAGTTAATATTCCTATTGTTGCTTATAATATTCCCGTGCATTCGGGATTTGATATTACCCCACAGTTTTTTAAACGGTTAATGAAAATCGATAATGTAAAATATATTAAGGACAGCACGGGAGATTTTATACGAATCCGTGAGTTAATAAGAGTTGCAGGAGATAAAGCTAAAGTCTTTAATGGTGCTGACCCTATTGCCTTCGAGGCCCTTATTGCGGGATCTATTGGTTGTATATGGGGTGCAGCAAATGCAATGCCCAAGGAATGTGTTCAGCTTTACGACCTGATTATGGCCAATAACTTG
>Ga0136651_10001687_pt1 | contig 12186 bp, 12 predicted proteins | sample Mar14236cmmetaG_FD_94867 | JGI IMG/M metagenome (GOLD analysis project Ga0136651, IMG submission 94867) | Marine hydrothermal vent microbial communities from Guaymas Basin, Gulf of California to study Microbial Dark Matter (Phase II) - Marker... ...
AAGAAAAAATTATAATTATCACTGCCTTTACATTGTATTGACTTCCTGCGATCTTTGCTTGTTTTTTTACCTTTAAACCGTTAATTTCAGCAAAATACTTTATGATGAGGAATATTTTGAAAAAATTTTTTTCGGCCAGTGAGCAGGACACCGTCCAGGTTGCCGAATATTTAAAGGGGATCTTAAAACCCAATGATGTTGTCCTTTTGGAAGGAGATTTGGGTTCCGGTAAAACCTTTTTGGTTAAAGCTTTTTGCCAATTGATTAACACTGAAGATCCCGCTTCCAGCCCCTCTTTTGCCATTGTTCACCATTATCGAGGAGCGCAACCGGTAAACCATTTCGATTTTTACCGATTGCATTATGAAAGTGAATTGGATCAATTAGGCTGGGAAGAAATGTTAAACCAGGGCGCCATTTCCTTTATTGAGTGGCCTCAGTTGATTGAGAAACACTTACGTCGTTATTACAAGATCAAAATTTATTTTGAAGGCGAACGGCGTGTTTTTGAATTATTTAAAATAGACAAGACCAATCAGGGAGAGAAATGATTTTAGCCATAGAAACATCAGATATTGTTTGTAGTGTAGCCTTATGGGATGGGTCTAAAAAACAAACCATTTACGAAGCCAATCTGGAATTACCTATGCAGCATGCAACCCTTCTGGCGCCATTAATTCAAACGGCTGTTGATTTTGTAAAGCAGAATGTTAATCCATTGCTTTCACAGCAAAACGAGATAGAATTGGTCGCTGTCTCGGTAGGGCCCGGGTCCTTTACCGGTTTAAGAATTGGCTTGAGTTTTGCCAAGGGTTTTTGTTTTGCTCATCAATTGCCAATAGTAGGTATTTCTAATCATCAGGTGCTGGCCAAACAGGTACGCCGGCCATGGGCGCATTTTTACACCATGATTGACGCGCGCCACGAAGAGGTGTACCTGTCCCAGTTGGAATTTGCACTTGATGGGTTGCCTTAAATTCTTGAACATGACATTGTTTTGCGCCAGCGTTTGCCCGAAGTTTTACCATCCGGATCGGTGCTGGTTAAACCCTTTTTCCATGATTTGGACGCAGAAATCTTACAAAAATTGCAGTTAAAAGGGGTAACCGTTCATTACAAAGGTGAGTATTTAGCACGGTTAATCGCATATCTGGGGCTGCTTAAATTTAAAAAATATGGCGCAGACGACCTGCAAGAAATTGAGCCAATGTACATCAGACCTTTTGCCGGAGTGCAATGAAGGTTAAAATTCGTCCCATGACGCTGGACGATGTGGGAACAGTAGTTCGCCTGGAACAGCAAATTTTTATTGATGCCTGGTCTAAAGAGAGTTTTTTAAGTGAAATACTGCAAAAAGATTATTCACATCCACTCATTTTAGAAGTGGAAGACCAGCTGGCAGGTTATGCCATTGTTTGGCGATATTACGATGAACTTCATATTGCAAATTTTGCCATTCATCCCGATTTTAGGCAACGTGGATTGGGTAAGTTATTAATGCGTCATATTTTACAGGAATTTGGCGATGCAACGTTTGCTTTTTTAGAAGTGCGCAAATCAAACACGGCCGCCATTAATCTTTACCAGGCATTTGGCTTCAGAATCATTCAGGTTCGGAAAAATTACTATCGCGATGGAGAAGATGCCCTGGTTATGCTTAAAGATTTGAGAAATAGTAATATTTGATGTACATTAGCAATTATTATTTATATATAAAAGAATATTTAGAGGTTTTAATATGGATTGGTTTAAACGAAAAAAACAAACCATTACCGCCGGCGCTAAAAAAGAATTGCCGGACGGCCTTTGGATTAAGTGTGATAATTGTGGTGATATTATTTATAAAAAAGAGTTGGAAAAAAAACTGTTTGTTTGTCCAAAATGCGATTACCATTTTCGGATCGGCCATAAAGAGTATATCCAGATTTTATTCGATGAAAACACCTTCGAAGAATTTAATGCCCATTTGATGTCAACCGATCCTCTACAATTTGTCGATTCCAAACCATACATTGAAAAATACAAGGCCACTGTTAAAAAGACAGGCATGAATGAAGCCGTTGTAACCGGTACCGGAAAGCTGGATGGGCATGGAATTGTAGCTGCATTGATGGACTTCAAATTCTTAGGCGGAAGCATGGGCTCGGTTGTCGGCGAAAAAGTGGCTCGAGCCATAGACAAAGCTCTGGAATTGAAGCAGCCATTAATTATTCTTTCCTCTTCCGGAGGTGCCCGCATGCACGAAGGCATCTTTAGTTTAATGCAAATGGCCAAAACCAGCGCCAAACTGGCTTTGTTGGCCGAAAACAAAATCCCTTACATCTCAATCTTAACCAATCCGACTACTGGTGGAACAACCGCTAGTTACGCCATGTTGGGAGATATAAATTTGGCCGAACCGGGCGCACTGATCGGTTTTGCCGGGCCACGCGTTATTAAACAAACCATTGGTCAGGATTTGCCGCCTGGCTTTCAGCGCTCTGAGTTTGTGATGGAGCACGGCTTTTTGGATATGATTGTGCACCGACATCAGTTAAAACAAAAAATTTCGCAGTTACTGGACTTTTTTGCTCATCAAAATCCACATTAATTTAAAAGAATGAAAAAACCGCTTATTTTGATTACCAATGACGATGGCATTTACGCCCCGGGCATTTACAGCCTTACTCAGGCCATGCAGGGGTTGGGTGAAATTTTTGTCGTTGCTCCACTGGTCGAAAAAAGCGCCGTAGGTCACGCCATTACGCTTTCTGATCCGTTACGTGTTTTAGAAGTTAATCGTGAGGGAAAATTTTTCGGTTACGCAGTCAATGGCACCCCTGCCGATTGTGTAAAATTGGGCAGCAAATGTATTTTACCACGAAATCCGGATTTAATCGTCAGCGGAATTAATCAGGGGCCCAATACAGCAACCAATGTTATTTATTCGGGCACGGTTTCGGCTGCTGCCGAAGGCACCATTATGGGCATCCCTTCCATTGCCGTGTCAATCGCTTCTTTTACGAAATCGGAATTTGCCTTTGCAGCCAAGTTTAGTTGTCAACTGGCTGAATTGGTCTTAAAAAACGGCCTGCCGGAGCGTACATTGCTAAATGTTAATGTGCCTGCCGTGCCTGAGAATGAGATTGAAGGCGTGGTGATTACTCGTCAGGGCAAAGGCCGTTACGAAGAGGCTTTTGATAAAAGGGTTGATCCAAACGGACGTACCTATTACTGGTTAACCGGCAAGCGCATGATTTTGGACAATGGAAATGATGTAGATGATTTAGTTGTGATGCAAAACAAGGTTTCCGTAACCCCAATTAAGTATGATTTAACCAATTATTCTTTTATTGAGGAACTAAAGAAATGGAACATCAAAATGGAATGAGTATCGGCTACCCGCACCAGACCATTATCATTTTTGATTTTGGCTCTCAATACACCCAGCTAATTGCCCGCAGAATTCGTGAAATGGGCGTTTATTGTGAAATCCACCCTTACAATGTAGATAAACAATTTCTGAAAACTAAAAATATTAAAGGCATTATTTTTTCCGGCGGCCCGTCTTCGGTTTATGAAGAAAACGCGCCAAAAATAGAAGCAGAAATACTGGCCCTGAATCTTCCCATTTTGAGTATTTGTTACGGATTGCAATTAATCACACATTTAACCGGCGGGCAGGTTGTTCGGGCCGAAAAAAAAGAATATGGTCTGGCAGAACTACGGTTAACGAGTCAAAGCCCGTTGTTTAAAGACATACCGGATCAAAGCGTAGTTTGGATGAGTCACGGTGACAAAGTGTTAAAACCCGGCCAGAGTTTTAAAGTGATTGCCAGAACCGAGAATTCCCCTTTTGCCGCCATCGCTCACGAAACAAAACCAATCTACGGCCTACAGTTTCATCCAGAGGTTGAACACACCGCCTTTGGCCGTCAGTTATTAAAAAATTTTGTTTTTGAAATTTGTGGTTGTACGGGAGATTGGACACCGCAATCGTTCATCAAAGAAAGCATCGAACTCATCAGGCAAAAAGTAGGCAAACAACGCGTGTTGTGTGGCTTAAGCGGAGGAGTGGATTCCAGCGTGGCAGCCGTTTTAATTCATCAGGCCATTGGAAACCAGCTACACTGCGTTTTTGTGGACACCGGCCTTTTACGCCACAATGAGGTAAAAGAAGTAGAACAGGTTTTTCGGAAGCACTTTAAAATCAATTTAACGGTTGTTGATGCCCGGGAAAGATTTTTAAATCGCTTAAAAAGTGTAACTGACCCGGAGCAGAAACGCAAAATTATTGGCGAAGAATTTATTCGTGTTTTTGAAGAAGAAGCCAGAAAATTGGGCGAATTCCAATTTTTGGCGCAGGGAACTTTGTATCCGGATGTAATTGAGAGTGTTTCCTTCAAAGGTCCTTCCGCAACCATTAAATCCCACCACAATGTAGGCGGTTTACCGGAATCATTCGATTTTGAACTTTTGGAACCTTTACGCGAACTGTTTAAAGACGAAGTTCGTCAGGTTGGACGGGAATTAGGTATTCCTGAGTTGATTATTGAACGCCATCCCTTTCCAGGTCCCGGATTAGCTGTACGAATTTTAGGTGAAGTTACCAAAGAACGCGTCGAGTTATTACAAAAGGCCGATGCCATTTTTATCGAGGAATTACATCATTTTAATTTGTACAACAAAATCTGGCAGGCTTTTGCTGTGTTACTGCCGGTGAGAACAGTTGGTGTAATGGGCGATCAGCGGACTTACGAAAATGTAATTGCCTTAAGGGCTGTAACCAGCAGCGACGGCATGACTGCCGACTGGTTTAAAATGCCTTACGAAGCCTTGGCTAAAATTTCGAACCGAATTATTAATGAAGTTCAGGGCGTTAACCGGGTGGTTTACGATGTGAGTTCTAAGCCGCCGGCAACGATTGAATGGGAATAAACAAGGGAGAGTAGATAATGTGCGGAATAGTTGGCTATTTGGGGGACAGACCAGCTGCCCCGATTTTGATTAACGGTTTAAAACGTCTTGAGTATCGTGGTTACGATTCAGCTGGTATTGCCACCATCAGCGATCATCAGATATTTCTGGTAAAAGAGGTGGGTAAAATCAGAAAATTGGAAGAGGCTATTGCACTTAACATGCCTCCGGGACAGGTTGGTATTGGCCACACTCGCTGGGCCACCCATGGTAAGCCAAATCAGTTAAATGCCCATCCTCACACGGATTGTAGCGGGAACATCGTTTTAATTCATAATGGAATTGTTGAAAATTATTCGGTTCTCAAAAAAATATTGGAAAAATCCGGCCATACCTTTAAATCAGACACCGACACTGAAATTGTGGCCCATCTCATTGAAGAATTGTATGATGGCGCCAATTTTGAAGAAGCCTTTCGCGAAGCCCTGCAGAAAATCGAAGGGACATTCGGCTTTGCAGTCATTAATAAAGACGAACCGGATAAAATTTATGTGGCCCGCAAAGGCAGCCCGATTGTGATTGGGGTGGGTAATAATGAATATTTTGTAGCCTCTGATGTAACGCCGCTTATTCCACACACGCGCAATGTTTTTTACCTTGAAGATGACGAAATGGCCATTTTAACGCGCCAGGGTGTCATTACCAAAACCATCCAGAATAAGGTAATTGAAAAACAGGTACAAAAAATTACCATGGAATTGGAAGATATTGAAAAGCAGGGCTTTGAACACTACATGCTAAAAGAGATTTTCGAACAGCCCAAAACCATTAGAGACACCATGCGCGGCAGGATTCTGCGTGAAGAAGGCCTGGTAAAATTAGGCGGTTTAGCCGAAGTTGAAGACAAGCTGACACAGGCCGGAAGAATTATTATTGTGGCTTCTGGCACATCGTGGCATGCGGGATTAATTGGCGAATACCTGATTGAGGAATTCTGTCGCATCCCGGTAGAAGTTGAATATGCCTCAGAGTTCCGTTACCGCAATCCGATCATCAATGAAAACGATATAATCATTGCCATTTCACAATCCGGAGAAACGGCAGATACGCTGGCCGCTTTGCGGGAAGGTAAGCACAAAGGAGCTCTGGTGCTAGGTATTGTCAATGCTGTTGGCTCCACCATTGCCCGCGAAACCCATGCCGGGGTTTACATTCATGCCGGTCCCGAGATTGGCGTGGCCAGTACCAAAGCCTTTACATCTCAAGTTACAGCCCTGATCTTAATGACGATTTTGATTGCCCGCAAGAAGTACATGTCCGTTGTACAGGGCAAGCAAATGTTGGATGATCTAATTAAAATTCCTGAAAATGTGGAAAAGATTTTGGCGCAAAACGATTACATTCGTGAATTGGCAGAAACGTATCATACGCAACGAAACTTTTTGTACCTGGGGCGTGGCTATAATTTCCCTGTGGCTCTTGAAGGCGCATTAAAACTGAAGGAAATTTCTTACATTCATGCAGAGGGCTACCCGGCTGCCGAAATGAAACATGGCCCTATTGCATTAATTGATGAAAACATGCCGGTTGTTTTTATTGCCACTCAGGATGCCATTTACGACAAGGTGATTAGTAATATTCAGGAGGTAAAAGCCCGTAAAGGTCGTGTAATTTGCGTGGCTAATGAAGGCGACGAACAGATCAAGAAACATGCAGACCATGTAATCTATATTCCTCCAACATGCCAGGCCTTAACACCGTTGCTCAGTGTCATTCCATTGCAGCTATTGGCCTATCACATTGCGGTACTACGTGGCTGCGATGTGGATCAACCACGCAATTTAGCCAAAAGCGTAACGGTGGAATGAAGCGTGGTCTATAAGAGTGTTAATAATTAAAAGCACACCAATAAAGGCCAAAAGATAAGAGCACAAGAGGAAAAAGAGCTAGCGTTTTGGGTTGGATTGAATACGATGTAAGTTTTCAGACCTATTTAAAATTCAAAGCAAACGCTTATTGTAGAAATGTAAAATTCTTTGGACAATTATTTTGGGTAGTCATTATATAACCTAAATTAAAAAAGCCCTCGTTAAAGAGGGCTTTTTTAATTTACTCAACTTTAGCCAGAATATCACTGCGTTGAATGATTAAATATTCTTTGTCACCCACTTTGACTTCGTCACCGGAGTATTTAGAGAAGATGACCTTGTCACCTTCTTTAATTTTTTCTTGCAGATCTTCATCTGTACCTACGGCAATTACTTTACCCATGCGGGGTTTTTCTTTTGCCGTGTCGGGAATGATAATCGTTCCGACTTTTTCTTCTTCTTCAATCAATTCAATAAGAACCCGATCGTCTAATGGTAATATCTTCACAGCACCCTCCTTCATTTTATTCCCAGTAATCTATTAATTTTAGGTTTATCAAATCCAACAATTGGTCGGTTATTAATCAAAATAACCGGCACGCCTGATTGTCCTGTCATGCGTACCATGTCTCTGGCCGCACGCTGATCTCTCGAAACGTCAATATCTTTAAATTTAATCTTTTTTTCTCTAAAATATCGTTTAGCCGCATTGCAAAAGCTGCATGTCGGTGTAGTAAAAATCACTACTTTTGGTTGTGGCGTAACTGGCATTGAGTCCTCCTGTGTTCACAGTTTTAAGTTTAAAACTTCAATGCCTTTTGATGAATTTCCTTTTTAAAAGTTACACACAACCATTATGATTAATTCGTTAATTAAGAGCACGAAATATAAGTAAAAATAAAATTCAATTCAAAATTATTCTTGGGGTTTGTTTAAAGCAGTCCAGTGGTAGTCAAAATTGAGCGCCAGCGAAATACACCGAACACTCAAGAAATGTTGAATTTTGAATGTTGAATTTTGAATGGGCTTCTACAATTATGTGCTAATTTTAGGTTACAAGTTCCCAATAGCCAAGCTATCGATTGTAAAGTTATGATTAACCATTTATTGAAACCTTTTAAAAAAATGGGGATTCTCCAACCCTGTCAACTTAGGGATTTCCGTCTGCGCGGGAATGACATTCTTAGCGATTTTTTTAAAAGGTTTCAAAAAATTAAAAATAGTACATTTTAATGGGAATTTGTTTTAAAGAATGCCCACTTTTTTCCTCTCGTATTCAATGATAGCAGAGGAAGAAAGTGGGCGTTAAAACAGCGCCTTTTAAACATTCAACAAACTCGATTTGAGACAGCCTTAAAAAACTTTTCTTCAATCATAGCAGGACATTACACCATCCTATGGTCATTTGACACTATTTCAAAAACACCATTTTCTTTGTAATTTGCCCATGATCCGTTTTCAATTGATAAAAGTAAACACCGCTGGCAAAAGGTGAAGCATTAAACACCACTTTTTTCTTGCCCTTTAATTGTTTTTCTTTAACCAGAGTCGAAATCAACTGCCCTTTTGAATTAAAAATCTTTAAAGTAACCTGCTGACTTTCAGGTAAATAATATTCAATTGTAGTTAGCGGATTAAATGGATTTGGATAATTTTGCAACAAGACAAAGTTATTCGGAGACTGTCCTGGCCCTTCAATAATCGTGTCTGTAGTAAAGGCATCGGTTAAATCAATAGCTCCAAAACCAAACACCCGATCCCAGGTGTTTGGATTGTCTTTTACCTTCACCTGATCGGCTGTTACATCCGGATCGCGGTGAGTGCCCTGTGCATGTTTGGAAAGATAGTCTAATACTTCTTCGGGGCCCCAATCCGGGTTTTTGCTCAGCAGCAAAGCGATGGCTCCGGCAGCAACGGGTGAAGCCATGGAAGTTCCCTGCATATAGGCGTAATGATTAGTGTAAGGCGCAGGGGGCAAAAATTCCACTGCATAATTGGCATCACAGCTTCTGGCCGAAAGTACAATGGTACCCCCGGCAATAACATCCGGTTTTTGTTGGTCATCGCCAGTGGGGCCGATGGAACTAAAGGAGGCAATGCCTCCTTCATCGCCGCTGTTTGGATAATGATAAGAGTTGCCGTTACTGGCTTGCCATGTTGCCCGCGTAATAAAAGCGCCTACTGAAATGACGCGTGGCGTACAGGCATCGTTTGCCAGGGTGTAAGGATAGAAATTGTTGCCGTAAAGCGTTCCCTGAGAAAACGCGCCATAAGGCTGATCAATAACAGAGCTGTCAGCCCAGGCATGACGCGCAATTTTGCTGTTGTGGTTGGTATCCGAAAGCCCGTTTAGCGTTAAAGTAAATGTTTCATTTTTAAGATTATTGTTATCCATAAACACATAAACGCCAATTTTACCATTACTGTGTGAGGCAGCGGGCAATAAGTAAACGTCGATCCCATCGCTGGTTTTATGGCCGTTTTGTGGCACATTATTAATGGAACCGGAAGACCAGCTTAAACTGACGGATAAAATATTATCCCCTTTTTCTAACCAGAGGGTTAAATATTTTGTGTAACCAAATTGAATATCTTCAGAACTCACCACATTTTCTTTGTAGTAATGTACGGGTTTTGCCCCATCATTTCCTGCAGAGCGGACAATGATCCGTCCCGGCCCTACAAGATTTTGCACCGCACTGTTGAAATCGTCTGTTCCGTCGTGCGGGCCATATTGATGGCCAAGGCTGATATTAATAACACATGGTTTGTTCTGTTGATCGGCAATGTCAAAGATGTAATTAATCGCATCCAGAATGTCTGCGTTTTTGTAGGTTGTTTTTACAACTACAATGCTGGCTTCTCGGGCGCCGCCGTTCAATGTATCTGGTGGTGTGGTGGTTGCATCGGCTCCTACAAAGGAACCCGCCACATGGGTGCCATGCCCATCGGTATCGTGATGATTCACCACACTGTATGGATTACCGGAATTCAGGTCCTGATTGATCTGAGCTTCGGTAAATTCAGTTCCATAACTGTAACTCGCAGGCGGATTGCCATCTATGGTTTGATCCCAAATTGCCAGAATACGTGTCTTGCCATCCTTAATAAACATCGGATGGTAAAAATCAATACCAGTATCGATGATGCCTGCCACCACATTGCTACCAGTGTAGCCTTTTTTATAAGCGGCATAAACGTTTTGGTAACGTACAGCAAGGGAATTTAATGGCTTAACCTTGGGGCCGTAAGCGATTCTTTTCAATCCCTTGATTTTGAGTAAATCGTTAAGCCGGCTGGTTGGTAGGCTTACGGTGGCAAATTCCCCCAAATCGCTTTGCACATCAAAGCCATGCTTAAAAAGCCGATCACCTATACCTCTTTCACCTTTGACTAAAATATGAATTGTCTGTTGGCCTGCTTTTTTATAAAGAGAACGTTTGGTTTGATGCGTTAAATAGGGATCAACAAACTGAGCAAACAATAAAGAAATGCTCAAAAAAAGAAAGACAAGAAAGCGCATAATCTACTCCCGATATTAAATTATTTTTGATGAAGTTTTTGTTCACCGCCGGAAATACGTAAAATTCGTTTGTCTTTAAGCAATAATTGCAATTGATCACGGGTAACATGGCCGGTGTAATAGTTTCCTTTGGCATGCTTTAAAAAACTGTACTCTTTTAGTGGGGCCTTACTGATTACTAGAATTGCCATCTGTTCTGATGTTAAGGAAGCTGGCTTTTCCAACCAGTTTTGCACAAACGGATCAACAGAAATGGTGGGTTTTTGCTCAAGCGGCCTATTGGTAGGAACACAGGCAAAAATGAAAAGACCGATCCAGATGGTTAAAAGTAATTTTTTCATGGCTATTTCCTTTTTTCATTGACATTGAATTTTTTTAATCGACTCAATCTTTTAAATATTAAACAAAATGTCTTTTGATTGCTGTGATTCATATTAAAAACTATTAAATAATGAGTAACTTGATTTTAATTCTCTTTAGAAACAGGTAATTCTTTAACATACACATCCTGTTGTGGAAAAGGAATTTCGATGTTTCGTTCGCGAAATTTTCGAACAATGGCACAATTTAATTCAGACTTTATTTGATGGTGTTTATGTGGGTCTGGCAACCAGACCCGTAAATTTAAATTCCAGGCGGAATCGCCAAAACTTTCAAATATCACTTGCGGTTCAGGACGTTTTAAAACTTTGGGGTGTTCAAGGGCAATTTCCTTCAGAGTCTTTAATACTAGGTCAAGATCAGAGCTATAGGCAACGCCTACATTAACTTCGATGCGCACTTTTGTATCACCATGCGACCAGTTAACCACTTTGTTGGAAATAAATTCAGAATTTGGTACAATGATAGAAACATTATTAAGCGTACGAATGGTCGTTGAGCGAATATTGATATCGGTTACATCGCCCTCCAAGTCACCAATCATTACGCGGTCGCCAATTTGAATAGGCCGTTCAAACAATAATATCAGGCCTGCGACAAAATTAGAAGTAATGTTTTGCAGACCAAAACCAATTCCAACAGAAAGAAGTCCCAAAATAATAGCCAATCCGCTAAGATCGATACCAATGAACTGAAAGGCAATGATGATCCCGGTTATTATCAGCAAATAGTGACTAACGCGCATTAAAGTAAATTGCAAACCCGGTTCAACGCCAAATTTATTCAACACCCGCTTCAACAAAAAGCGATTAAATATTTTGGAAAACAGGTAGAAAAGAACAATCATCAGGAAGAATAAAATGATAGAAGCCAGAGTTACCGGCGTTTGATTGATAGAAAAAAGGGTAAACGTAAAAACAGTTTCGAATTTTTGAAAAACACTGTCCATAAAAAGCCCTCAATTTATTGGTGTAAAAATATAGTTTATGGAAAGGTTAAAATAAAATAAAAATCGACAATAATTATCTTTAAGATATGGCTATTTGCTTTAGTTGAATGGTTGATAGAGTTAAAAAGTTATGGATATAAGAGTAAAAGGTTAAGAGTTAAGTGTTGAAGGGTTAAGGGTAGGCAATATCGCTTTGGAATATTCGAAAGTCCTTTCCTTTGCCCATGGGAAGGAGGAACCGCAGCGCTGGTTTGTAGAGATTTACCTGAAAGTCTGAATCCATTTTCCATTGAAGCAAGACAAACATCTTTAATTTCACCATAACCGGGAATTGTGAAAGGGATTTCGGATTTCGAAATTCGTGCTTCGAATTTTTAATCTAAGGGCTGGGGCAAGGCATGAATTTAGTTAAGCGTTTGAGAGTTAATAAGAAGGGTAAGCCTTCCCAACACTTAAAAAAATTTAATATCTAATTTCCCTTTTTCCAACATACTGAAAAATCAGTCAAATACTTGTTCAAAAAAATAAATCAGCTGGCAAATTTTAGTTGCGGTTCGTATGTTTTAGCG
>Ga0136651_10001689_pt1 | contig 12173 bp, 7 predicted proteins | sample Mar14236cmmetaG_FD_94867 | JGI IMG/M metagenome (GOLD analysis project Ga0136651, IMG submission 94867) | Marine hydrothermal vent microbial communities from Guaymas Basin, Gulf of California to study Microbial Dark Matter (Phase II) - Marker... ...
TAACTGCAATACGGATAATCGCTTCCGAGCTAGCTTCTCAACAGGATCCTTCGTCGTCATCTTTTGATTCAGCTTATCCATCTGTCTTCTCCTTTCGTGAGACACTATTTCAATAATGTATCTTAGTTAGTCAAGAAGATTAGTTGTACAATTAAAGAAATTATTGATTACCTTAATGCGAAATATCAAGATAAAATAGAAGATAGATTTTTCCCTTCAGATGTAGATAAGTTAGAATATTTTGGAGATATAATTCAATTATTTGCAGCTAATCTTGCATGATTATCTTATAATTCTTATTATTCAAATTATGTAATCACTGGTTAGTCACGAAAAGAATGACAAGAGGACAGGATATATTAAATTTCTAAATATTTCGAGATATTCATATACACAATTTTTCATAATTTTTAATCCTCCACGCTTCAACCGTGCTGCGCCTAACTACTCCCTGTCGAGAAACTTCAGTGTGATACTTTTTGCTTTTAAATTACCTCTTTTTGTCTCTGCTTGCTACAGCATAATGTAATGATGCCGAGTGTTTCTCTGTGGTGTGATTTATTCTTTCTTTAGTTTATACATCGTACGAATCAGGAACGAAGAGTCGTCTTTCATCTCGCCAAGCAATTCCAAACTTTCTTGTGTATCTATTTTAAGAAATCCTCTTGCAACGATCACGCGTACTTTTTCCGAGGGTGAATTCATATACTCTTTGAGAATCGCAATACATTTCTCTGTGCCAATATCCCCCAGTGTCGAGAGCACACTTACCTCGTATCGTTTATCAGGGAGTACTGTCAGCAAGGTATCGATCATTGTTGAATCCTTTATCTCTCCTATCAGCGCAATCGTATTTCGCACCACGACAGAATCTTCATCCGTAAGCGCACAGGGGAGGAATTCAGAAAATATCTTCGATTTCTTAGCATAATTCGAGATAGCCCGAAACTCCAGTGAACCCTTGGTGTCCATCTTGTTTTCAAAGATGTATTTCGCTGCTTCTTCATCCCGGTTCAGTAAAATTTCTGCAGCTCTTGCCACGCGTTTTGCACTGCTGCCCACTCCCCATTCCGATGCAATGGAAAAAATTTCCTTGATGCGTGCCAGAGAATCAACTGTTGCCACTTCTTTTTCCTGCGCTTCTTCCATTGGCTCGACTTCAGGAACAACCATGCTGGTGTCCTTACCGACACCATACGTGCCGAATGACCACTGTGTATCGTTTTTGTATCGCTCATGATAGTCAATCGAATCAGCATAGATCGGATAAATGTCCTCTCCGCCTGTATCAAGGAAAATGCCAATACTTCCGGTATTCCTTGCAGTATTTGCAAAACCATAATTGCTGGTAATATTTCTCTCATATCTATCATCCCCTGTAACCTCCAGAAATAGAGCAACAGAATTCGTGAGCCCTAGTCCGTTCCCGCCCTCGACCGAATATATATCATTGCCAGCTCTGTCCACAAGATAGCCAACTGCATAATCATGAGCTGCACCTTGACCGGGACCATGCTTAGAAAAGTAATGATCTTCGCCCTCTTCATCATACAAAAAGCCACCTGCAAGATGAATACCGCTTCCCTGCGGATAATACACCGCAGTATAAAAGTCATTACCCGTTTTATCTATGATGATACCGAGTGCATACCAGTATGCCACTGCCTGGCTATACACACCTCCCTGATAGGCATCATTTCCTGCATGATCATAGAGCACTCCAATACCTCCTCCCATATAGGGACGAATACCAAATCCAAAACCCTGTGATAACGCACGATGGTCAAATGGTGCAAGGGGTGCATGAAGATACTTTCCACCTGCATAATAAAGGTCGCTTCCATCAGCATCGATAAGTAATCCTGCTCCGAGTGGACCGCCAAAACCCTCTCCTAATTCCGTGGTAGAATACTTATCATTACCCTTTTCATCAATAAGTATCGAGAGCCCGAATGTTCCCGCTGCGATGCTGTTCAATCCTCCGTCATAGATATCATTCCCTTTCATATCATAGAGTAGATTGTAACCGAGAAATGTACTAATCGTATAATCATCTCCATGAAAAATATCGTCACCTTCGAAATCAAGTAAAATTCCAATTCCGGCAAAAGTATGAAACAATCCTCCAATTGTATTGTTACTGTACGTATCATTTCCCTTCAGATCCAACATCCAATAATAGGGGATTTCCCAGTCTGTAGAGATGGTTCCATGATAGAGATCATCTCCTGCTGGATCGAAAATGAACACATACTTCTTTTCATGCCTATCAATATGTGTGGTTCCGATGCAAAATTTTCCCCAGCGAGTCGATCGAACTAAGGGTTTTTTATTTATAAACGATAATGTCGAAACATTTTGAAATAGCAGGTCGAATCCAATTTGTGAAATTGCAGAAGCATACATCAAATTTGGAAAATCAATCTTTTTAATGATCGGAATGACATCATCCTCGATACTCAAACTGTCATATTCGGTGACACCATGCTCTTCATAGAATGCATTATATTTAAGCGAATCCTGCTCCTCCATCCAGAGTGAATACGATAGATAGGTAAGGATGTCTTTTTCATCATTACTTACTTTTTCCCATGCCTTATGGTAAAAGTGATCCGTGAATTCCCACACATATTCCACATAATCAAAGATATCTTCCGGTTTTGTAACGTTATCCTCCCAGTAATTCTGAAATAAACCTTTATCAAACGAGTTGATCCATTTCGCCTGATAGAGGATATCTGTATAGCTATAGATAATTTCTTTGGGTTCGTGACTGGCACAAAGTTGGTCTGTAGCATCCACAAGTTCAGGAAAATGCAGCGGATTATTCAATATATCAATAACTATTGGCAGCTTTAATTTGGTGTCTCGTGCCCAATCTTTGAGAAAATTCAAAGATTGCAAAGACATGTCATTATCTTTCAGTAAATTTTCCATAACATCGATTTCCTGCTGCTGGAGCACCTGTGCCCACACACAGGAAATGATTGATATGAATAGGAATAATAGTATAATTTTCTTCATAGAAACCTCACAGGATAAGTCTTTTTGCCCTGAATGGATCTTCCAGATCGAAGATTATAAGTGCCAGTTCTTTACCATGATAAGCAGCAGAGAGGGTGTGTGTTCGTCCGATGTTCTCATACCATTTGCCAGTAATTCTGGATGATTCATGTATATGTCCGTGCAACGTTATATAGGGTTGTTTTTCTTTAATAAACTGCTGTATTGCAATGCTTCCGACGTGCACATCAAGGGGCGCGTGGTCAACCTTCATTCCATCCAGCGCAGCTCGGTCATGAGCACTTCTGTAGGGTGGAGCATGTAAGAGGAAGATCGCAGATGACAAATCTTGTTCTTTAGCCAGCTCTTTAAGATCTCGCTGAATAGTTTCATATTGGATTTCTCTTATATCTTTATTCACAGAACGCACTCCTTGCTCTGGTGAAACAGTACCCACATCGACAAATCGAGAAATATCATACTTTTCCCAGTCCTTCAGCATAAATGGAGTGGGAGGAATGTATGAATACCCGAAAATAGTGTAATTCTGATAGCATACTTTTTTCTCGTTAATATACTTCCAGACACCCATCTCATCTGCAGCGATGAAGTATTTCTCATTCACTCTGGAGTCATCATTCCCCATGATTATATACACCTCTGGATATTCTGTTCTTAATTCTTTTTTAAGTTTTTCCATCTCGGGCACAAGAAAATCCATGACAAAATTATAATAATACTTTTTAAGCTTTTTTCTATATATTTCTCCACCGGGAAGCACATCACCTCCGATGAATAGGATGTCGGGTCGATGTGATCGTATTTCAGAAAATAACTTCTTATATCTATCAATATGCCCATGCATGTCGGACACAAAAAAACATGTAGTCATGAATTTTTCCTAGATTGCTTCATTAATGGAATCTTTCTGGCAGTATTATGAATACCTGATATCATAGTTGCATAAGAATCCTTTTTTTGTATATCTTCATCAGTAATTATATGAAGGTCTATCAATCCTTCAGTTTCGTAACCAGTTTTAAGATAATTAATTTCTGAGAGACACAGACTCCATCCCTCGAACCAATTTTTTAATAGGATCTTCTGCTCATCCGTTCCTTCAAAGTGCACAATGATATCAATATCGCTTTTAGGTCCCGCATTTGCATTTTTAGTACTTCCGCAGAGATAAAGCGCTTTCACACCGAATTTCTCTGGATCGAGTTTCTTTGCGATTGACTTCACCATACTCATTCTCCATTTCCAGTGATTCTCGGAATGCGGTTCCAATGCCAGTTCTAATTCTTCCGGGGAGCTTACCGTTGTATCTGGCGATTTAAGATATGTTAAGATTGAATCAACATCAGTATTCTCCAAAATCTTAAAAATCTTTTGTTCGTGTTTCTTCAGATTTTGATAGATTTCACTTGCTTTCTGCCACATCTCAAAGGTTTCTTTCAAGTGACGGTGAAAAAGGTATGTACCTAAACGACCAGCAATATTATCAAGCAGTTTTTGTTCCTCAACAAGGAATGGGCATTCATCTTTATTCAAAATCGGCTCCAGATAAAAAACCTCAACTCGACCAACTTCTTTATTATCAACAATGATATGTGCATGTTGTGAATATTTCGTTTCTGTAAAATTCGAAGGATATTCTCTGTCCTCATACATTATTCTTGCTTTGCATATATCAACAAACTGCCAGCCTGGTGGAATAACCTTTACGATCCTCATGAAAATATCTTCCAAAGGTGATGTAAAATCTTTGAGAATTTCTTCTATTTTGTAGATACAATTCAATTCTTTAGCTCTTTCTCCAAGCTCATGCAGCACATCATCGACATTGTAATTATTATTCGTCATAGTGAAAAACCTTTCTGTATATCACTTCAGAAAATCCATGGCATTGATTCGAAGAAGTCGCATTGAACCTATCCCTCAACTCCTGAGGTGCGTTATCTACTACAAAGCTATAATGTGTCCACTCGAGAAGCTCAATGTCATTATAATCATTCCCGATACCTATCGAAGAATTTCTTGGAATACTAAGATGGTCACACAACCATTCTGCTGCATGCCCTTTCGAGACATGCTCAGGAAAGATCTCAACCCAGATCGAAGTATGATCCAGTGGAGAAGTGGTTCGAATGACTCTGACATTCCTCAGCTTTTCACAAATCTGGTAAAACTGCCCCTCGTCTGAAAGTATTGCCAATGCCTGAGATGCATCACATGAATATACTGCATTTACCTTGAGCGGAGTTCCGTAGTCCGCATAGAATGAGAGACGTCTATCAAAATCTGGATTACTCTCTCGTGCTCTATGATAGTGAAAGTGATGGTTGTCTGGAACAGGTTTATGCACCATGAAATCAATTTCTTGTTCTATAAGAGTTGCAATGATTTTCTGTACTTGTTTTTTGGGGAGTGTATTTGAAGTGAGTATCTCTTTTTTTCGCCAGTCCATGCATCCAACACCACAAGAGAACACCACATAATCTATCGGAAAATCATCTGGTAAAACTCGGCGTAAAGAAAATAATGACCTTCCGGTTGCAAGCACTCTATTTATCCCAGCCTTGCCGAGTTTATGCAATGTGTTCAAGTCTCTACCGCCGATCTGACGGTCCTGCCTGAGTAGTGTGCCATCCAGGTCTGTAAATACTATTTTAATATTACTTTTTTTCATAGATATTTTAATATTATTTTTGAATGATAGATTTAAGATTCTCTTTATATTTGTAAATAAATTTGACCATTTGGGGACATCAAAAAAAGTATGAGCAGAAATCGTTGAGGATAGAAATAATGGATGTAGAAAATATTAGAAAGATAGATAAATGGCTCGGAATTCCTATCTGTGCTCTATTCTCGGTACTCTATTTGCTACGCACACTCTTCAAGCCATCGTTAAAGAAACCTGTACAACCCGAGAACATTCTCTTTGTTGAATTGTCTGAGATGGGTTCTGCTATCATTGCTTATTCTGCACTGCAGAGAACAAAAGAGCTTTTCCCTGATTCGACACTCTATTTTCTGATATTCAAAGAAAACAGAGAAAGTGTATCCATAACCGGTACAATTGAGGAAGAAAATATTCTCACAATTGACTGTACGAATTTCTCAAGATTTGTGTTCTCGACACTCTCTGTTCTAAATAAATTAAAAAAGATACCCATCGATACCTATATAGATATGGAACTTTTTTCTCGTGCTACCAGCATTATCTCATATCTTTCTGGAGCGCATAATCGTGTTGGTTTTTATAAATTTCATATGGAAGGATTGTATCGTGGAAATTTTCTCACTCACAAAGTGAGTTACAATCCGCATCAGCATATTGCATATAATTTCTTCAATCTTGTATATTCTTTGACTGCACCTGCAAATGAATTTCCCAAACTGAAGAAACACGTTAATGATGTTCCAAAAGTACCCATGATTGAAATCTCAGATGAAGAAAAAAGCACTTTATTCTCAAAGCTACAATCTATCAACAGTAATTTCACTCAATCTTCAAAAAGCGTGATACTCAATCCCAACGCAGGTATTCTTCCTATCAGGGCATGGCCCATCGAGAAATATCTGGAGCTGGCAATACGACTGGCAAGGATTGAAGATGTGTTTATCATTGTTATTGGGGTGGGTAAGGCATTATACGATGCAGATAAGATCTATTCTGCAATTCCCGAGAAAACAATCGACCTCACCAATCGAACAACGCTGCGGGAAGTTATAACACTTTTTAACATTAGCGATGTGTTTGTGACAAATGACTCGGGGCCAGCACACTTTGCGAGCATGACACCAATCATCAATATAGTGTTCTTTGGTCCGGAAACTCCTGCTTTATACGGACCGATTGGAGAGAATTGTATTCCATTATATACGAACTTTGGATGCTCTCCCTGTGTGAGTGCATTTAATCATAGAAAAACTACGTGTAATGATAATCTGTGCGTGAAAGCTATCACAGTTGATGAAGTGTATGATCTTGTGGTAAAATACCTTTAATATTCCCTCCAGATAATTCATGACTGTTACTAATTCAGGATAAATACATGGCATACACAGGAATGGATCTTACACAGGGCAATCTTCTCAAGAACTTGGTCAGACTCTCTTTGCCCATTATGTTTTCGAACTTTCTACAGACCTTCTACAATCTTACTGACGCATTCTGGCTGGGGAAGCTTGGTGAGACTGCCCAGCATGCCGTTTCAGTTGCCGGTCTTGCATTCCCTCTGATCTTCTTCCTCTCATCTTTTGGTTTCGGTTTTGTTATTGCCGGCACCTCTCTCATTGCTCAATATAAAGGAGCGAACAGGATCGAGAAGATGAAGGAAGTGGTCGGGCAGTTTGTTCTAATCATGATCGGCTTTACTACCCTGTTTATCTTCATAGGGCTATTTTTTATTAATGACATTCTCAGGATTTTACAAACACCTGACGTGATATTCAACCTGGCAAAACAGTATATCACCATCATACTTTTTGGCATGGTTTTCATGTTCATTTTTCTCTCTTACCAGAGTTTTTCACATGGGCTTGGTGACACAATTTCCCCAATGAAGATACAGATCATATCAGTTGCTATCAATTTGATCCTTGATCCATTTATGATTTTTGGTATCAGCTTCTTTCCACGTCTTGAAACTATTGGAGCTGCTTATGCCACGCTCTTTTCACGCTTCATCGCCGCAGTGATCGCTATAATATTCCTGTTCCGTAAAACACCCTATATTATTCCAACATTGCCGGACATCAAACCTGCAAAAGAAATGCTTAAAAGGATCTTGAATATTAGTATTCCTGCTTCGCTTGCACAGTCCATGACCAGTTTTGGCTTTATTATTCTGCAGGGTTTCGTTAACTCTTTTGGAACTGTAGTCATGTCGGCATACGCAATCAATAACAGAATTATCGGTTTCTTCATGATGCCTGCGATGGGTATCAGTAATGGGCTCGCTTCAATTATCGGTCAGAATATCGGGGCACAGAAGATCCACCGTGCTGAGAAGAGCGTAAAAGTCGCAGTGATACTTGTGCTGGCAATCATGCTCACAGGATGTTTGCTTGTATTTCTTTTTGGAGGATCAATAACCAAATTCTTCATCAACGACCCAGATGTCATCTGTGTAGGAAAACGTATGTTCAAAGTAACCCCTGTTGCAGCCTTCCTATTCTCGATACTCTTCGTATTTATTGGTGTTTTCAACGGCTCTGGTCATACGAAACCCGTGATGTTGCTTAATATCGGTCGTTTATGGCTCATCAGGATTCCAATGGTGTACATACTTTCTGGTTCGGTTTTATCTATTCCTTTTGTGCAAAAAAGTTTCTTGCAGCCGCTATTCCATGCACTTTCTGTTCCTCTCTCGACATTCCCCTATGAGTCACTCTGGTGGTCAATGATAGTGAGTAATGTCGTCAGCAGTTTTATTGCATATTTAATCTATAAAAAGGGAAGATGGAAAAAACCGAAAACTAGTGGATAAGAGATTTATTTATTGACATTCATAAAGCAAGGATTTCATTTTACTGAAAATAATCTGGCTCTTGTAGCTATTCAATAATGACTTATGGATCAGAAATATGGATAAACTTCCAATCAAAGTACTGTATGTAGAAGATGAGACCATTGTCCTCTATTCGTTGGTAGAAATTCTCCGTCGCAGGGTCAAGGAGGTTATTCCTGCAATAAATGGTAAAGAAGGATTGGAATTGTATCACAAGCACCATCCGGATGTGGTGATTACCGATATCAATATGCCAGAAATGAATGGCCTGCAAATGGCTCGTCGCATGAAAAGTGTTGATCCAGAAATTGATGTATATTTGCTTTCTGCCTATCCCCAGCCAGATTATCTTCTTGAAGCGATTGACATCGGAGTAAAAGGATTTCTCAAGAAACCTTTGGATATAGATAAACTATTCCGCATTCTAGAAGAGATATCTGAACCCGAGATTTTACGTAAAAGAATACGTCTCGATGAGAAAGACCGTGAAGCAATGCAATCTGCTCTTTTGGATAGTGAAATCAAATTTCAAACTATATTCAACAATCTCAATGATGCGATCTTTGTTCACGGCATCACAGATGATAATAAATCCAGCAAGATCATCGAAGTTAACGATTCTGCTGTAAATCTTTTTGGTTATACCAAAGATGAACTTCTTACAATGACACCAGCAGACCTTGATGACAACACAACCTCAGTTCGTGAAAATGATATTATATCTACTTTGAAAAAAGAAAGACACTTCACATTTAATAATGTCTTCGTTTCCAAACGAGGAAAGAAAATACCTGTTGAGATCAGCTCTCATATCCTTGCAAGAAATGGGAAGGATTATGTAATATCAATAATCAGAGATGTTTCTGAAAGAAAAAAGTACGAGGATGAACTTCGCTTTCATAGCCATGTACTCCAGAACCTTTATGACTCTGTGGTTATCACAGACCTAAAGGGAACAATCACCTATGTTAATGACGCTGTTGCTAAGATCCTGAAGCATAAGAAGGAAGAATTACTTGGAAAACATATTGCAATTTTAAGCGAGAATACACATGACTCACTAGCACAAGATGATATCCTGAAACTGGTCCTTGAAAAGGGATATTGGAATGGGCAGGTGATTAATGTTACTGCCGATGGGGAAAAAGTGCTATTTGATAGCCATATCTGGGTGCTGAAGGATAGCAATGGTCGACCCTCAGCTCTTGTTAGCATATCTCATGATGTGACAAAGGAAAGGAAGAAAGAGGAACAATTACGAGAAAGCGAGGAAAAATTCCGTACACTTGCCGAAAATCTCCCCGGCATAGTATATATCTATGAAATTGAACCAAAAACAGAAGAACGAAAAATGATATATGTTGGTCCCGGCTTTGAAGAGATGGTAGGAAAAGATTTTGCGAATAAGATAGGAAATGATGCCAATCAATTCTTCGATCATGTCCATCCTGATGATTTTAAGACACTACAGGAAATTGCGGAAAACTCCATAAAGAATAATGAGCCATTGAACCATGAATATCGAATCCAAGCTGACTCTGGTGATGTCATCTGGGTACGGACTATAAGCCGAGGAACATATAAAGAAAATGGTAACATCCTCTGGCAGGGAGTGCTCATAAATGTTACCGAACAAAGAGAGAACGAACAAAAAATAAGAGAATCTGAGAGATTGTACAGAGACCTTTTCGAAAATGCAAATGACATTATCTGGATATCGGACAATAAAGCGATTCTAAAAAAAATCAATAGACAGTTCAAAGACATTCTCGGCTATACTACAGAAGACCTTCTCAGTAAGAAGATACATGACATAATTATCGAAGAAGATAAACAAAAATCGATACAGTATTACAAAGAAGCTCTCAGCGGAAATACAGTCGAATACGAAGCAAGAATGTTATCAGTTGATGAGAGAGAAAGAACGATTTGGATAAATTTACGCCCTATTTTTGATAATGATAAGATAACAGAAATTCAGGCTGTGGGTAGGGATATTACCATACAAAAGAATATCGTGCAACAACTAAGAGAGAGTGAGAATAAATACCGCTCACTTTATAATAGTCTTCATGACATGATTATGTTGCATGGAATTGAAAATGATGGCACGTTGACTAATTTTGTAGAAGTCAACGATGAAGTCATCCACAAACTCGGTTATTCCCGTAATGAACTCTATAATATGACACTGAATGATATCAGAGTACCTCCTAGTTCAGAGTATTCACGCAATAAAAAACATGAACTTCTTCAAACACACTCAGTGTTATTTGAGACCGTTCTAAAATGTAAAGATGGCTCAAGAATTCCCGTTGAGATTCACTCCAGAATTATCAATGTTGATAGTAAAAAGCAGGTGCTGGCAATTGCACGCGACATCTCAGAAAGGAAGAAAACTCAGGAACTCATCAAGCAAAAAGAGGAGTTCAGCACTACATTGTTTGAGTACAATCCTGTTGAAACCATTGTTGTGGATAAACAGGGTAAGATCGTACGATTTAACAAAGCACTGCAAGAGGCACGAAGCCGACCTCCTAAGATCGGTGATGTGATGTATAAAGATTATGCTAATAAACATGAAAAAGACATGTATGCTGTGATGATGAAGGCAATAAAAACAGGAGAGCAGGTTGTGATTCCTGATTCTCAGTACAAGAATGATTCGGGAGTCAAGCACTGGCATATCACCATTGCTCCCTTTCCACAAGGTGCTATTATTACCGGTTGGGATATTACCAGACAAATTGAAGCAGAAAAACAGCTAAAAGATGAAGTGGAACAGAAAGAATTATTGATCAGAGAAATAAATCATCGTGTAAAAAATAATTTTGCGATTGTTTCTAGTTTATTGAATATCCAGAAACAGAATATCGAGGACGACGATATACGGATCATTTTTGATGAGGCACAAAATCGCATCGAATCTATCGGGCTTGTTCACAAAAAGCTCTATAGCTCATCCGATCTTGCTCATATAGATTTTTCTGATTATATTACTGCTCTGATACTCCAGCTTCTTGCAAGTTTTGAGCTGCAAAAAGGTCACATCGAACTGGATCTGAATATTAAGGAAGTCACCCTTGATATCAGTAAAGCGATTCCCTGCGGATTGATCATTAATGAGTTGATCACTAATGCTTTCAAGCATGGATTCGCAGAAGGGAAAGAGGGCAAAATTACAGTCATTATGCATTATAAAGATAATGATGAAATAGAACTTATTATTGCAAATGATGGCGAACCTTTCCCAAAAGAAATCGATTTCACAAACACACAAACACTTGGGCTTCAACTTGTCACAAGTCTTGTACAGCAGATCGATGGCGAGATTGAGCTGGATACATCAAAAGGCACTAAGTTTTCGATAAAATTTAATAAAAACTTATAAATTTACAATAATTATTCAATTTATTTTTTTATAAAATTATACATGTCTCAATCAATATTTGTCATGTAATTATCTTATACTTTTCTTTTACAGTTACTGCCAACTAACAAGCGGCCGACCCTTTATTCATGGGGTTTCGGGTTTGGGATTTCTCAAAACGTGGTGCCACAGAATTGGGTGAAATGACTTGACATAGATTTAATCAGGCAAATATCTGAGTGTCAAACATAGGAGATATCGATGTTTGCACGGATAAA
>Ga0136651_10001691_pt1 | contig 12165 bp, 8 predicted proteins | sample Mar14236cmmetaG_FD_94867 | JGI IMG/M metagenome (GOLD analysis project Ga0136651, IMG submission 94867) | Marine hydrothermal vent microbial communities from Guaymas Basin, Gulf of California to study Microbial Dark Matter (Phase II) - Marker... ...
GACGATTGCCGACTACCGGAAGGTTCCGGCGCAAACCGCCTCTTTTCCGGAAAAAGAGCAAACAGCCACTGCGGTGCGCACCGTGGTGGAAAAAGATTCCGGAACGAAAGCGGAAACCCGGCCCGGAGAAATGGCAATCCGCCGGCCTGACACAGACAGGTACGCCGACCGGATGGTGCCGGTACCGGCTGACCGGAAAGGTGTCATTTTATCTGTAACGGAAAGGAAGCCGGTGGCGCTTGTCCCGACGGAAAAAAAGGAGAAAAAGATATTCCTTCCGGAAGCGGATGCCGGATCTTACAGAAAGACCAGCATCCTGGCCGGCCTTTCCGGCCTGATGGCAGGTGTGGAAGACCGGGTAGCCAGCAACCCGGGTGTGGCCCTGGGGTTTTACCTGGAACACCGGCTGACCCGTTCGGTGGCTCTTCGTCCCGGCCTGGCACTGACCCGGCATGATTACAGACTGGAAGACAAATATGTTGGAGAGCTCCTGATGGCGGCTTCCCGTGACCTGACCAATCTGGCGGGAACGATCGACTCCTATGAAAACCACATGGAAATGCTGACGATGGAAGTCCCGGTCAACCTGGTGTTTACTGTTCTGGAGCGGAACAGAAAAAGCTTTTTCCTTTCGGCGGGAGTTTCCACGGTGTTCTACCTGAATCAGCAGTTCTGCGGCAAATACCTGAACGTATCTACCCGGGAAAACCTGAATACCTACACCGGCGAGATTACCTATGAAACCACGTACAACACGGTATATGCCGAAAGCGATCACCCGGCCTTCAGTCACGTAGATCTGTTCGCACTGACCAACCTTTCGGCCGGCTATGCCTTCCCTTTCGGAAAGAACAGCCGCGTGCTGATCGAACCTTATGTCCAGCTGCCACTGAGTGACCTCACCAGCCTTCATCTGCACATGAGGTATGTCGGAATGTCGGTAAAGGTTCAGTTCGGGAGATAAAGGATATCATTTTCCTTCGACAGCCTAAGTTTGCACATTTCACTCCGTGCCTGTTACTCGTACCTCAGTGTTTCCACCGGATTTTTCGAGGCAAATTTCCAGCTTCGGAGGGTTACCGTCAGCAGGGCAATCAGAATGGCTGCCAGTCCGGCCAGGGCGAAGAAGATCCACGACAGGCCGATGCGGGCTTCGAAATTCTCCAGCCATCGGTGCATAATGTACCAGCCAGCCGGAAAGGCGGCGATGATGGCTATCAGCACCCATTTCTGGAAATCGGCGTTCAGCAGCCACAGGATCTGGAATGTATTGGCTCCGTTCACTTTCCTGATGCCGATTTCCTTTATGCGCCTGGATACCAGCAGTCCCGTAAGACCCAGCAGTCCAAGGGCGGTGAGGAAGAGAGCCACCGATGCAGAGGCTGCAGTCACCTTGGCCCAGCGGTCTTCATTTACATACTGCCCGTCGAGTATATCATCCAGAAAGGCATATTCGTAAGGAAATTCCGGAACCACTTCTTCCCACGCTTTTTGTATGTGTTCCAGCGCAGCCTGCCTGTTTTCGGGTTGTACCCTGACAAATACAGTCCAGATCGCATTATAGGGAAACGGCACAAGGATCAGGGGCTGGACGGGATCTTTCATTGAATCGTAATGGAAATCCTTCACCACTCCCGTGATCTGCACATGCCGTTTGACGGGGTCGAAAAAGATGAGCTCACCCACCGGTTCTTCCAGGCCGAAAGCGTTGACCAGTTTTTCGTTAACCAGCACCACCGGAACAGTGTCGCCCGGCTGTGTTTCCCTGAAATTCCTGCCTTCCAGCAGTTCCAGTCCCAGTGTGGCCACATAATCTTCATCCACACGCAGAATACGGGTTCTGATCATTTCGCCGGTTGCGGTTTTCAGCGTACTGGCGCTGCTTCCTGATACAAAATTCCGGTCGCTTGTGGTAACCTCTTCAATTGCCGGGTTATCCAGCAGGCGGGTTTTCAGGGCATGGATTTTTGACAGGGGAAAATCGACATTCAATACCACAATGTTTTCCCTGTCAAACCCCACATCCTGGTTTTTCAGGTAATTCAACTGGCTTACGATGACCAGGGTGCAGACCAGGAGGCCCACCGAAATGAAATACTGCAGGAATATAAAAAGCCTGGAAAAGCGGTTCCCTCTGGTCAGGGGATTTTCTTTCCTGAGAACGGAAAGGGGATTGTTTTGATTGAAAAGGAAACGGGCTATATAGGAACTGGTGGAATAGACGATCAGCAGGATCAACAGGAAAAGGAAAACATAGCTTGACCAGTTCTGGTACAGGGTGAATGTGAGGGTTTTCTGTGCCAACCGGTTGAACAGGGGCAGCAGCTGCTCGGCCAGACCGATGCCCAGAATAAGGGCCATTACAGATATAAGGAACGATTCGGCCCAGAACAACCGTACAATGTCCATGCGACGGGCACCGACGATTTTCATCACCGCCAGTTCCTTCATCCGGTCCATTGAATGCCCGATGGTAAGCATGATGTAGTTGAAACAGGCAATAAACAGGATAAATGCCGCTATCAGCGAAAGGAAGTACAGTACCTGAGCATTTCCCCTTCTTTCGTAGGAATACCGAATGTGTGACGAATCAAGGTAGATGTCTTTCAGGGGCTGCAGTTCCCAGGTGAATGAATATTCTCCATCTTTCAGCGACATGTATTCGGCCAGCGACTGCAGGGTTTTTCCATGGTATTTGTCGATAAGCGACCGGACCGATTGTTCAGCTGCCACCGGATCCGTACCTTCCTTCAGCAGGATGTACACGGAATTGGCCCCGAAAGCATCGTTCGACCGCGGGTATACCTGGCAATGGTTGAAATGGGTGAGGGCGGTGAAACGGATGGATGAATTTTCCGGCTGGTCATCTATTACTGCCGTTACCATGAACTGGTTGGGTGGTTGCTGAGGGAATTCCACTGCCTGTCCGATCATTTCCTCATAATTCCCGGCCATGCCGGAAAAGATCCGGTCGGCCTCCTTGCGGCACAGAATCACCGATTGCGGCTTTTCCAGGGCGGTTTCCAGGTTTCCCGCCAGCGGAATGTGTGTGAATATTTCCAGGAAATCGGGGTTCACAAAACCCAGGTTCAGCAGGAATTTTCTGCTGTCATGACTTACCCATACGTTGGTTCTTCTGAAAGAAGTAGCCTTTTCCACGACAGGCAGGTCCTGTTTAATACCCTCCGACAGTTCGTCGGGTTGATACGGGGAATAGTTTAATCCTTCGTCCCGGATGGAATATTTGTTCACGATCCGGTAGATCCTGCCGGTGTGCTCATGGTACCGGTTATAGCTCAGTTCATGCTGTACAAAAAGGAAAATAACGATGGCACAGGATATTCCGAATCCCAGACCCAGGACGTTGATCCCGGAAATCAGCCATCTTCTTAGCAGGTTGCGAAAAGAAAACTTCAGATGATGAAGGAACATGCCGGTGTTTTTTTCTGTTTAAGCAAGTCGCATGCCAGTATTCAATATGATTTGATAATCAATTCAATAAATATATCCTTATTTCATAACGTAAACCTTTCCGTATTAAAACCGGACAGTATCTGTAACGAAACCGGACAATTCGGTGACCGATCGCGCGAATTATTTTTTCCTCAGCAATCCGGCCAGGGTTTTGCCAAGTTCGTCGAGTTTTTCCAGGGGTTCGAGCAGCGAGGGGTTGTTCAGGCCAGATTCGCGTCCGCCTGCCACGCCGGCCTGCATGGGGTAGATCAGAATGAAACTGTTCGAACGGAAATGTTTGTTCAGATATTCCGGGATGGCGGCCATGCCGGGATGGTACGAAGGCTTGTTTCGGCGGCTCATCACAATGATCAGATTATCGTCCAGCCTGACGTTCCTGGAAAGGGTCATAAAATCGTGCCAGTCGTCGAAGTGGCTGAATTCGGCTTCAATGGGATGTTTGGCATGGATATTCCTGATGATATTGAGGGTGGAGGGCCTTCCGTAAAACAGAATCTTCGTTCCCGTATTCCGGGCGATGTTCCATATTTTGAGGATCCAGAACGGAAAACCCGGCTCTTTTTCGGCTTTGCGCGACATGATCACAAAATGCCGTTTGATGGTGGAGATGGGTTGGACCGGCTGGTATACCAGGGTGGTTACATTGCTTTTTTCCAGGATCCCCTCTGTGAGGTTTCCGAGGAAGGATTCGGAGATGCCTTTCGACACATGCAATCCAAGCACCAGGTCGGTGATATTGTGCTCCCTGATCACACCGGTAATGCCGTTCACAATGTTCAGGTCGTACCGCAAAATCTCCCTCAGGTAGATGTCGGCCGACGATGCAGTAACGGCCGCTTTCTTCAGCAATTCCCTGGCCTGTTCATCCATGTTGGTTTCCACGGGATGTTCCATGTTGGGAATGATATTCAGGGCATACAGTCCGGTGTGGTTCTTTTCCGAAAGGATCATAGCGCTGAGATGGATCAGTTCGTTCACCGTATCAGGGTTGCTCACGGGGATCAGGATCCGTTCATCGGGTTCCGCTTCCTCCATACCGGCACTTTTGTCCCTGACAATGTTCTGTGCCCCCTTTTGCGTTTCGAACGAGGCAATGGTGCAGGTGATCAGGATCATGATGATGGTTCCGTTCAGGATGCTTTCCCCCAGCAGGCGGATGGGCCCGCCATCTGCCGTATGGCCCAGGATCACGTTGTATCCCACCAGTACGGCAGCCAGAGTGGCTGCGGCACGTGCATTGCTGAGCCCGAAGATTAACCGTCGCTGGTCATGGGTGAACCGGAAGGCTTTCTGAGTGATCCAGGCGGGTATGTATTTACCCACTGTGGCAATGAAGGTGAGGATGAGGGCTACCACCAGGGTTTCGGGGTCGCTGATGAAGGCCCGGTAATCAATGAGCATACCCACCCCCAGCAGAAAAAAGGGGATGAAAATGGCGTGTCCCACGAACTCGATGCGGTTCATCAGGGGGGAGGTTCGCGGGATCAGCCGGTTGAGGGCCAGTCCGGCCAGGAAGGCTCCGATGATCCCTTCTATGCCTGCCAGCTGCGACATCACGGCTGCCAGAAATACCAGTACGAGCACGAAAATATACTGCAGAATATTGTCTTCGGTTTGCTTGAAAAACCACCGGGACAGGACGGGGAAAACCAGCATGACAACAGAGGCAAACAGCACAAAGGCAATGAGCAGTTTTACAATGAAATACCGTTCCATATCACCCGACGACATGCCCACAATAAGCGCCAGGACCAGCAGTACCAGGATATCGGTGATCAGGGTGCTCCCCACCGTAATGGTTACCGCCCGGTTTTTCACCAGGCCCAGTTTGCTTACCAGAGGATAGGTAATCAGGGTGTGGGAGGATATGAGGCTGGCCATCAGAACGGAAGTGGAAACGGAATAGTTCAGCACATAGATCCCCGTGACGGTTCCCAGGACCATGGGAACGAGGAATCCTGTTATTCCCAGGAAAGTGCTCTTTCCTGCATTCTTCCGGAACTGCCCCAGGTCAATCTCCAGGCCCGCCAGGAACATGATATAAAGCAAACCGGCTGTTCCTGACAGGATGATGCTGCTGTCGCGTGTGATCAGGTTGAATCCGTGCGGTCCGATCACCGCTCCGGCCACGATCAGTCCAAGCAGGGGAGGAATTTTCAGCCGGTTCAGGATGATGGGGGTGAAGAGAATGATCAGCAGAATGATCAGGAATTTCAATACCGGATCGGTTAGGGGAAGGGTGATATCGGGAGACGACAGCAGGATCATATCGTGGCTTGACCGTATAAAGATAAGAAACTGTTTTATTTCAGCGGCATGTTCCCGGGATCCCCCTGGGTAACGGCCTCCTCGGGGCCATGGTATGGGAAAAAGAGGGCAGGCTGAGGATTGCTCTCGACCGGTCCGATTTGTGGGACCTGCGGCCCATGAAGGGGCTGGAAGGTCCGGAATTCCGCTTCGGGTGGGTGGTACAGCAAGTATTGGACAGCAACTACCGGAAAGTGCAGGAACGGTTCGATGCTCCCTATGAACGGGAACCAGGCCCACGAAAATTCCCGGAGGAGCTCTGGAGTTTGAAACGGCAGGTCAGGGTAAGGTGAAGGAGGTAAGGCTTCACCTGCGAACCGCCCTGTGCGAAGTGTTGTGGGAATCGGGGGTACGGATGCAGTGCTTTGTACATGCCACCGAGCCGGCCGGATGGTTCCGTTTTGAGAACCTGTCAGATACACTGGTCCCCCTGCTGGAAATGCCCCGATACCATGCCGGTTTCGGTGGACGTGACGGGGAAGATGTCCCAGGCAGCAGCCTTCAGAGGCTGGGATATCCTCCTGCAGAACTGATCCATACCTGCCGGTCGGTGACCGCTACCCAGGAATGCTGGGGCGGGTTTGTTTACCGCGTGCATGTGGCCTGGGAAGAGCCTGAGCAGGGAACCCTGGAAGGGGCCTGGAGCATCGACGCCTCACTACCCGGCGACCCGCGTGAGCCCGATGCCGCTGCCGTGGTGGCTCCGGCTCTTGGACGGGGCTTTCAAGCCGACCTGGAAACCCACCATCGGTGGTGGCAGGAGTCCTGGGACCGGTCGTCCATATCCCTGCCCGATAAAATACCGGAGCGACAGTATTGGTGTCGGCCGGGATGGTGAACGGAAAAGTGCAGTGGGTGGAAGCGGAGCCGGAAAGGGGAGGAAAGTTGCGACTGGCCGATCCCTTTGGACGTGCCGGTTTTGCCTCTGCCCGTGAACCGGAACAGTGGAAATAAACAGACAGCCTGTCCTTGTGCTGGATATGCAGGCCGGGGAACCGGATTATTCGAAACGATTTTCCCTGTGTTTTGCCCCGATCTTTTCCGCCAGTTGATCCAGGGCATTGAAATCTTTCTCTTTCGGATGTCCTTTGACGACCACCGGATCGATCAGTTCTGTTTTCAGATGCGGGATCATTTCCGCAATTTTTTCAACCACGCTGGTACCCCATCCATAGGTAGCGATTACGGAAGCATACCTGGCCTTCGGCTTAAGGATATCTGCCAGGCGGGTGGCGTAGGTTACCATGGGATGCGGTTCTCCCAGCACCGTGGGCGTTCCGATCACGATGGTGGCCGCATCAACCAGGCTTATTGCCAGTTTTCCTATGTCTGTTACCGAAAGGTCGAACGGCTGGACATTCACCCCCTTCTTTTCCAGGGCATTCACCAGATGTTCCACCATCTTTTCCACGCTTCCGTGCATGGATATGTAAGGCAGTACGACCAGGTTCCCAGGTTCGTCGGAAATCCATTCTTTATAGGCCTGGATGATGAACTCCGGCTTATTGTACAACGGCCCGTGGCTTGGTGCAATGATCCGGATGTCGTATTCGTTCAGTTTGTCGAAATTTTTCCTGATCATCTTTCTGAAAGGCATCATAATCTCTGCATAATACCTTTTGGCGGCTTCGTATACCCGGCATTCGTCACTTACATACGTTTCAGAAGCAGCCAGATGGGAGCCGAAAAAATCGCAGGTGAAAAGTATTTTTTCTTCTTTCAGGTAGGTCAGCATGGTTTCCGGCCAGTGAACCCAGGGATAGTATATGAATTTCAATGATTTGTCGCCAAGCGAAAGTTCTTCACCGTCGGCCACGGGGAGGATTTTTTTTTCGGGTATCAGAAGATGATCAATAAGCAGCTCTTTTCCCTTCGGCGTGGTTATGACTTTCGCATCAGGGTATTTTTCCAGCACATGCGGGATGGATCCGGAATGATCCTGTTCGGCATGGTGTGAGATAATGAAATCGATTTTCTCCACCTCTTTTAACTGGTCGAGCAACTGGTAGGCCATGGAAGGATCTACCGTATCCAGCAAGACGGTCTTCTCACTTCCCCTGATCAGATAGGCGTTGTAGCTTGTCCCGTCGGGCAGGGGGATCAGTGAATCGAATAATCGCCTGTTCCAGTCAATAGCTCCCAGAAAAAATACCTTGTTGCTGATTTCTTTTGTTATCATGATATGATTTGTTTTATACCGGGAATTTTTCTGTAAAGATAGAAAAAACAGAGGGTAAGGGAAAGGCTGGTTACCGGTTTTTTCTGCAGCGCGTTTGCTATGCCGGTGGATGTTTCCGGCAGGTATATGATGAAAAAAGGAACGGTCCCGGTAGGTTGGCACAAATCCGGGGAACCGTTCCTTCTGGCAAAATAGCCGGTGAGGCAGGGTTTATCTTTTTAGGGTAATAATGGTGTACGAATACCTGGGAAAAGTATAGGCGGCATCATTTCTGGAGAAAGAGATCTGTTTGCTGACCGGAGCCACGTTGTTTTTGTGGTCCACCGGATTGTATTCGGTAAGTTCACAATCTCCGATCATCCAGATTTCCGCCCTGCCTTTGAAACGGAACCCTTTTACCTGGATTATGGCTTCCCGGGGTTCGTTGCTGAGGTTGGCCACATAGAGGGACAGAGAATCCCGGTTCTGGTTTATTTTTGCAGTCACATCCAGCAGGGAATCGTTGCTGCTGGTAGCTTTGACAACAATCGGCAACCAGTCTTCTGTCATTTTCGCATCGATATGGGCCGAAGGTTGGAACCAGATTTCACTGGAAGTGTAATGTACTCTTCCCTGATCCCACATGTAGTGCTGGCCATGTGGCTGGAATGTATTGGCACTGCCCAGCCAGGTGAAATGGTCGCCGTATCGCTGAAGGGTATTCCAGTTGTGCGCATGTGCCAGCCCCCGGTCCCAGTCACAACGGCTGCCGTTTTCTTCCATTGGGCACAGAGTGAGCTTGTAGCCCGGATAATCTCTGGCCAGTTCATTTTGCAGATCGATTCCCATGGAATGGGTGAACCCGGGATGGTCGGCGAAAAACAGCGCTCCGCTGTAATGGGGGTCCCATACCATTTTATCAGCCTGACCCTGTTCAATGAACCACCCGAACAGTTCGGAGGCCAGGGCATATTCTTCGGTTCCCCTGGCATATCTGGAAGGATTCGTTCCGATATTCAGAGAAGCTACAATGTGCATTTCCGGGTCGGCTTCCCAGGCAGCCCGGGCGAATTTCTTCATGCATTCGGCATATCCGCGGGTCAGATGCCTTTCGTTATCTACCTCAATGTATTTCAGGTTATAAGGTTCCGGATGTCCGTGTTCAGCACGCAATCTGCCCCATCGACTGTCAACCGGACCGTTCATGTATTCCACAAAATCTCTGATATCTTCATAGGTTTCGTCCATGCTTAATCCCACCATGGCTTTTGCCCCGATGGATTCAGCTACCTGGCATAGTTCCACCACCCCGAAACTGTGGGTGGCATAGGGATTAAACCCGCTGCGAAAGCATACCCTTCGTTCATCTACCGGGCCGATCATTTTTTTCCACCGGTACAGATAGGTATCGGCACCTACATCCACCATGGACCCATTGTAACGGATGGTTTTGATCCCCTGTTTCATTAACGCATCAGCAAATCCCTTCCTTACCGGGTATCCCCTGACCCTGCCCCAGTATCCCGGCTGAAGAAAGGCATAACCCAGTTCAATTTGCCCTTTTTCTTTCAGGGCTATGCCAAACCGTCCCGCTGTGGTTTCTCCCTTGGGAATGAGTTCGAATTCAACCTTTTCGAATGAGCCGTTCCCTTTCAGGTAATAGGGCTCTTCAGCCAGGATTTGCCCGTTTTCGTCCCGGAGTGAGAGGTACAGGGTGACGGGTTGATGCGCCCTGATCCGCAGGATCCCCTCGTAGGGTTTGCCCTTTTCGAAGTAAATGCCCTGCTTGTTCAGGCCGGCGTTGTACAGGCCGAATTCCCCGTTGCCTTCCTGCATACGGATAACCTGGTTCTGCCGCCCCATGTAGGCGTCTCCTCGCCTGAGCACATATTTCCCTTTTGCATTTCCCGAGGTTATTTTACTCCAGTACCGGCTGATCTGTTCATCGCCGTTGATGCGTTTTAACATGATTTTTCTCGTGGCTTCGGGGATGCTGTCAAAGAGCACGAAGCGGCTGTAAAAACGAAGGTCTCCGATCTGCAGGGGAGGCCTGACCATCGGGGGGCCTCCGTCGCGTGAAGGCCTTGGCTGAGCTGCCTGAACCACGGCATCGTATATGTCTTTCGAATTGAAATCGTATTTTTCACTCAGGTTGTTCCAGTTTACCCGGGTGTAAATGTTTGCCTGGGAAAGAAAATGCGGACGCCTGTTTTCATCCAGGATCACATATACCTTAACATAGTCTCCAAGAGGCAGACCCAGGAAATCAATGTCAATATTTTCTTCAAAAGCCTCGCCATGGATCAGTTGACTGAAGATCCCGCCGTTTGTTTGGTTATTGAGGTCTTCAATATTTGTACCGTTGAAACATTTGGTAACAGTGGCTATTTGTTTGGAGGCATCCACCCGGATCTGGATGGGTCCGGTGGTCTGAGCCATCAGCAAAGCCGATAAGCCGCAAGACAGGATAAAAAACAGCAGTTTTTTCATTTTTGCAGATTAGGGTTAATAATTGAGAACAATGATTTAGAATGAATCGGTTTCATAGGGTTGCACAGCATATTTGTCTCCTCAGGCCATCGTGGTAATGCTACCATACCGTGGGATCCGTGGGTAAAAAGCAAGCAGCCCCATGTATTGGATCTTAGTGTTTCTGCTGACTGGTTAAAATATCCGTTATCTTACATCCATTTCAAACAGTGTGATGCTCATGGGTTCAACAGTTACTGACGACCTGAAACGGATTTCCTTTTCCTGCACTTCAACCGGATTTTCCAGCTGATTCCGCCGCTGTTCACGGGTTGGCGGGATCAGGGTCCATACTCTGGCCCGGTTGCCTACCTCGGCTCCTTCAATACGGATATTCAGTTGTTGCATGGTTTCCATGGGACTGACAACCGAAAGGGTCAGTTTGGTTTTGTCTACGTTCAGGGCAGCAAAAACATCAGGCGGAGAAGTGGCCGATAGATCCTCAGGGGCTTCCTGTGCTTTGCCGGTCGGCCCGGCGGATAACAGGATAAAGAATAATAATCCGAATATAGCCAAAAAGTTATACTTAGATCCCGATGGGTTTTGTTTAGGTTTCATTACGATTTGTTTTTTGTTGTGATGGTTAACAGGATCAGTAAAAATTTCTTTAAAATACGAATTTATTCGGGTTTTCCAGGGTGCCTGGTTGCATTTAATTCCTGCCAGAACAGGTATAGATAAACGGCTTTAGTGAGTTAGCCAAAGCAAATTTTTGCACCCGTGCACCAAACCAAAGGAAAAGCCATCGGGAGGAATATCCCGATTTACCATCCTGCCAGCAGAAAGACTCCCCCTGCGAGGAGGCCTATTCCCATATTAATGGCTTTAACCTTCAAAAAATCCTTTCGTGATTCGGCCAGCAGGGGGAGAATGCCGTGGCCGTCCTGCACAATGGAATTGGCCAGTAATATACTGAAAGGCAACAATCCTTCGGAGAACAGCGTGACAAAAATAAGGTGGGGGCCCGATTCGGGGACCAGGCCTATCAGCACGGCAATGAGCAGTACCATGTACAGGTTGTTTTCAAGCAGGTGGGTGAGGGACAGGTTCGATTGAATCAGATACAGGGCCATAAAGGCTCCCCAGGTCCACAGGAACAGGCGCAGAAGGTGCTTTTTTACCACGTGGCGGTACAGGTGCTCTTTCAGAAAATGTTCCGGTACGGTAAGAAAAACGAAAAACAAAAAGCCCGCACCTACCAGAAAAGTGATTTTTTTCCAGTCCCAGCCGGGAGTTCCAACGGTTCCTGAAAGCAGCAGAAACAGAAATGCAAAAGTTCCCAGCAACAGAACGGTCCGTTCGAATGAGAGCTGCTTCAGCTGGGGTATGATGGAAGACCGGGAGAAGCAATGACATATGTCTTCTTCGTGCACCTCGAAACCGTGTGGCCCGGCCGAACCTTTTTCAGGAACGATCTGATGCACCAGCCAGCCGCTTCCCACGGCGATGACCAGAAGAACTCCCTGCAAAATCAATGCTTTTCCGGGGAACAGCGAGAACATGACAAATGCCTCATCCCCAGAGGTGGCGATCATAACGGTGACAAGTCCGGCAAATCCAACTAACCGGTGGGTATAGAGCGAAACCACCGTGAATGCTCCCAGGCATCCCGGAGTGATTCCCAGCAGGGCCGAGATCAGAATCTGCATGAAGGGCGACCGGTGAAGCTGCTCGGCCCACCTGTTCCGGCTCTGCAC
>Ga0136651_10001693_pt1 | contig 12164 bp, 11 predicted proteins | sample Mar14236cmmetaG_FD_94867 | JGI IMG/M metagenome (GOLD analysis project Ga0136651, IMG submission 94867) | Marine hydrothermal vent microbial communities from Guaymas Basin, Gulf of California to study Microbial Dark Matter (Phase II) - Marker... ...
CATGCGATTTGATTTCCTTTAATGCCATTTTGAATTTTTTACAGCCTCTTTTATCAAACCATGTGCCACTGCCTTTTTTGTGCGGAATGTGTGCCGATTTTGCAGGTATGACAAAATTTCATGCTAAAAGGTACGGGGATTATTCTCCGCGTGCCTCTGCGACTCTTCGCGTAACTTAGCGTAACAGCCAACACAAAAAGAATTATTACGCAGAGAACCGCCATGATTACGCAAAGTTGCGCAAAGATGTTTCATGTCGTAACATAATACCACAGTGCTGTTCTCTACCAAATCATTATTAAAAGATCTACACAAAAAAACCGGCTCCGCGACTTTCGTTTTGTGCAAGTAGAGAGAAAGCCTTTTTAATGGCGGAACCGGCCATGCAAAGGTATTAAAATCAGCAGGAAGTAATTCCGGTAAAAAAAGATGTATTTTAGATTGATTCCATGCGGATAATCAAAAAACACGGCTTAAATTTGTGGTCAATTTTGCATCAACTTTAGAACCTATGAATAAACAAAGTACAGCCGGTAACCACGGACCGGGAGTAAAGTCAGATTGCTATGTCGAACTGGAACTACTGCCTTACGGAGGCATTGAAATAGAACTGAAAAGCAAGGTAAAAGACCTTTACGGCGAGTCGATTAAACGCCTTGCTAACGAGATCCTTGAAGATTTCGGCATTAAGAATGCCCGACTGAACATCGACGACAGCGGGGCCCTTGATTTTGTCCTGGCGGCACGTATCGAAGCAGCGATCAAGAAGCTGGTTGAAACGGATCATGAGTACCTGCTTCCTGTTATCGAAGAAAATAAAACGGCAAGCGCCAAAGACCAGTTCCGGTTTTCACGCCTCTATCTTCCCGGTAACAGTCCGAAACTGATGATCAATGCCGGCATTCATCATCCAAACGGTATCATCCTCGACCTGGAAGATTCCGTAGCACCCGACAAAAAATTCGAAGCCCGTTTTATCGTGCGGAATGCCTTACGGGCAGTTAACTTTTACGGTGCCGAGCGGATGGTGCGCATCAATCAGATTCCGGACGGATTAGATGATCTGCGCTACCTTGTTCCTCATCATGTGAACCTTATCCTGGTGCCGAAAGCTGAGGAGGCGGAAGATATTTTACGGGTAAATGAAGTGATCGACATCCTGAAAAAAGAACATGGAATAACGCAGCCCGTCTGGCTGATGCCTATTATTGAAAGTGCCAAAGGGGTGATGCATGCTTATGAGATTGCCTCGGCTGCCGCTAACGTAGTCTCGCTGGCAATAGGCCTCGAAGACTATACGGCAGATCTGGGAACCCGGCGCACCAACAAAGGTGATGAATCGTTTTTTGCCCGGAGTATGGTAGTAAACGCAGCCCGCGCTGCAGGCATCCAGCCCATTGATTCGGTGTTCTCGGATGTGTCTGATATGGAAGCGCTGGCGAAAAACGTACAGACCTCTAAAGGCCTCGGTTTTGACGGTATGGGGTGTATCCATCCGCGGCAGATAGCGGTGATCCATGAGAATTTTGCTCCGGCACCGGAAGAAATCGAAAAAGCCAAAAAGATTGTACTGGCCTTTAAAGATGCTGAAGCCAAAGGCTTGGGCGTTGTTTCTCTCGGCTCGAAAATGATTGACCCGCCGGTAGTGAAACGAGCCCAGAACACCATCGAGATGGCCATCAACATGGGTAAACTGGATAAGGATTGGGAGAATGGCTGATAGGTACTAATTAATTTTAAGGAGACATCGGAGAAACTAAAACAGAAAACAAAAAAGAAAAAATGAAAAAATACGACAAACTCGTCAAAAATGCTGCCGGAAGAATGGTGCCTACCATCATCAACGGGGAAGAACATGTGCCCTTTAAAGGGGTTAAAAAGTACAAACCCGAGGGCCGGAAACACGCGCCACGCATTGCAAGTTGTATCGACTATCCCGATGACGGTAACAAAGTACTGGCTTCGTTGAAAGATGCACTCATTAAAGCGGGGCTAAAAGACGGCATGACCATCTCGACACATCATCATTTCCGCAACGGCGACCTGATAACGAACCAGATATTCGATATCGCTCACGAGCTGGGTGTGAAAAATCTGCGTTGGTATCCATCGGCTTCTTTTCCGTGCCACGAACACCTCATCCCCTACCTTGAAGACGGCACTATCAACCGTATCGAAGGCAGTATGAATGGTCCGCTCGGAAAATTCGCCTCCGAAGGAAAAATGAAAGGGATGGCGATACTGCGCTCGCATGGAGGCCGCTACCAGGCCATTCAGGACGGAGAAGTGCAGATCGATATTGCAATTATCGCAGCGCCATCAGCCGACATGTTCGGCAATGCTAATGGCGTGGACGGTCCTGCCGCCTGCGGGCTGCTGGGTTTTGCCCTGGGCGATTCACAGTATGCCGACAAGGTGATCGTGGTTACGGACAACCTTGTGCCGTTCCCGTGTATCCCGTGGCAGATCCATGGTAACTATGTAGACTATGTGGTAAAAGTGGACAAGGTGGGCCTGCCCGAAAAAATTATATCAGGCACCACACAAATAACCAAAAGCCCTGACCGATTGCTGATAGCCGAGATGACAGCCCAATTTTGCGAAGCTACAGGACTGATCTACGACGGGTTCTCGTACCAGGCAGGCGCTGGCGGAACAGCCCTCTCAATCGGTAATTATTTTGGTGACATTTTACGAAAAAACAACTGGAAAGCCAGCTTTATCAGAGCGGGAAGTAACGAATACCCTGTAAAGTTACTGGAAGAGGGTTACGTAAAATATATCCTCGACGGGCAAACATTCGATCTGGAAGGCGTCCGCTCGATGCGTGAAAATCCAAACCACGTCAACACCTCCCCTTTCACCTCGTACAACTACCACGGCAAAGGAAATTTTGCTTCATTGGTGGATATCGTCGTACTGGGAGCTACCGAAGTGGATGTAAATTTCAACGCCAATGTAGTGACCCACTCAGATGGTTATTTACTGCACGGCATAGGCGGCTGGCAGAATTGCCTGTTCTCGAAATGCACTATTCTGCCGATTCCGTTGTTCCGTGACCGAATACCTGTGATCGTTGACGCAGTAACCACCCTTTGCGGGCCGGGAGAGCTGATTGATGTGATCGTGACGGAACGGGGCATTGCCATCAATCCGCGCAGAACCGACCTGATCGAAAAGGCGAAACATTCGGGCTTACCCATAAAAACCATCGAAGAACTGAAAGAAGAAGCGGAAGCTATCTGCGGTGTTCCCCGGAAACCGGAACTGGACGATGAGATTATCGCCGTGATCAAATGGGTGGACGGAACAGTGATTGATTCGGTGAGGAAAGTGAAGAGTTAAATACTTATTCGGCTTCCTGTATGTAAACCGGCAAGTTTATCGCCTAATACACCTTTTAAAAGCCTGTAGGCACCTTTACCGGTGCAATGTCCGGTAACAATTTGGTCTATCTGTTTATTTTCGGCAAACAAGCCCGCCGTTTCAAAGACGTCTTCTTTCTTCTCCGACAACCCTTTGGTTATAGGATTGTACATATGGAATCCACCAATAACATTCAGGCGGTTATCTTCGTTCAACTGTACCGACTCAACCATATTCAATATGCCATGGTGTGAGCAGCCTGTGAAACAATACACATTATCTCCTTCGTTGATTACCAGCATCTGTTCATGGGCAAAATCATCCGGCACCAGTTTGTTTTCTTTCTTTGTCACCAGGTGTTTGCTGTCGGACGGAAGTTTATGTTTGGTAGAAAAATGCGTCACTATTTTTATGTCTTCGTTAATCTGTACATCATCCTGCACAAAAACAAATCTGTCGGCATATTCTTTCAGCAATTTCTGATCGACACCTATTTCCTTTTTCAGAAAAGCAAGCTTATAGTAGTAGCGCCCTGTTGCCTGTTGCCTGATATAAACTTTGGCGGTTTTGTTCACTGCAAAAAAGCGCGCCAGTCCTCCCGTATGATCAAAATGAGCGTGAGAAATCACAACAAAATCTACTGAGGATAAATCAACACCCAGTTTCAGGGCATTATCGGCAAAAGCTCCGGAACTGCCCGTATCAAATAAAATATTCAGGCCGTTCGATTTAATAAAAAGTGATAAGCCGGCTTCGGCTTTTAAGCCTACATTTCCTTCGGCTACTTCGTTTTCAATGAGCGTGATTATTTCCATGAATTAAATATTGCAGGTGGTGAAATTCAGATACATCATCATGTCAGCTTACTGTCTTGTCCTAAGTTCTCTTTTGGCAGGATCCCTCAGTACGTAAACAGGCTACCATAAACACGGAATAACCTCATTAGTTACTACCAGTTGTAATCACACTCTTCCCAGATTTCCCGTTCCTGATCTTCCGTTAAATTGGTAACTTCTGCAGGCGTATATTTTTCCGATGTTTTTTCAAACATGCAGTCGCAAACATCTTCAGCACTGCCTTTGAAGACATCATTTTCCTCCAGCATTCTCAGGCAGTTCTTTTTCCACTGCATTTCCTGTTTTTCAGTCCAGGTATCGCTTTTTGAATTGTAGTTAGTGCAGGATACCATAATAAAGATCATGCCCACAACAAAGGCTACATATTTTATTTTGTTCATTTTTAACTTGTTTTATTATTAGAAAATGTTTGTTGCCAGATGCAATCAAAGATAACCAATTAATCTGGTTATCATGCATCCGTTTAATACAACATTGTTTCGGTTTATTTCATATCCAGTTCTTCCAGTTTTTTATCGACCATCTCCGAAATTTCATCGTAACGTTTCTCATACTTTTCATCTTTACTGCAGTCAACAAACTGAAACCATTGCTGCGTCCACGTGGCGGCTTCCTGCGATACATTCATGTATTTTTGAGACAAGTCGGGATCTGTAGGGTTATTCTTAAATGTTTCGAGTAAATCAAGGTATTCTTTTACCCATGCCTCATACCTGTCGAGAAATTCATCGCAACTTGTAATTTCCTCAGTTTCTTTAATTTCCACTTCCTCTCCGTTGTTTGTTTCAACAACTTCTTCGGTAATAATTGTTTCGTCAGCGGCGGATTCTTTATCGCTTTTAGCGTCAGATCCACCACCGCAGCATGAGCTAAAAAGAAACATGCTGATGGCTACTAAATAGATTAAATTTTTCATCTGTTTAAAAATTTTTGTTTCATAACAACCGGTTTGGTTTATAACGATAAAGATAAGCTATTTGTTTTTCAGGGCAAACAGTTTTCTGTCAGAAGTAGATCCAGTGAAAAACAAGTTTATCACTTTTGTTGTATTCCAGCGTTGGAAAAGGAATTTTTACAAAACTCAGACCCTTGAATAAAAAATTAAGGAATTTTGAATTTGTTTTTATCCGGGTCCAGTCGATATCCATTGACAGGTAATACTGCCTTACGCGGTCATAATGCGGGAGCGGATTCCCCTCGTTATCGTACTCCGGATTTGTCACCTCGGCCAACATACCATCGCCACCGTAACCCACAGCTATATTTATCCATGAAGGGAACTTCGATTCTCTTTTGATAAATGATGCAATATTCGCCGACAGCCAATAGGTTTGTCCGTTGTAATCTTTTAACACACACTGAGGTGTGCTTTCGCCCAGCTTACCGGGATTATATTGCGGATAATCAGTAGGGTGATACGAATATTTGAGTCGGAACCGCTGTTCGTGCCATAACAATTGCTGTCCGGCAAATATTCCCACACCAAGTGTGTTGGCCGTCAGATCATATACGGAAGCACCGTAATCTGCCGAAAAGCCGTCCAGTATTTCGATGACCGTCATGGCGCCAAAGCCCATCAGCGCACCATAACCGATAGATTTATTTTCAGGAACATTCGACCATCGGAGTAACCAATAGCTGTAATTGCTCAATGTATATGCCGTTGTCATGTGTCCTGCTTTATCCAGTTGCAGCCAGTATTTACTATCGTTAATAAAATGAAAAGGCAGGCCCAGATTGTCTTTATACCAGATAAAATAAAGTCCGGTTAAAGCAACCGTATAAGCCGCTGCACTTCCATAAGCAACCACACGTAACCGCTTTTTATTGATTGTATTATCAGGAAGTGTATCTGTCTGAGCCGGAAATACTTCGGGGACGATGATAAAAAAGATTATCAGTAAATACAAGATGCGTGCTTTCTTTGGTCGGGTTTTAAGCATAATCAGGCAAAGTTTCTGATGATATCAAAAATGATCTTTGTTTTTTTTTCCAGCAACTCTTTACTTTTAGCTTCGGCCAGGAAGCGTAAATAAGGTTCTGTATTCGATGGTCTGATGTTAAACCACCAGTCTTCAAAGTCGAGGCGGTAACCATCCACATCAAGGAAGCTTTGCGGTGGTTCGTTTTCCATGAAATAATCTTTAACGGCATCCATGGCTTCCTGTTTCTTTTCTATTTTAAAATTCACCTCACCTGTGTTGGCATAGGAAGAGATGCGTTTTATTATTTGTGCAAAGGAAATGCCCTTTTCTTTCAACTTTTTCACAACACGTAAAACCAGCAAAGCTGCTAAAAGGCCACTATCGGAATAATAAAAATCCCTGAAGTAATAATGTCCGGCCAGCTCGCCCCCGTATATACCATCGAGCTCTTTCAGTTTTGTAGCGCCGTAAGCACGCCCCACCCGCCAGATAGCTATGTCTGTGTCAAAATTCTTTTTAAGGTATTCGCCCACTGCTTTTGAGGTTCTGATATCCTGAACCACTATTCCGGTTTCTTTTCGTTCTTCAAAAAAATAATGACCCAGCAAAGCGATGATGAGGTCAGGCGATACAAAATATCCCTTGTCGTCAATGAACATCACCCTGTCGGCATCACCGTCGAAGATCAGGCCAATAGCACAATGATGATCCAATACCGCTTTTTTTATCTGTTCCTGATTCTCAGGAAGAAGCGGGTTGGGTTCGTGTGCGGGGAAAGTTCCGTCAGGTTTATCATTAATGTAATATGTATCAGGGCCAAATAATTCACGAACAAATAAAGACGACATTCCGTTGGACGCATCAACAGCAATATTCAATGCCGCGAAGTCCGACAAGTATTTTTCCAGAAATGTCAGATAATGGCTTCTGACCTCAAAATTTTCAAGTTTACCTCTTTGTTTAGGGATGATCTCCTCTTCCCGTTCAATGAGCGCTTCAATCTCATGCAAACCGTTGTCATAGCCGATCGGAACAACATCTTTTCCGGAAAATTTCAGACCATTGTACTCCGCCGGATTATGGGAAGCAGTGATCATTATGGAGGCATCCAGATCAAACTTACCGGTAGCCCAATAAACCATAGGCGTTGTTGCCAGACCGGCGTCCAGCACATCCACACCGGCATCAAGGAGCCCGTTGGCAAGTGCTTTAAAAGCTTCATCCGAAGAAAGGCGGACATCGCGCCCGATGAGTACTTTATTACATGAAATTACAGAAGGAAAGAAATAACCGATTTTGTATATAATCTCAGGAGTAAGATCCTCTCCCCACACTCCCCGGATATCGTACGCTTTGAAGGCTTCCATATACCCGGCAATTATTTGTAAACACCCATTTTATTCAATGCTTCCTGGTATTTCTTTGCATTTTTAGCATGCTGCCTGTTGGTTTTGGCAAACACATGATAACCGGAAAGATCGTCTTTAGCGCAGAAAAACAAATAGTTATGATGATCATAATTTAAAACGGCATCAATAGAAGCGATGGAAGGAATACAAATGGGACCGGGAGGCAAACCGGCAACAAGATATGTATTATAAGGAGATTTTATTTCTTTATGTTTGTTCAGCACCCGTTTGATTGAATAATCGTTCAGGGCATATATAACCGTTGGGTCGGCCTGCAACCGCCATCCTGCTTTAAGACGGTTTATATAAACGCCTGCAACCTGCGGTTTTTCATCGTCTTTGTTGGTTTCTTTTTCTACTATGGAAGCGAGTGTCACCACTTCAGGGATTGTAAGGTCTATTGAGCGGGCTTTACTTGTCCTGCTGCCACTCCAGAATTTAATGTATTCTTCATGCATTCTTTTTATAAAACCCTCAGCAGATGTATTCCAGTACATTTCGTAGGTGTTCGGAATAAACAGTACCGAAGCGGTTTCATTATTCAACCCTAAAAGAGTAAGATACGTTGAATCGGTAATGAGATCTACTATAGCTGCTGAATCAGCTTCTATTTGCTGACTTACTTTTTGTGCCACCTGATAAATATCCCGGACATTGTTAAAGATCAGTTGTACCGGCACCTGCTCACCCGACCGGAGCAGGTTAATCAGTTCGTTGTTGTTCATGCCGGATTGAATCAGGTATTTGCCCGGCTTTACCAATTGGGGGTATTTTTTCTTTTCGGCCCACCACTCAAAATACTTTCTGTTAACAACCAGGCCTTTTGCGTACAGAATCAGTTTCACATCTTCAAAATCAGATCCGGTAGGAATTGTAATGGCTACCGATTCATCATTCGGCGTCCACACATTGGGTTTTAACACGATGCTGTACAAAATATAAGCAGCTCCTGCCAGTGCCAGAAATAAGATCAACAGGATAGTGAAAATTATTTTTTTCTTTTTCCCGTTTTTTTTCTTGTGCGCGCTGTATCGCGGGTGATAATATGCCATTGTTTACAATAATTTGCCTGATACATCAGTTGCTTTACACTTCTTTTCTGATGAGCTGTAAAAACAGTTCGTCAACCCATTTATTGTTTCTTTTATTCCACTCTTTTTTCTCTCCGGAAACAATAAAACCCTTGTCTTTAAACAACTTCAAGCTTATTAAGTTATCTTTTTCAACATTGCAAAAAAGCTGGTGCAGGCCCAGAAGATTGAACGAATAATCGATCAAAATGTCCAGTGCTGCGCCGGCAAAGCCGAAACCTCTTTTCTCTTCAATTATCATTATACCTATTCCGGCCCTAAGATGTTTCGGTTCAACGTCAAAAAGATCAATGGTGCCAATGGCATTTTTGTGGTCAGGTTCTTTTAACTCGATAATAAAACGGGCTTGTTTTGCTGCAAAAATATCTTTGTCGGCCAACATAATGTACTGTTCCAGATCGAAGCGGGAAAAAGGAGTTGTGACATTACTCAGGTGCCAGAGTTTTTGTTCGTTCTCCAGCATATACAGAAAATCAACATCCTGAGGTTCGGGGGCCCTTAAATAGATATTTTCTTTGCTCATCATAATTAGCCGTAAATATAAGGAAATATATTATTCCGTATGGATTGGCTTTGGGAGTTAAAAAAGAAACGAATTCTCAATTAAGGGTTATGCAGGGATTTCCATGCTCCCTTTAAAAACAAATTCGGCCGGACCTCTGAGCCATACATTTTTAAAGATTCCGTCCTCCTCAGGCTCAAAACTCACTACGAACTCACCACCGGTAGTGTGTACCAGCTGAGAAGTTTTACTGTTGATAAGATATGCTACTATAGCCGAGGCCGTCACTCCGGTTCCGCATGACAAAGTTTCATCCTCCACCCCTCTTTCGTAGGTACGCACAAATATTCTGTCATCATCCATTTCCACAAAGTTCACATTGGTACCGCCAGGCATAAACCGTTCACTGTATCTTGTTTTTTTACCTTCGGCAACAACATCAATTTCAGCAACACGCGGCACAAATTCCACATAGTGCGGTGACCCGGTATTTAAAAAATAGAAATTATCCTCTTTTTCCACGTCAACTACATCTGCCATCGATAACGATACATCACATAAACGATCAGCGCATCTGTCTTCAATCACAGCTTTATGCAAACCGTCATACGCGCTGAATATCATCTCGTTACCTGAAATCCCCTGAAGAAAAGCAAACATGGCAGCACAACGCCCCCCGTTACCACACATGCTGCTGAGCGCTCCATCCGAATTATAATAGATCATCTCAAAATCCGATTCAGCTGACGCAGCAATAATGATCAGTCCATCGGCACCTACACCAAATCTGCGTGTACACATTCTTTTTATGAGTTCGTTGCTAAGATCTATGTCACCATTCCTGTTATCAAGAATGACGAAATCGTTGCCGTTACCCTGATATTTCCAAAAATTTATTTTCAATTTTGATCTGTTATGGCAAAATAATTGATGTTACTAAAACCCTGGCAGAAGACTGACAAAACGGTCCACTTGTTTTCTGTTGGTGTTAACATAAATTAACACGCGACAGGTAATTTACAAAGCTGTCCATCGTTCTGAAACTGATAACAAAAATACATCATTAAAAACAAAGGGTTATGAAAACTGTTGGAAAAAGTTTTATTGGCGCAGCTGCAGGAACAATTTTCATCCTGCTCATAGCTGCTGTAATCCTTAACAGCACGTTTAAGGAAAATGACAAACAGACAAAACAGACAGACCAGATCTCAAACATGCAGCAACTACCTGTGCACCGGGCGAATTACCTGATCGCACAGGAAGCTGACTTTGTGCGTGCCGCCGAGAAATCGGTAAATGCCGTTGTTCATATTAAGACAGAAATAAGTGTGAAAAGCAGTACCTATGACGACTTTTTCGGCCCATTCAAATATTACTTCGGGCAACCGAACCGTATGAACACCTATGTGGCTTTCGGGTCGGGTGTCATCATTTCTCCCGATGGTTATATTGTGACCAATAACCATGTGGTGGAAGGAGCCGATAAGGTTAGTGTAACCTTTAACGACCGGCGTGAAATGGAAGCCACCATCGTCGGTATGGATCCGGCAACCGATTTGGCTTTAATAAAAGTGGATGCAGATGATCTTGTCTATTTAAGTTTTGGCAACTCTGATGAAGTAAAGGTTGGTGAATGGGTTCTGGCTGTTGGCAATCCGTTCAACCTTACCTCAACGGTCACAGCCGGTATTGTGAGCGCCAAGGCCCGCAACATCAATATTCTGGGTTCTCAGTCGGCCATTGAGTCGTTTATTCAAACCGATGCTGCAGTAAACAGAGGCAATAGCGGTGGTGCCCTGGTAAACACGGATGGAGAATTGATCGGTATCAATGCAGCCATAGCATCGCACACAGGCGTTTACGAAGGTTATTCGTTTGCTATCCCTGTCAATATTGTGCATAAAGTGGTTGATGACCTGATGAAGTACGGTGAAATTCAACGGGCATTTATCGGTGTCCAGATCAGAGATATTGATGCTTCTTTTGCTGACAAACTTGGTTTAGAAGAAGTGAAAGGAATTTATGTTGCAGGTGTTGTGGAGGATGGCGGAGCTTATGATGCCGGAATTCGTGAAGGCGATGTTATCCTGAGCGTGAATGAGCAAGAGACAAACACCGTTTCCGAATTAATGGGGGCCATCGGCCAGCATAACCCCGGAGAAATCGTTACCATCGAAATCAACAGGGATCGTGAAAAACTTTATTATGATGTCACCCTGAGAAACCAGGAAGGAACCACCGGAATTATAAAAGCAGAAGATTCCTTTTATAATGAATTACTTGGAGCGTCGATGAAAAAAATCACAGGTGAAGAAAAAAACAAGCTGGGCATTGGAGAAGGACTAAAGGTAACAGAAGTTGGTAAAGGATTTTTGGACAGAGGTGGAATTACCAAAGGATTTATCATAACGGAAATAAACGGTCATGAGATTTCATCAAAAGAGAGCCTCGAAAAGGCCTTAAGCAATAACAAATCAAAAATAATCCGGCTTAAAGGCATGTATCTTAACGGTGTAAGAATTTCTTATGAATTTATGCTGTAAAAATTTGTTATTTAGAATAATTTTAACGAAATTGCGTGTCCTTTTTCTTAATACAGAGAACCATTTTTTCATTAAACTAACATGAGACAACTAAAGATTACAAAATCGATTACTAACCGTAACACTGCTTCGCTTGATAAATATTTACAGGAAATCGGGAAAGAGGATTTGATTACTGCTGAACAGGAGGTTGAACTGGCCAGAAGAATAAAAGCCGGTGACGAAATTGCACTTGAGAAACTTACCAAAGCCAATTTACGTTTCGTCGTTTCAGTTGCTAAACAGTATCAAAATCAGGGGCTAAGCCTCCCCGATCTTATTAACGAAGGAAATGTCGGATTGATTAAAGCGGCCAAACGATTCGACGAAACCCGAGGTTTTAAATTCATCTCGTATGCCGTATGGTGCATGAAACAGACAATTTTGCAGGCGCTTGCCGAGCAATCGCGGATTGTAAGACTTCCGCTGAAC
>Ga0136651_10001699_pt1 | contig 12143 bp, 4 predicted proteins | sample Mar14236cmmetaG_FD_94867 | JGI IMG/M metagenome (GOLD analysis project Ga0136651, IMG submission 94867) | Marine hydrothermal vent microbial communities from Guaymas Basin, Gulf of California to study Microbial Dark Matter (Phase II) - Marker... ...
AATGCCAACGGAGCCATCGATCTGACGGTAACAGGAGGAACAACGCCTTACACCTTCAGCTGGAGCAACGGCGCTGCTTCGGAAGATCTTTCCGGCCTCTCCGGCGGAAACTACACCGTAAACATCACCGATGCCAACGGATGTACGACCTCTGCAACTTATACGGTCAATGAACCGGCGGCGCTGGCTGCCTCTGCTTCCGTCACCGATGTGGACTGCAACGGCAATGCCAACGGAGCCATCGATCTGACGGTAACAGGAGGAACAACACCTTACACCTTCAGCTGGAGTAACGGGCAAACCTCTGAAGACCTCTCTTCAATCCCGGCCGGGGAGTATACGGTTTTGGTAACCGATGCCAATGGCTGCCAGAAGGATACTTCTTTTTCGGTTACTGAACCGGAAGCAATTGTTATAACTGCAACAATAACCGATGTCATGTGCCATGGAGAAAATAACGGGATCATTGATGTTACGGTCTCCGGCGGAATAAGTCCATATACTTATAATTGGAGCACCGGAGAAGCTACTGAAGACCTTTCCGGATTGTCTGCGGGAAGTTATACGCTTAACGTTACAGACGGAAATGGTTGCCGGGAGAGTAGTTCTTTTACCATTTCCGAACCTGATTCATTATCATTAAGTGCTTCTGTAACAGATGCAGTTTGTCATGGAGATAATAACGGAAGTATAGACCTTTCTGTTACAGGTGGCACAAGTCCCTATTCTTTTGTCTGGGACAATGGGGCTACTTCAGAAGATATCTCGGGACTAACAGCAGGCACCTACAAGGTTGCCGTTTCAGACGCTAATGCTTGTCATAGCAATATCAGTGTTACTGTTTCTGAACCAGATCAACTAACTGTCTCATCAACCATAACTGATGCCGAATGCCCGGATATGCCCGATGGTTCCATTCAACTATCTGCCGACGGAGGAACATCTCCATACAATTTCACTTGGTCAAATGGGATGAGCGGTGATAATATCGATCATCTGACAGCGGGTTCATATTCGGTGACAGTAATCGATATGAATCAATGTAGTTTGGATACCACGTTCACTGTTGGTTTCTCCCGCACCTCCTGTCTGGATATTCCTACCGTTATAACACCTAATGGTGATGGACACAATGATACCTGGAGAATACGAAACATTGAACTGTATCCTCATGTCAGAATTGAAATCTTCACACGCTGGGGGAAACTGGTTTTCCATTCCGAAGAAGGATATCCTAATCCCTGGGATGGACGATATAAAGGAAAATTACTACCTATGGATTCTTATCATTATATCATTGATCTGGGGAACGGATCCAGTCCGATTACAGGGAACATCACGATTGTCAGATAACAAGCAACAAACAATGAGAACTTGATACGCAACAGGGATTAATGTTTACCGAACCTCAAGGGTTCACCGTGTTTCATTTGCTTCCATTTCATCAAGAATTATCGAGTAGTTCCTGCCATATTTGGAAACCAGTTGCTTTTTATCCTCCTGACAAGAAAAAAATGAAACTCGCGCTGAAGCCAAGTACACTATCTGTCAGCTCAAAATGCTCTAATTTTTTGTATTCCACAACACAAATTTTTCATCCTGATTTAACAAAAAGGCTTAACTCATTCCCTTTATTCTCTATGCTTTATCCTAAATAATTTATATTATACTTTGTCATTCATCATTCGTTATTCGTTGTTCCTTATCCTCCCAGTAAAAACCCTGTAAAGATACCCAGATAGTTCCCGACCACATATCCGATGATGCCCGTAGTAAGTCCCGATATAATGATATCTCGGTTTTTCAGGGCAGCAGCCACCACCGGTACAAACGGCGGAGAATAGATCATAGCTGTTGAGGTGATAATGACCGTATCAGCATCCAGCCGGAAGATCATGGAGAGCAGGATGTGTATAAAGAGAGAGCCGAAATATACCATTGCCACATACAACAGCAGGTCCAAGTATTTCACATTGATCATGCTATGGAGATTGGCCATGGAAGAAACCACCAGACAGAATACAATAATCAGGTACATGCCCGTCTGGAAAGTTTTTTTGATTTTGTTGACATAAGGGATCAGGGAGAAGAGAATGCCCAGGGTGGTGATGGACAGGATCACGACGGCCATCATGGATCTTTTGGGCACCAACATACCCAGTCCGGCACCTATAACCAGAATGAGAGCTGACAAAAGAATAGCTAACAGTAACTTTGGAAATACTTCCCGTGAAAAAATTCCTTTGTAACTATCCATCTCCTGTGCTTCACGGGTAAGACGCTCGGTTGTTTCTTGATCGGCAAACTGCCGAAAAGGTGGCAAAAACAATAGAAAAAACCGCCGGGCCACGGTCAGCAGGAACAACAGGCAGATAGCTCCGATCACCAGATCGGCCGTATGGGTCATGATGAAGATATCCGGATCCACATTCAGGGCCTCCTTGATAGATGCCAGGTTGGGAGTCCCACCCGAATAAATACCGATCAACATCCCTGCGATCTTCCCCAATTCGGGGATCTTATCCTTAAAAATAAAAAAGCCCGCAACCACCACCACAAAAACCGAAGTGAGAGCCAGTATCAGAGAAAGAAAAGTACTCCCGGCCAGGCGGAACCATTTTTTCACATTCAGGGAAAACAACAGCAAAGGAATCGCCAGAGGGATGGTGATGGTAGTAATCATATCCTGCACGTAAGCAACTTTGTTATGCACCAGATCACCGGCCGTGATCTTCCCCTTTTCAAACAATGCCTGTGCCTGATCGGCAGGAAGAGCCACATTCCCCTGCAACAGGAAGTGATAAGCATCTGTCATTCCCGGCAACAAGCCGATGTTCCCCATCAGCAAACCTACGGCATAGGCGATTACCACCGAACCAATCCGGTTTAGCAGCGTATTATTACAGGTTGCATAGATGATCAGAGCAGGAAAAAAAATATAAAAAAGAATCAGCAGTATAATCATCATAGAATATCAGGTTGTATGGTTTTCGGTTGTCCAAAAATAAAAAAAATTCTAACGAAGTATTTTTCGTACAAAAGCCACTGTAAAATAAGACATCATGAACAACCCTATAAATCCCTCAATTCCGGAGATCCACCGGATAGTTCCCGACGGATAATAGTCGCCGTAGCCAATAGTCAGAAAAGTGATAGCGCTGTGGTAAAAAGCCACCGCAATGCGTGAAAGCTTGTCGGGATCCCCCAGTGATGACACGATCCGCGTATTGGCAATAAAAGGGAGCACATAATAAATCAATGAAAATATCACATAAGTCACGATCATCGAACCCAATACCCGCACCGGGTCGGTGGCATACAGGCCAATTTTATCAAACACCACCCACTTGAAAGCATACTGCAGATAAGCCCACAGGGCCGGGAAAAAGCCTTTGTTCTTTTGCGACTCCAGTTCATCCAGGGCTTCAAAGCGTTTAAACCACACATAGGCTTTGTCCTCGTCGGCATACTGACCGGTAATACTGTAATTTTCCTTCAGGATCCTGAACTGTTCGGATTTTAGCTTATTGCCGGAGTCCAGGTTCCGGATGATATCCTTCACATGGTTCTCCTCCCAATCGATGTACATACGTCCCAGCAGACGCATGCCGGAAAGGTTAAGCACACGGACCTTCACATCCTGATCATAGGGTTTCAGATCGATGATATCCCGTGCAATGGTGTCGGACAGGTCCAGGTAACGACAGTACGCTACACGCAGATCGAAATAGTGATCCAGATGGCACGATTGCAGCGACAACAAGTCGAACTGTCCACCCAGAAAAGAAACATTCCCTTCCCCGAAACTGGTTTTCTCAAAAAACAACTCAGCACCGGCATAGTTAACCCACTCAAAGCTGACCATTCCTTTCCCCATGTCGGCCCGTTTGAAGCTAAACCGGCCCGCAGGCAGTTCGCTGCCTTCAAACATTATGTCTCCTTCCCCAAAAAGCGAACGGTTGAAGTTCACCCGTCCTTCGTTGAACTCCACCGCCCGGAAATCAACCCGTGAATCTCCGAATTCCACCCGCTCGAAACTAATGTTTCCTTTTCCGAACTTGGCATAGTGAAAATCCACCTTCCCTCCGGTGATGCGGGCAATTTTAAAACTCACATTTCCCTCTCCGAAAACAGCATTGATAAAAGACACCTCACCGGAATGAAACTCCGTATTGTTAAAACTCACCTCCCCGGGACCAAAATCGCAATACTGAAAATCTTTTTTGCCGTCCCGGAAAACCGAGTTTTTAAATCCTTTGATCCCGGCACCGAAAACCGCATTGCCGAAATCTACATTACCGTTGCGGAACAGCACATTGTTGAACACCGGATTCCCGTCTCCGAAACGGGCTGAATTAAACGAAACGCCCCCCCTTGAGAAATGCGTAAACTCGAAGTCCACATTGCCGCCGGCAAATTCGGCAAACGAAAAGTCCGTGATCATACGGGATTCGAAAAAAGCATTCCTGGCCGTAATGCCGGGGATCTTAACATATTCTTTCTTTTCCATTTTCCGGACGCTCCGGTAGGCTGCCAGCGAGAAATCCCGGACATAGCACTGGTTCATATTGAGAGGTTCCCCTGCCTCTATCTGCCGGTACCAATCACTAATCTCCCGGTATCCGAAGATCTCCACCCCCAGCATCTCCCCTTTCTCGCCCAAGAGCGTGATGAGGGCAGTTTTGGGGTGAACCACTCCTTCGTCAGTGGTAAACTTCAGGTTCTTAACTTCTATCTTGTATTGAAAATAGTCGAAACGCATGCTGGGAAGTTTGACAGGTTATCCTCAAAAATAAGTAAAAAATTAATTCTCTGAACTCCTGTTCCTCTGACATATTGCATTGTACGGGCAATGGGTACAAAATTCGGCATGTGGGGTCTGGTCAAAAGGCACTTGCGGGTCAAACATCTCTACCAGCAAGTTGTTTAGTTTCTCTTCAAAGCCCAGCATATCTTCCCTGTCCGGAACAAAAGGCACTTTCTGCCGTCCCGGCCCCATGCGTAACCCCTGCCGCACATCGCTTCTGAACATCTCCCGCACGAAGTACAACTCCGGCTGTACAGGCACATCTCCGCCCGTAATCCAGACATACGTCAGGATCTGAAAAGCTGCAGCATTGCGGTTCTTATCTTCCGGGTCAAACAACTGCCCGATACTTTCAAAATCCGTTTTTTTCTGACCTGTTTTATAATCCACCAGACGCATCCTGCCATGGGACTCATCCCTGCGGTCTGTCTTTCCTCCCAGTTGTACCGGTACAGTCTTACCGTCAACCGTGATCACCAACTTATGTATTACTTTTTCTTCCAGACCTTTAATAATAAACGGTGCTACATATTTCCGGTCATACTCCAGGATTTTCCGGACATATTTCTCCAATGACGAGCGGATGATCATTTGCACCCCGTTTACCGTTCCTGCCGGCGGTGCCTCGTGCCCGTCATACAGCTCATCCCGGAAGCTCTCGTCCACGGCTTTACGATACAGTTTTTTCTGCAGTATTTTCTCCAGATCCTCAACCGTTACTTCTTTTTCTTTCCAAGGGGTATAAACCTTTTCCATGGCTCTATGCAGCAAACTGCCGAAGAGAGCTGCATCCATATCTTCCTCCATCTCCTCCGGCTCACTGATGCCTGCCACATATTTGAAATAAAATCGCAGGCGGCACGTAAGATACGTATTCATCGCACTGGGTGAAAGATAGTTATCCTCGCCAGCAACCAACGCCTGCAGACATGACAAGGCTGTACCATCCTTCTGCACGCAGAGTTTTCCGGTCACCCCCATTCCCGGACTAAAATAAAGGTTTGTTACCTCCGGTTTCTTTTGTGTCAGGTACTGCAGCTGGCTGATAAAACGGCTTTTCTCCCCTTTTTGTCCGGCATCGGATTCGGTATGCCATACCAGTGCCACATGACGGGCCCGTTGAATCAGACGGTAGAAATAATAGGCATACACCGCATCCCGGTGTTCATAAGTGGGCAAACCAAATCCTTTCCGTAACGAATGAGGGATATAAGAGGCCACTGCATAAGGTTTAGGCAGGCTCCCTTCATTTACTGAGAGAACGATCACCCTGTCGAAGTCGAGGAGTCGGGTCTCCAATACCCCCATCACCTGTATACCGGTAAGAGGCTCCCCGTAAAAAGTAACGGTTGACTGCCCTGCCAGGTACAACAGCAGATTCAGGTAACCTGTCAGCGACAGTGGCAGGTCTTTCTCTTCCAGAAAATCATTTAACCTGTTCACGAGCAGATAAAGCTGATAATACACCTCTATGTTTAGCCCGCCATCTTTCCGCTCTTCCTCCCCGGAGGAAAAAGATAACACCTTATGAAGAACATCTAACAATACCTGACCGTATTGTATGGAATTTTCCGGGATTTCAAATACCGGCATCACCATCTCTTCCGCCGATATCCCATCGGAAGAAAGATAGATCTTATTTTGCCGGATAAGATTTTCCTCCCATTCGTGCCAGCCGGTTTTTCTATGCTCCGCCAACAGCGGGTTGTGCAGAATATTCAACACATCCTTATAGTAAAAGAGTGTATTTCCATCTTTATCTTCCGTCTTGTTTTTCAGCATCGTCAGTGCCGACCCGAAGAAGGAAAATACGGGTGAATCCTGCAGGGGATACCCCATGGTCACGTTTATGTCGCCTGCTTCCTCCGGCATAGCATGCAATACGGGCAATAACAATGATTCGTCTGCCAGCACCACCGCGATCCTCTCCTTTTGTACATCTTCTTCTTTTGTCCACTGTTCCAGCAGGTTATGGACCACCCACGCCTGCACGGTCCTGTTGGGCGAGGAATAAACCCTGATCTCTTTTTCCTTATCCAGCAAATTATCAAATATGTTCAACCCGGCAGGCGGCGAAAAACGACGTATATACTTACGAATAAAACGTCCGGCATCATGCCCCGGCAGACTGGCCCCGGCGCGGGTAGTAACATAAGCTTCGTCATAATCCCAGAAGAAAAAGGCCTGTCCGCTGTCTTTAAGGGCCTCAAATAACTTCACTTCGGTCGGTGTCAACGCGTTGAAACCGATCAGATAAACCGGCGACGCATCCGGCAGGGTCCATTCCCTCCGGGCGATCTTTTCTGCCAGCTCGCGGTAGAGCATTCCTTCATAAGCCATCTCCTTCGTCGCCAGTACTCTCCTCAATTTTTCATATACAGCATACAGTTTCTCCCACACATGCAGGAACTTTCCCGCCTCCCCTTCTTCCGGTGCTTCCGGGAAATGATCCCAGAAATGCCTGAGCAGGGCAACCTGTTCTTCCGACAGGTAAGAAAGATCCTGTGTCAACTCTCTTTCGGCTTTCAGATTACGGAAGAGGTCCCGTGCATCCACCAGGTATTTATCCAGGTCATCAAAATCGCCCAGCAGCATCTCCCCCCAGGGATAAAAATCCTCAAAAGGCTCTATGCTGCCGATTATCTCTTTGTACACACCATAAAGCTCCATCACCAGATACAGGGTATCCGTCACCTTCTTTCCGGTTTGCTCCTCCACAAACCCGCGGATGGTAAGTACCTCCGGAGCCCACACGGGATGCCCGGTCAGGCCGGCCAGCGCATGATTAAAGAACAGTCCCGCCCGCCGGTTGGGAAAGATCACCTTCACCCGACCCGGATCATCCCGGTGTGCCGTGAACACATACTCTGCAACTTTATATATAAATGTATTTTTCATCTCTTTCCGGGCGCAGGATTCTTCAGCCCTTTATTTCTTCCATATATTTTTTCGTTCCATAATTTTTGCATGGGCAGGCAGAACTTTGCCTACAAAATCCCAACTTTAAACTTTCCGCAATTTTCCCTGCCATGTATCCCTTTCTTCCATCCTCTGCAGGATATCCTGCATCAACACATCCGGTCTTTTTCTGCCGAAACCGGGGGCTGCCAGATACCGTGGCGGGGCTTCACTGACCAGCCGTTCGACTGCTATATCCGGCCGTAACCGTTCGAGGAAATCAATTACCAGTTCCCGGTATTCTTCCCATACAAACAAATGAAAATGTTCCGGATGTTTGTGATATTCCTTCGCCATAGCTGTCTGCACAATAATCTGTAACTGATGTAGTTTGATTATATCCAGGGGCAACCCGGAAAGGAGAGTCGCTTCCGCCAGCATTTCCTTTTCACTTTCGCCGGGCAGTCCCAGGATCAGGTGTGCACCCACGGGCAGGCCACGTTCGGCTGTCGCCTGAATGGCCCGGACACTCCGGGCAAAAGTATGCCTCCTGTTTACACGTTTCAGCGAACGGTCATAACAGGACTCTATCCCATACTCCAACCCCACAAACACTTTGCGGGACATTTTTTCCAGGTAATCCAGGGTTGCCTCATCCACACAGTCGGGTCGTGTCGAGATGATCAACCCCATTATCCCATCCACCGACAAGGCTTCTTCATATTTTTCCCGCAATACTTCCAGCGGAGCATAAGTATTAGTATAAGCCTGAAAATAGGCCAGGTACTTTCCGGCCCGGCGATAGCGTTTCCGGTGAAACTCCATTCCTTCCCGAAGCTGTTGCACCACCGGTTTGGCAGGATGACAATAAGAAGGATTAAAAGCACTGTTATTGCAATAGGTACATCCGCCCCGACCCAATTTGCCATCACGGTTGGGACAGGTGAACCCGGCATCCAGCGAAAGTTTTTGCACCCGCTCACCGAACACCGAGCGATAGTATGCCGCAGCCTGATAGTACCGTTGTCCGGTACCCCAGGGAAAGATTCTCTGATCCTGTTTCTCTGCTTCAGCCATCCACTTTTACCCTTTTTTTCAATGTAACATACCATATCCATCCTGTAACAGAAGCATATCCCATGGCCCGGAGGCTATCCATATAACGCCGCACCTGCATGATGTAGGCGGACTCTTCCACCTCCCCGAACTTATAATCCACCACCACCACTTCATTCTGCCGGATCATCACTCTGTCGGGTCGCAGCATCCGTCCGCCGGGGTGAATGATGGTCGCTTCATTGCGAACTTCCCATTCTCCCGAGAACCATTCTCCCACACCCGGCTGTTCCAGAAATGACTCTATCTCCTTTAGCATAGCTACCTTTTCCGTTTTTTTAATTACTCCCTCTGACACGTTCCGGAGCAATACCGGCTCCACATCCGCCTTTGTTTTTATTCCCGACAAAATATTGTGATACAGGGTCCCCCTGTCTATTTTTTCCTGTGCTCCCGCAGCCTGCAGGACAAAGAACCTTTGTCCCTTGCGGGCAATACGCAAACGGTCAAATGCCGTATAGACAGGATAAGTATCAACACGCACGCCGGAAGGTCTTTTCTCTTCCCGGTTTTTACGCGGGGTACCTGCCTCAAAGACTTTTTTCTCATGATCCCAACGGATGTCCAACTCCTGCAACTCTCCGTTTTCCTTTTTCTCCAGGATATTTTTCACCGTCTTGTTGAGCAGACGGCCGGTATCGTCGGCCCTGCCTCCGGCCGACCAGATATAAAGCCTTTCCTTTGCCCTTGTAAATGCCACATACAGCAGATTCAGGTTATCCAGGTAATTGGCAAAGTGCTCTTCCAGATAATCTTCCCGGAAGACACTTTTCATCAGCACCGGACTGTAGACCAGAGGAACTACAGGCAGAGCATCAAACGTATCTTTTCGGGGACAGCACCATACGATCGTCCGTTTATTTATCTGTTCAAAACTCCAGTCGGCAAAAGGCATGATAACCACCTCCGCTCCCAGCCCCTTCGCTTTGTGGATAGACATCACCCGCACGGCATCCACCTCTTCCGGCATCTGTACCGACTGTGTACTTCCCCGCTCATCCCACCACATCAGAAAATCTGCCAGCGCAGCACTCCGGCTGTTTACGAAATCCAGAAAATAATTCTGAAAAGTATAGATAAAAGGCACTTCCTCTTTTTTCTTTTCCAAAGCGAAAAACCGGATGATTTCCTGAACCACTTCGGTCAGGGGAAGAGTATTCAAATGAATCAGCCACTCGCGTGTCACGCCTGACAACAGAGAAAAACGATCATCCCCTTTTATCCCGGCGATCTGCTTCCTATGAAATTGCGGCAATCTGTCCTGATTTTCTGTATTTCCGGTCAGCCGGTCGTGCAGATACCACAGCACGGCAAAATTCAGATCATCTTCCGGATCGGACAAATACCTCAGGAAAGCTACTATAAAACGTACCGTCTCCGAGCTGTTCAAAAAGAGGGAGTCTTCCGACACCAGAGGATAACTTATCGTCATACCTTCCTGTTGCCGTGTCAGCAGATAACGAATCATATCCCTTCCCTCGGCGTTGGTACGCACCAGCAATACGATCTGCTCCGGACGGTAGCCCTCCTCTGTCAACAGGCTCCCGATCCTGTCAGCCACCTGCTCCATCACCTTCTCCATCCACTCCTCTTTCCTGTCTTTCTCCGGGAAACTCACATATACATAACCGTACTGCATGTCCGTACGAACTTTCTGCACAACCTCTTCTTCATTGTATATCCCAAACAGATTTTCTTTCTGATCCTGCAGCCCTGCATCCTCAAGAAAAGAATGATCCGGCCAGTCGAGATACCGGTTCTTCTTCAGAAAATTCCCAAAACTCTCCACATAAAGATTCCACAAATGATCAGGGGCTGTTCTGAAAAAGGCATTGTTAAACCGTACAATCGACGCATGGCTCCGGTTGTTCTCGCGCAAGACCTTTTTTTCCAGTTGTTCCCGTTGAAAGTCCCCGTACAGCTGTTTTCCCATGATCTTCCAGTCGCCATTGCGCCAGCGGTAGATGGATTGTTTAATATCGCCTACTATCAATGAGAGATACCCGGCAGACAGACTGTTCATCAGCAGCGGCTTCAGGTTTTCATACTGGATCTTCGAGGTATCCTGGAACTCATCGATCATATAATGCTCATAATACTGTCCTATCTTTTCATAAATAAATGGGGTCTCATTGTTGCCGATGATTTGACGGATAAGAGGCCCTACCTCGGTAATGAGAAAACGGTTTTCTTTTTTCATCCACTGTAATAAACCGTTTTTCAGATCAGCCAGGATTCCCAGGATGTAAATCTGCGAACGAATGGCACGAGCAGTATAATAATCTTCGTAATGGGCTTTGAAATATGCATACATTTCCCGGGCCAACGGATGCAGGTGTTCCCGTACCAGGCTCATCAGCTCCGGATCTCGTTGCCGGACCTTTGTCAGCCATTTGGCCGGGTCGTCCAGAGCTGTCAGAAAACGGGCCCCGAAAACATATTTTCGTTCGGTCATTTTCTGAAAGATACCTGCAGCTCCTTTGTTGCCCGAAGAAAATTCATCCACCGAGAAATGATTTCCGTATATAATCTCCAGCCCCCTCTCTCCATAATCTTTCATCTTCTGCTCAAAACTCCGTATAATGGCATAAAGACGGTCCAGATAGTTTTTCAGGTAGTCTTCTTCTTTGCTGGTAATATGTTGCAAAACCGCTGGAGGAATCATCTTAAAATGTTCCGAAAATATCTGGTGTCCCTGCTCGAGAATCAGTTTCCGTATATCCCATTTACCGGTTTCTTCACTCACATCATCCATAAACCGCACCAACCAGTCAAGCAATACCGGGTTTTCGCCGACATCCTTCAGCAACAGATCCACCACCCTTTCGAGCGTAATCCCTGTATCGAGTTCGATATTATAGCCGAACCGCAGGTTCAGCTCACGGGCAAACCCCCGTAGCACCCGCTGATAAAAGCTATCGATGGTCTGAACAGAGAAATAGGAATAATCATAAAGGATCCACCGCAGGGCGCGGGAAGCCTTTTTGCGGATTATTTCCCTGTTCTCGTTCTTCAACTCCTCCGGCATATTCAGCAGATAAAGCCAGGCTTCCGCTGTCTCTTTCCGGTTATCCGAACTGTCAGTCCCCAGGTGACTCAACCCGTACAAGACCCGTATGATCCGCTCCTTCATCTCGGCTGTCGCTTTATTGGTAAACGTAACGGCGAGGATATGGCGGTACTTGTCCGGATTACGCAGCAAAAGTGTCAGGTAGTTCAGCACCAGAGTAAATGTTTTACCGGTACCGGCAGATGCATGATAGACCTTCAGCATGGTATTTTGTTTTGCAGAGTAAAGGTAGGGAATAGAATGGAATAATAG
>Ga0136651_10001700_pt1 | contig 12141 bp, 8 predicted proteins | sample Mar14236cmmetaG_FD_94867 | JGI IMG/M metagenome (GOLD analysis project Ga0136651, IMG submission 94867) | Marine hydrothermal vent microbial communities from Guaymas Basin, Gulf of California to study Microbial Dark Matter (Phase II) - Marker... ...
GCCGCTCATCATTCTGCACAGTGGGGACATTTTAAATTGGGACACCCGCATCCTGAATACAGTCACAGCGGCCTCTTATCTGTATTAGCACAAGTTTATGCTGGGGCTGATAAATTGAGCCATTTAACCGTCGATGATATCAAGCCACCAGAGATAGCGACTTATTTACACGATGTTCAACAAACTATAGCTTATTATGGGCATTCTAGCCATTTTTTTGATGCGGAATTGAAAAACAAGGGGCCTGATAATTTGAGTGCTGCGGTGTTATACGAACATCAAGTCATCCAATCTTATCAAGATGCTAATACCCCATTTCCACTGGTTGCCATTTATCCCATCGAAGGAACGTTTTGGAGTGAACACCCTATCGGTATCGTGAAACGTGATTGGGTAACGCCGGCTCATTATGAAGCGGCCCAAATTTATATTGATTATCTTCTAGATAAACCGCAACAAGAAAAGGCTTTAGAATACGGCTTTCGCCCTGCCAATGTCAGTGTGCCTTTGGCAAGCCCTATCGACGCGGCCCATGGTGTCAACCCTTTAGCGCCTTTTGCTACTTTAGAAATGCCTGGCGTACCTGTGATTGAAGCCATTATCAAACTGTGGCATCAAAACAAAAAACCGGCCAGTATTGTATTAGTATTAGATAAATCAGGGGGAATGCGAGGGGACAAAATTCGTCATGCTCGTAATAGTGCTTTGCAATTGCTTGATTTATTAAAAGAGGCCGATGAGTTGTCACTGTTATCATTTAACCATCGTCTAAACTGGATAACAGAAAATGTGCCCGTTGGGCTGCAACGTCATCGATTACGGCAGCAAATTAAATACCAATTTGCAGGAGGGGGGACAGCACTTTATGATGCGATTGAAGCTGCTTATCGTTTTTTACTGAATGACGCATATCCTGATAAGATACCTATCATTATCGTGCTGAGTGATGGAAGAGACAAGCATAGTCAATTGAATTTAAAAGGATTGTTGGACAAGATATCTTATGATAGCGAACAGCATCCGATTCGTATTTTTACCATCGGCTATGGTTCAGAAATAGAAAATAAACCGCTCAGTGAAATAGCCAAAATCACACGCGGCCTATTTTATGATGGGAATACGGCCGATACCCGTAAAATGTTTAAAGAGATCACAGCCTTTTTCTAAAGGGGAAAAGGGTTTGTAGGGGCTAAAAACGTGTTGTATGTAGGGTGGGTAACGTTGTTGCCCACCCTCTTCGTCTTAACTTAATGGCATTGGGTTTGTAGCCTGGGCGAACACGCAGGTTCGCCCCTACAAAACCGTCATTTTGCTGGCATTGAGGGGAATGGTGGGCAACATAAACACGTTACCCACCCTACAAGACGCTTTTCCCTTATTTATTGTGTTTCCATAAGAGAAAGAAGCAATTGAAATAAAGGCATTTGTTGCCCATTGAGAGTCAACATGCCATCTGCCAAATCCGCCACTAACTTCTTGTCGTTATTCGCTTCCCCCTCAACCAGAAGATTGAAAGGAAATTCTTGCATCATCTTGGCCTTGATTTTAGCGAGTTCCGCTTCACTCATTGGTTCACCCGCTAAGCTTTCTTGCCTCTCCTGACGGCTCATCTTTTCCACAATCAAATTCAACAATCTCTTGTCAATGCTGAAATCAACATTAGCCCACAACGCTGAAATGACGAAAAGCGGGTTGTCCAAGGAAATGACTTTATTCCCGTGGATACCAAAGCTAACGTCAGCTTTCAACTGGCCTTGTGACGTTTCCATAACAAACTGAGTCAGCGCCATTTGGGGAGATTTGGGGACGAACTTCGGTGCCAGTTCCATGAATTGGCCCAACATAAGCAGCGGCGTGACAGAATATTCTGTCTCTAATTCACCCGCCAATTCACGAGTCCTGTTTTGTAAGGCTAACCAACCTTCCTCGTCTATCCGCTGAAAGGCGAGCTGCCCGGCTACAGAGTTAATCTTTAAATTTCCAGTCATCTCCTTTGGCAGCGTGAGTTTGCCGATTTGACCCCCCACAGTGTAGTTCAACACATCCCCTTGAGATTCAGCATCCGTTGTCAGGGCCAAATTATCCAAGCTGATTTGAAAACCCTTTTCCAGTTGACTCACATCAAAATGGCCCACTTTAAGTACTGAAGCATCAAGTCCAACACCCTTGCTGGTTTTCTCAATATTGAGCTTGAAAATCAAATTGTTGGCTTTGACAGAACCCGCATCGTCTTGAAATGCAAACGAGGGCAAGTTCAAATCGATTTCAGTTGGTTCCAAATCAGCATCGAATGCCCCATTGAAGGTACTCTGTCCAAATGACAGCCTCATTTCTCCTGGTTTTTCAACCAAAAGGCCCGCAGTGTTTGACGCAACCGTCAAATTCTCAAACTGCCCAGTAAAAGTAAACTGAGCCGTTAAGCCTTTCCAATCGATCAAGGCTTTCCCAGATTTAGCCGGCACTTCGCGCCGATAGGCTGGAAACACGACATCACTTTTGCCCACACCCTTGCTATCAACAAGCGTCTTAATAGACACAGAAGGCCATCTTCCAAAATCGCGCAACAACTCAGGCGACAACACAAAATCCAGTGTCGTGTCGATTTCTAGCGGTTTCTCATGCTTTTTCAAATGCGGAGAAAAGTGCTTTTTGAGTTCTGCCAACAAAACCAGCGGATTCTTATTGAACTCCTTAAACGGGATAGCGATTGTCTCACTCTTTTGAGGCTCGCCACCATTAAAACGATGTTGCAAGCTCAAACACAACATCTCATCAGACAAACTTCCTGTCTCACAGCCGCTATTCGTAGTGGCTATATCGGCCGATACTGGCAGAGATATGCTCACTGTGCTAACGAGTAAACTTGTTATCGCCAATTGGCGTATTTTCTTCATATCAAAAATTTCCTGGTTAATTAAATTAATAGGCAATTTATTATAAACCATTAAATGCTAAGTACTGAAGCACAAATAAACAGGTATTTTACCGCAAGGGGCAACCACAAGGGATTGCCCCTACGAACCGCCCGTAGGGGCAATCCCTTGTGGTTGCCCTGGTTTTCCAATGGTATTGAAACTTCCGCTTTCCTGCACTAGATTGAGAACAAATATAAAATTATACTGACTCTCTGTGTTACTCTGTGTTACTCTGTGTTACTCTGTGCTCTCTGTGTTGAAAGCTTTTTAAAATGCTCATAGAGGATAATAACATGAACACAACAATGCCAGTCAATGAATTACCCAAAATTCCAAGCCTTTTTGCTCTACCCTTGAAATTCATGCCATCGATGATACCCAATACCGCACTCATCACGGTACTCAATCGACTCTTTGCCAACACATTGCACGAAGGCGAATTAGATTTTCTCCAAAGGCGAGTGTTATTGATCAAGGTGCAAGACGCAAAGCTCAAGTTTCGCATAACCTTAATCGGACAAAAATTAGTCGCTTGTAACCACTATCGGAGGCATGATCTCAGCATTGAAGGCACGGCTTATGATTTTCTTCTGTTAGCCACGCGCCGTGAAGATGCTGATACGCTGTTTTTCAACCGCCGCTTACGCTTAGGAGGCGATACCGAACTCGGGCTTTACCTCAAAAACTTTCTTGACGCGCTGGAACCAGAAGAAGAACAATTCAGTATCGTTTTAAAACGCTTAGAAAAGATGACCAATCTATTTGAAAAGCTTGGAAAAATTCAAGCCATGAGTCGTTTTAAATCAACGTAAAGGTGTAGGGGCAATCCCTTGTGGTTGCCCATCCCTATCCCAAATCCATAGCCAATGCCTTAGCCTGCTGATCTCGCTATCCCCGCCTTACCATACCAATACCCATCACAAGCCCCCATCGGCATCAAACGTTCTAAACGCGCCATCCCTTCACTCACACTTTCCGATTCCTGCAAACCACGGTGAAAAATATCAACCACTTTATTCGTATGCCTTGATTGAGGGCTGATGCGTAACACATGCACACCCATCGCTTTGATCTCAGCTAAAACGGGCAACAAATTATAAGTTTGAGCAGACTGCGTTTGAATACCATTTAAAGTCAAAAAAGCCTGATCCTCCTGACTAGACAGCGTTAATCCATCAGGATAATCCAAACAACGATACTGGCAATCATCTTTTGGCAAATTATGGGCCCTCGCTGTAAAACAGCGTGCCGAATAAGCCAAAGGCAAACGCCCATAAACGAAAACCTCAGTTTCCACACCTGCGGGCCGATTGTTATGCAAATCGGCCAACGTTTCGCGCGACAATTCTACTGGCAATACCCAGCGATGCAAACCTAAATCGGCCAAGCGCGTCAATGTGCGCGTATTATAAACATTTACACTAGGCCCCGTCACAAAGGCCGTCCCTTCTAACTGATGCACAGCGGCCATATCATTCGCTTCTACCATAAATTGGCCATTATCACACAAATGGCGCAAGGTTTTGAGTTCCGACTCCGCCTCCAATAAAGTTAATGTGGACAATACCACTTCCTTACCGGCCCCCGCTAAACGCTGTGCCAATTCCAACCAATCAGCAGTGCGTAGCAATTTACGTTTAGAACAAATCGTCTCCCCTAAATAAATGATATCCACAGGCGTTTCAACAACTTGTTCATAAAACTCAAACACAGTCTCTTTTGACCAATAATATAAAACCGGCCCCAAAGCCAATTTAGGTTGAAAATCGCTCATGTTAATTGTATGTGTTAATTATTAATTGTTAATTCGCAAACTAAAGTTTGCACTCCAATGACATTTTAATATATATTTAACCTTGCAACGCTTGGAGTGCAAAATTTATTTTGCTTGAGTTTTTCGTTCCAAATTTATTTTGCTTTCGCTTGAGATACGAACATGCAATTAATAATTCAAAATTTTGGCCCGATTAAAAAAGGGCAAATTGATTTATCCAAAAAAGTCTATGTTTTTGTTGGCTACAACAATAGCGGAAAAACATATCTGTCGCAACTTTTGTGGAGTTTGTTTCATAACAAAACCATTGAGCGTTTTGCTAACGAAATGACTCTTAAGGAATTGAATTTGGAAGACAAAGATTCTCTCGAATTAACGTCCGAATTGTTGGACATTATTTTAGAGAAATTCTCAGACTTTTTAACCCGTCATATCATTCCAAAAACTTTGAATATTGACAGTCATCATTTTACCCTAGAGCAATTGTCGCTTGACTTTCAATATAACCTAAATGATATCAAAAACGCTCACAGGGAAGGAGTAGCAACTCTCCAACTCAATGAAAAAAAAGGGCAATTTTTGATCATCTCCAAAGTTCAAGGCACTTTAAAGGTGACGTTTGAAGAAAAACACTTGCCTATCGAATTAATGAACACCCTTCAAAAGCCCTTTTTGTCTCTGAATGAGAATGTCGTTGAACAATCAACGTCTTCAATCAGGAAAGTCACCCTGATCAAATTCATCCTCTCAGTGCTAATGGATAATGTTCATCAACCTTTTTTTCTACCTTCTAGTCGTCTTTTTTATCCTATCTTTTACCAATACATTTACCGATTAGAAAAAGAAAAGAGAGAAGCCTTATCCAAAGAAAGAGATGCCTTATCACAAATGCTATTTGAGTTGCTGAAAAATAAGGAAAAAGGAGAAGAATTAGCCTTGGAATCGCTCCCTGTTCATGCTTTTGAAAGTCATTACCAAAGCCCTTATACAGAACCCATGAATTGGCTATTTGATAAAATCTATCGGCTCAATGAAGAAACCAAGGTTACCGGTTATTACGAGCAACTGGTTTATGAACTGAGTCAAATAATGGGAGGCGATATTATCACAAAACAGGTTCAAGGCTTAGCCCCCATAGACTTTTACTTGAAAATGAACGAACAAGGCAATGATTTACCCATGTATTTGTCTTCATCGTCAGTGAATCAACTCAGTACCTTATACCTTTATTTTAAATATTGGGCTGAGAAGCACAATAATTTCTTAATGATTGATGAACCTGAAGAAAATTTACACCCAAAAAATCAAATCGCCCTGCTCAATGTGCTACTCGAATTTGCTAATGACAACAACAATAAAGTGTTGATTACCACGCACAGCCCATTGTTAGCGGATGCCGTCAATAATTATATTTATTTAGGTTGGTTAAAATCCCAACAAATACCTATTGACAAAGCAATAAACAGTTATCCCGAAATCAACCCAAACCTCAACCTAACAGAAATTGGGATTTATTTTTTTGAAGGAACACGAATTATCCCTTATGAACAGAAGGATTACGGCGTGCATTTTAAAGATTTCTCTTATGAAATCAGAAAGATTAAAAATATCAGCGAGATATTGACAGATCAAATCTATCAAGTCATCAATAAGGAAGATTAAAATCATGTTGGTTAGCCAAATCCGTTATGAACTACAAAATGAATTGGGCAAACAACCGGATGCTTTTGTCATTGAAATCACCACCGATAAGATTGAAATAACAGAACACAAGAATATCGGAAAGAGAAAAAGCGGTGTCTTAAAAAAAGTCATCATCAACAATATGCCTTGCGATAATAGTGCCTATCATCTTTGGAGAATTAACTTAGAAAATAAGGTTCAAGGATTATCGCCACTAGGTGAAGGCAATAAAACCGTCGATCTTGCTTTAGCTTTTGTCAAAGGTAAAAACAGAAAAAAATTTTTAAACGTTTATCTAATTGAATTAAAAAGTGAAATCAAAAATATATTGTTAGAGGAAACGCTTAAAAAGTTTGAAGACAGTATCAGTCGGTTTTATTTTTTACTGTCAATCAATGATCATGACACTTACGAAGACTTTAAAGGCTTAAAAATTCGGTTTGCCGGCATAGTATTTTATAATGGCAAAGGCAGTGCGACTCAAGAAGATAAAATTCATACCGTCTTTAACAAAATGGATCAAAAAGGCCTATTAGAATGTCAAACCATTTTGGGAAAACTGAAAATACCTCTGAAATTCTTTAAAAATTTTGATTCACAAACCGGTGCGATTCAAATCCGTTTTGACGAAATAGAAAAAGAAATCAACCAATTATTTGGAAGCCTTTAAGCAAGCATCGTGTTAACGCAAGAGGCGCAAGAGGCGCAAGAGGCGCAAAGGGTTCCTTTCTTGACACAGAGCGTCTTTAGCGTCTTTAGCGTCTTTAGCGTCTTTTGCGTTTATATTTTTAATGATAACTGATAACTGATAACTGATAACTGATAACTGAAACAAATGCCTCCTCTTAAATTTATCCTCGAAGCTGCTCTCTTTGCCGCTGACAAACCATTAAACCTTGATCATTTAGTTGACTTATTTACGGGGCCTGAACAACCTGAACGTAGTCTCATCCGGGCCGCTTTACGAGAATTGCGTGATGATTATACCGAACGAGGCATAGAACTCATGCAAGTGGCCAGCGGTTATCGCTTTCAAACGCAAGAATCTCTGATTCCTTGGTTAAAGCGTTTACAACCCGAACGAGCCCCTCGTTATTCCCGCGCCTTACTTGAAACTCTCGCTATTATTGCCTATCGTCAACCGATTACCCGTTCTGAAATAGAGAAAATACGGGGTATCAGTGTCAGTACCGATTTGGTAAAAAGACTTCTAGATTATAATTGGATCAGAATACTAGCCCATCGTGATAGTCCAGGCCGTCCAGCACTCTATGGCACTACGCGCACCTTTCTCGACTATTTTAATTTAAAAAATCTCAGCGATTTGCCTACTTTGATAGAACTACAGGAAATGGTATTGCCTTCCGATATCTTTGAATCTGATTCGGAATCTGAAGGGCCTGAACAAAATGAGGAAACGCTTGATACCAAAGACAATGAAAACACCAAAGGCGACATTGAGGAACCGGATTCTAAAGAGAATCCAATCCAAGTGATCACCGAAGAGGTTCAGACAACAAGCAACGATACGCCGACATCAGAAGCATCGTCTATAAACGTCATTGTCGAAAGGCTTGAAAATGAAATGGAGGGAAAAGAGGAAAAGACGGGTACGACTGATGAATTAGAGACGGGAACTGAAATCAAACCAACAACAGACGTATTGAACTCTGAAAGCAAAGATCAAACAGAGGCAGAAAACGTTGACGAACAACTGATCCTTTTTCAAGAACCAGCCAACAAACAAACAGCTTTGTAGAGTGAGTAACGTGGTTGCCGGCCCCAATAGATCAATGTAGGGTGGGTAACGTGGTTGCCCACCTTAAGCTCAATGTAGGGTGGGTAACGTCTTTTTGTTGCCGGCCCCAATAGATCAATGTAGGGTGGGTAACGTCTTTTTGTTGCCCACCTTAAGATCAATGTAGGGTGGGTAACGTCTTTTTGTTGCCCACCTTAAGATCAATGTAGGATGGGTAACGTCTTTTTGTTGCCCACCATTTAAATTAATGTAGGGTGGGTAACGTCTTTTTGTTGCCCACCATTTAAATTAATGTAGGGTGGGTAACGTGGTTGCCCACCTTAAGATCAATGTAGGGTGGGTAACGTGGTTGCCCACCTTAAGCTCTTCGCTTCACAAAGCCCACCTATCCTACGTTCGTTAAGTCTTTTCCTTCCAAATGGCATGAGCATAATGCTTAAGAATATTTTCATCTTTGGTGACTAAAATGGATTGTGTGACAGCCGCTTGAGCAACAATAATGCGGTCAAAAGGATCGCGTGTCCAAGTTTGTTCAATCGCTTCGGCTATTACTTGGGAATAGGGCAAATCACAGATTTTTAAGTCAATCGTTTTATTGAGAGTGTCAATGACTTTATCACTTGGTTCTTGCACACGTTTTATTTCGTACAAATAAGCCAACTCTAACACAACCATTGGTGAAATCAATAATTCACTCTTTGCCATCATAAGCAGTAAGTTTTTCGGGAAATTTTTAAGTTTACCCTCATATAACCATGCGACAGTATGCGTATCTAAATACATTGTGGGTCCCACTCATTAAACCAATCTATATGAACAAGATCATCAGGCTCACCTACGATATAGGAGCGAGCCGTCAAGTTTGCCAATTTTCCTAAATCTGAAGGTTCGTCAAACGTTTTGCTACCATGAGTTGTTTGCGATTGTTTTAGTGATAAAAGATCAATTGGTGCTAAGTCTTTTGCTATTTGAATAGCTGCGCCTATTTCTTCAATAAGCAAAATGACACGCATTGGTTTATCCCATTGTTGAAACTCAGAAGGTAGTTTTATCATGCCATTATGGGGTTGTGTTTTAAATTCAACGGCTTGCATAGTTCTCCCTCTTTTAAGAACAATATCTGAATCAAATTAAAATCCCTTTCGGGGTTGGCGTGTTAATAAAATATCAACTTTTTGTTGCCGGCCCCAATAGATCAATGTAGGGTGGGTAACGTCTTTTTGTTGCCCACCATTTAAATTAATGTAGGGTGGGTAACGTCTTTTTGTTGCCCACCTTAAGATCAATGTAGGGTGGGTAACGTCTTTTTGTTGCCCACCATTTAAATTAATGTAGGGTGGGTAACGTCTTTTTGTTGCCCACCTTAAGCTCAAAAAAAAACAAGGATTGAATATAAACCAAAGGCTTATATCCAATCCTTGTCAGGATAACTCAGTACATCACATCAGATTAATTATTCTGGCTGTTCATTCCAACTGTTTTCATCAGAACAATCCCCAAATATCATGGCATTAAAGATAATGCCTTTGTTGCGTAAACGGACAATCATCTCTTCCACGTCTGAGCCTTCATAAGGCGAGGCATCTGTTGCAAATAAGATGGTTCCGCCTTTTTTGACATGAGGTATGGCAAAGCTGATTGCTTCATAAGAGGCTTCTGGGCAAGTGCCACCACCTGAGGCTTTCAATTTACCAATAGCATCCCGTAATACTGTCATGTCTTGCGTTACGGCGCGATACTTCACTTCATCACCAAATGTCAGTAAGACACTGAGTGGGGCTTCGCTGGTGTCAATCTCCTCGATAAAGGCTATCAAGGCTTTTTTAACGCCGTTGATTTCACCCTGCATACTCCCAGTGTCGTCAATCACAAAAGCGATATCCACTTGGACACTTTCCGGTATAAAAACCTTAGTACGTTCTCTATCCGTGTGTGCGGGATATTCATTCGCAGTCACTTTGGCTTCGTGTGTCAATACCAGTATGCCGGGATCTTTGAGGACGACGTCTACATCGAGGGTAACTTTGCTGATGTCATCGGCGCTATCAACACTCAAGTCTGTCATGGAACAAGTCAGTTTTGGCGATTCGCTGAGATCGCACATACCGTAATCGGAGTTCACCGATTGGAGTTCAACGCCTTGCGGCAATGTGGCGACTAACTCAACACCCGTTGCGGCGCTTGGTGCGTTTTCACTGAGTTCAACAGCCAGCGTGTAATGTAGCATTCTGTCCACTTCGGCTTGCGCCATTTCCAGTGGATCAGGTGTATCGCTGATGGAGACGGAGAGATACGGAATGACTCTCGTCCATTTCTTGGCCACATCGGCTGGGTACTCATTTGCTGTGACAGTCGTCTGAGTCACCAAAGCTTTGGCTTGCGTGTTATTGATCACTATTTTGAATCGCGCTGAACCGCCTGTCGCTAATTCACTCAAGGTACAGCTGAGGGTATCGGTATCACAGTTTCCACCATCCAGTGCTTCCAGAGAAACCAGCGTTGTTCCGGCTGGCAATACGGAGTTCAGGGCAACGTTGGTAGCCGTTTCTTCGCCACCATTGATGACTGTCATGGTGTAAGTGACATTGTCATCCTGTTTCACGACTGGCGGTTTAGCGACGACTTTCACTGACAACGCAGAAACGGGCTTGAAAGTGACTTTTTGTTTAAACACCTCATTACCCAATGCCAGGTTTTCTGGTGCAAAGGTGTAACCGTCTTTGCTGGCCTTGACGGTGTAATCATCGCCTTCTTGTAAGCCTGAGATTGCCCAATTTCCTGCGTCATCCGTGGTTGTTGTGTTATCACCGATTTGCACTTTCGCGCCGACAATCGGCTGTCCGAGTTCATCGCGGAGGGTGCCATGTGCGGTATATTCACCCTGTTTTGCGACAGTGATTTGCTGACTGCTTGCCGAATGAGTCGCGCCGTCGTTATCGGTCACTTTAAGGGTGATCGTATACTTTCCAGCATCGTTAAAGGTCAATTCAGCATTTTGACCGTCTGCCGTTTGTCCATTAGATGCCGTCCATGCGTGGCTGGTAATATTACCGTCAGTATCGGTGGAAGAACTACCATCTAAAGCAACGGTTAGTGGGGCCTTGCCTGATTCTGGCGTAATAGCAAGGGCCGCTGTTGGTGGTACATTTTCAGGTTCTACTACAGGCTTAGAATCTGGATCCGTTGGATCAGTATCTGCCTGACTTTCAGCGAGATTTGAGAAACCATCTTCATCAAGATCATCATTGGCATCATTGATGACAGAAACTAACCCTTCATACTGGTTTTCCCAAGTATCAAGCATACCATCATTGTCATCATCGGTATCAGCATTGTCGCCTTCACCATCACCATCAGTATCTAACCATTCATCAGCATTATCTGGGAATTGATCTAAAACATCAGGATGTCCATCTTCATCACTATCTTCCCCAGCATTTACCATAGCATGGATTTTAATTTCTGAAGTGACATCTGATTTTGTTTTGGACGTAGCGGTAATCGTAATTTCATTAGTCGCTGCACGTTCACTAGGCAAAGTGACATCTAACTTGACTGTCGCTTGCTGTAAACCTTTAACGACAACTTCCGCTATAGTTCCCAAAGTCCAACCTTCAGAATCAGTTACTGTAAATGTATAGCTATCATCTTTTGGACTAGCATTAAATACATTTATTGGAATAGTCACTGTAGAACTAGGTTCACCGACTATTTGTCGGTCGGAACTCAGTTGTACATGGTAAATTAATTTACCTTTTTCTACTACAACTTCTGGAGCTTCAATTAGATCGTTAATATCGACACCAGCATCTAACTGAATGTTATCAGCAAAGATTTCAACTTTCTCAGCAGCTTTAAATATTTTGCCACTAATTCCACGTAAATCAATACTGCCACCTTCACCATTTAAGGATTTAGTTGCAATACTGATGACTTTAACATTTGAAAATGTGTTTTCATTCACTTTGGTGAAATCTATAGTTCCACCTTCGTCAGTGTACAAATTAACA
>Ga0136651_10001701_pt1 | contig 12136 bp, 9 predicted proteins | sample Mar14236cmmetaG_FD_94867 | JGI IMG/M metagenome (GOLD analysis project Ga0136651, IMG submission 94867) | Marine hydrothermal vent microbial communities from Guaymas Basin, Gulf of California to study Microbial Dark Matter (Phase II) - Marker... ...
ATAAGATTGAGACTCAATGGGCTTCAGATAGTCTTCAAGCTTCCTTTTTGGGATATCACAGCCAAATCAAACCGGTTAAAAAAGGAGAACGACAAACCATTAATTTCAGTTTGCTACCCAAAAATATTACACTTGAGGAAGTAGAGATAAAAGCAAAAAAAGTACGATACCGTAACAAAAATAATCCTGCCGTTGCACTAATTCGAAATGTGATTAAAAACAAAAAATTAAATCGAAAAGAGAACCTTGATTATTATGAATATGAAAAATATGAAAAGGATGAATTCGATTTAAATAATATTACTGATAAGTACAAAAAGAAAAAGGCGCTCAAGAAATTTCAGTTTGTTTTTAGTTTTGTCGATACTTCTGATATTAACGGAAAACCTTTTTTACCTGTCTTTTTAAAAGAAAAACGCGCAAAAGTGTATTATCGAAAAAAGCCACAAAGTAAAAAAGAGTACATCATGGGAACCAATATGACGGGCTTCCATGAATATATAGACAACCAGGGGGTTAGTTATATGATAGACAATTTATTTGAAGATATTGACCTCTATGACAATACAATTTTGCTTCTGACCAATCCTTTTACCAGTCCGATCTCAGTGATTGCACCTTCGATTTATAAATTCCGTATTATTGACACCCTCGACATAAATGGTTATAACTGTATTCGGCTTGGTTTTCAGCCCAGAAACAAACAAGATTTTGCTTTCGCAGGAAATTTATACATCACAAACGATAACCGTTACGCATTGGTAAAAGCAGACATGAATGTTTCAAAAGATATTAATTTGAATTTTGTAAATGATTTGAAAATCATTCAGGAATATACCTTTATCAACAACAAAGCATGGATGCTGACAACTGATAAACTAATTGTCGATTTTAATTTGAGCAAGAAAGGTGTCGGTATGTTTGGAAGGAAAAGTGTTTATTACGATAACTTCGTATTTAACAAACACAGGCCCGATAGTCTTTACACAGGAACTGAAGAAGTTATAAATGAATTGGGGTTTGACGAAAGAGACAGCTCGTTTTGGAAAAAAAATAGAATCGTTGATCTTACTAAGCAGGAAAAGGATATTTACAAAATGGTTGATAGCATTCAAAATGTGCCTGCTTTTAAACGAACCATGGATGTCGTAATGTTACTGGTGGCAGGATATTGGAATTTCAACAAAATTGATGTTGGGCCGGTAAATACTTTCTACAGTTTTAATGACGTGGAAGGTTTTCGTTTGAGATTGGGCGGAAGAACAAGTGATAAATTCAGTAAAAAGTTCAGGTTAAGCGGTTACGGAGTATATGGATTTAAGGATAAACAATTCAAATATTCTGCTATGGCAACCTGGTCGCTTAATAACAAAGCTCTAAAAGATAATCCCAAACATACGCTTTCATTGCAGTACCAATATGAAACTAATTTTCCCGGCATGGAAGTGCAATTTATTAATGAAGACAACTTTCTGCTTTCATTTAAAAGAGGTGTTGCCGATAAAATTCTTTATAACCGCATGCTTAAGATTGAACATTATCGTGATTGGAAAAACGGGCTGTCAACAACTCTTATTTTAAGGAACATTCAACAAAAACCCGGCGGAACACTTTATTTTAATTACGAAGATGGCGATTCTGTTGAATCAATAACATCAAGCGAGATAACAGCCCGTATTCGTTTTGCACCCAATGAAAAATTTTATCAGGGAATTGATTACAGAGTGCCGATTTTTACAAACAATCCTATTTTTCAATTTACCTTTACACAGGGGATAAAGGGGGTATTCGGTTCTGATTACACATACAGCAAATTGAAATTCAATGCTTTTAAACGGTTTTACGAAGGCCCGTTAGGATTTACCAATACTGAAATTGAAGTGGGGAAAATATTCGGAAAAGTTCCATTCCCATTACTGGATCTGCCTCGCGCAAACCAAACCTATTCGTACCAGCTTCGTTCGTATAATATGATGAATTTTCTTGAATTTGCCAGCGATAAATATGTCAGCTTGTTGATCGAACACCATTTCAATGGTTTTATTTTAAATAAAATCCCTTTGCTCAAAAAATTAAAATGGCGCTCAATTATTTCTTTCAAAGGATTGTATGGAGGCATTTCTGACAAAAATAATCCGGAAGTAACCCCCGGACTAATGAAATTTCCCACTGATAAAAATGGTAATCCAACCACTTTTTCTTTAAGCGACAAACCATACGTGGAAGCAAGCGTCGGCCTTGGTAATATATTTAAATTCTTCAGAGTTGACCTGGTTAGAAGAATTACATACTTAGATAATCCAAACGTGCCAAAATACGGAATCAGGGTACGGTTTAAATTTGATTTTTAAAAAATAATAATAAATATGAGACTATTACAAAAAAAGTTCGCGAAATATAATGCTCCGCAAATTGCAATGGATAAAGGACTATATTCGTATTATCATTCGTTTGAATCGGGGCAGGATACCGAAGTTATAGTAAATGGAAAAAAGGCACTTATGTTCGGTTCCAATAGTTATTTGGGGTTAACTAACCACCCGGAAATTATAAAAGCTGCAAAAAAGGCGCTTGATAAATACGGAACAGGGGCCTCCGGTTCCAGGTTAATGAACGGCAACCTTGATTTACACAACGAACTTGAAAATAATTTGGCAGATTTTGTAAGCAAACCGGCAGCTACCATATTTAGTACCGGGTTTCAGGTAAATATGGGGGCCATACCAAGTCTTGTGGGCAGAAACGATTTGATTGTAATTGACGATAAAAGCCATGCCTCCATCATTGAAGGCTGCAGGCTTGCCTTTGCAAAAAATTTAAAATATAAACATAACAATATGGAATCTTTGGAGAAGATTCTTCAAAAGACAGATAAAACCCAAACAACCTTAATTGTTACCGATGGTATATTTAGCATGGAAGGCGATATTGCACATCTTGATAAAATATGTAAATTGGCAGATAAATACTCAGCCTCCGTAATGGTTGATGATGCGCATGCTTTAGGCGTAATCGGGAAAAACGGTTCAGGTACGGCATCACACTATAATATTACTGAAGAAACCGACCTGATAATGGGAACTTTCAGCAAATCGTTAGCTTCTTTGGGCGGTTTTGTGGCCGGCGATTTTGAAACCGTCAATTATATCAGGCATAATGCCCGCTCATTGCTATTTAGTGCCGGAATTCCTCCTGCTTCAGCAGCAACCGTTTTAAAAGCGTTGGAAATAATAAAAGCAGAACCGGAAAGGATCAATAAATTATGGAGAAATACAGATTATGCATCCAAATGCCTTGTGCAGGCAGGCTTTTCAATTGGCGAAAGCACAACTCCCATTATTCCCATACTTATTGGCGATGATATTAAAACCTATCAGTACGGAACTATGTTATTGGAACAGGGAATTTATGTTAATCCTGTGGTAAGCCCAGGAGTAGAAAAAGGGAAAGCCATCCTGCGATTTTCGCTGATGGCAACACATACTAAAAAACAAATTGACATTGCAGTTGAGAAGCTGATTAAATGTCGAAAAATAATTGAAACTGAACATTAACTTGCCATTATGAGTAAAATACAAATACAAGAAGTTAGGTCTAAATCCGATTTGAATAAATTTATTGCTTTTCCAAATAAACTGTATAAAGGAAATAGATACAGAGTACCACAGTTGGATATCTATGAAAAGAAAAGTTTAGACCGTAAAAAAAATCCGGCTTTTGAATTTTGTGAAGCAAAATACTGGCTGGCTTATAAAAACAACAAAATAGCGGGCAGGATAGCAGGTATAATCAACCATAAATCCAATGAAATATGGAACGAAAAACATATGCGTTTCGGATGGATAGATTTTATTGATGATATTGAGGTTTCAGCTGCCCTTATCAAAACAGTTGAAGATTGGGCAAAGGAAAAAGGATTAATAGCTGTTCACGGACCATTAGGTTTTACCGATATGGATTTGGAAGGTATGCTTGTGGAAGGATTTGATGAAATTGGAACACAGGCAACAATTTATAATTATCCTTATTATCCTGTTCACCTCGAAAAATTGGGATATATAAAAGATGTAGATTGGATACAACACGAAATAACTGTACCGGATAAAGTTCCTGAAAGAGTAAAACGAATAACTGATTTAGTACTAAAAAAATATGACCTAAGAATTCTCGAAACTAAAAAAGCTAAAGATATATTACCTTATGCTAAAAAAATGTTTCAAACTTTAAATGAAGCTTTTCAGCATTTATACGGCTATGTTCCTTTAACTGATAAACAAATAAAACAATACACAAAAGACTATTTTTCGGCTATCGACCCCAAGTACGTTTGTTTTGTTTTAAATAAAGAAGACGATGTAGTAGGCTTTGGTATATCAATATTATCATTATCAAAAGCCCTGCAAAAAGCAAATGGAAAACTATTTCCTTTTGGATTTATTCATATTTTAAAAGCATTAAAGAAAAACGATACTGTTGACATGCTCTTGCAAGGTGTAAAACCCGATTACATAAAAAAAGGTGTTGCTGCGGTTTTCTATAATAAAATGATGCAAGCCTATATTGACAATGGAATTAATACCGCAATAACAAGCCATATTTTAGAAGGGAACAATAGTTCACATCAAATGTTCGATGCTTACGATACCCGGCAACATTTAAGACGAAGAGCTTACATTAAGAAAAGTATTTAGAAAATGAAAAAAATACTAATTACCGGAGCCAGCGGATTTATAGGAAGCTTCTTAGTTGAAGAGGCTATTAAACGCAATTATGAAGTATATGCAGGTGTTAGGAACACAAGCAAACTTACCTATTTAAAAGATAGTCGCATTCGGTTTTTTAAAGCTGATCTTGCCGATAAAGTAGCTATTAAAAGCTGTTTGGCCAAAGTTGGTAAATTCGATTTTATAATCCATAACGCAGGCGTAACAAAAAGTTGTGATAAAAACAATTTTAATAAGGTTAACTACCAATATACCAGAAATTTAGTCGAAGCCTTAAACGAAACCAATACCATTCCCAAAAAATTTATTCAAATAAGCAGCTTGGCAGCCTTTGGACCCGGAGACGGAAAAACCTTAAAACCCATTAGTCTTACCGATACTCCACACCCCGTTTCGTACTATGGAAAAAGCAAGTTGAAAACTGAGCAATATATCAAATCCTTAAAGGATTTCCCGTATCTGATTTTTCGCCCAACAGGCGTTTACGGGCCAAGAGAGAAAGATTATTACGTAATGTATAAGAGTATTAATCAAGGGCTCGAAACTTATATAAATACAAGCAAACAGCATATTTCTTTTATTTACGTCAAAGATTTGAGCAGGCTTGTTATCGGTGCTTTGGATTCAAATATTACTTGTAAGTCATATTTTGTGTCCGACCTTAAAGAATATACATCCTACGAATTTAACCGGCTAATAAAAAAGATATTGAATAAAAAAACAATCACTTTAGTTTTTCCTGGTTTTTTGGTCAAACTGATAGCATTTCTAAATGAAAAAATGTCTTGTTTTCTTTTTGGAAAAATTCCTACGTTAAACACTGAAAAGTATAAAGAATTAAGCCAAATAAATTGGCTTTGTGATAGTTCCGATTTAGTAAAAGATTTCGGTTTTAAACCCGAATATGATTTGTGGAAAGGTGTCCGGGAAGCTATTGAATGGTACAAAAAGGAAGGGTTGTTATGAAGATTTTCGTCATATTATCAATTTCTCTGCTTAGTTTAAACTTTGTAATATCCGCACAAAACGAAAGCTATCCTGCACCACCAAAAACCAATAAATTATTGTTTTACATACAGCGGAACCATAATGCAAACACTATTGTTTACGATGCAAATTTCGACAAACTCGGAAATCTGATCGAAAACAGGCCAATTGATGTTTATTGGATTAGATATGAAGAAAATGGACAAAGAATGGAATTGCGTTCAATTGAAAGCCTGTTTGCTTATGGTGTGAAATGCGATAAGTCCGATACCCTTGCAAATCAATATAAAGTTAAACTTGTTGCAGATGAAAAAAGGGATTTTTGGTTAAAACAGAAGGATCCGTTCAAAGTGGGCATTTATACATTGATAAATAAAAGGCCATCTCAATTAGACCATCTGTATATTAATGCTGACAACTCGGGCATTTGGCCAAGAGTTAAATACATTGAACTTTTTGGCACTGATATCAAAACAAAAGAATCTACATACGAGAAGATAATACATTAGATAACAATGAGTTTTCAACGATTTACATACAAAAATGTAATTATCAATATTTTATTGATTGCACTCTATTTATTTTGGAATAGTGTCATAGGTTCAATTCGGACCGAACACTATTTCCTTATAATACTTTGGACAAGTGCTTTTTATGCCCACGAAGAATCAAGAAAATTTATCCTGGGATTCTCCATATTTATAATATTCTGGATTATTTACGACTCCATGCGAATAATACCAAATTATGAAATATCTACAGTTCATATACGGGAGCCTTACGAGTTGGAAAAAGCTTTATTCGGAATTAAAGTCTCGAACAACCACATTACGCCAAACGAATTTTTTAATATTTGGAATAACAAATTCCTGGATTTTATTTCTGGGTTTTTCTATATAAACTGGATGCCAATACCACTTGCATTTGGTATTTATCTCTTTATAAAAGACAAATACCTATTTGCGCAATTTTCGATAGCCTTTTTATTGGTAAACCTAGTGGGCTTTGCGATATATTATATTTACCCGGCAGCACCGCCATGGTATGTAAAACTTTATGGATTCGACTTACACATAGGTGTTCCGGGTAATCGTGCAGGCTTGGCACGATTCGATGAATTAATAGGACACCCACTTTTTGAGGGAATCTATAATAAAAATGCCAATGTATTGGCTGCTATACCATCATTGCATGCCTCTTATCCTGTAATTGTCCTGTTTTATGGTATTAAAAAGAAATTGGGTTGGGTCAATATCTTTTTCGTACTGTTTATGTTAGGCATCTGGTTTTCTGCCGTATACTCAGGACATCATTATATTATTGATGTGGTATTAGGTATTCTGATTGCTTTAGTGGTGTTGTTTTCGTTTGAAAAAATAATAACCATTAAATATATCGATCAATTAATTCAAAAGGGAGTAAAGAATATTTGAAGCAAAGCTAAAACAATGGAGAATCTTCATCAAAATAAAACATTTGACAAAATCATTTACAAAGATGTTGTTGTAAAGGAGAAGGAGTTTAGCAACTGTAAATTCACTAATTGCGATTTTTCTAATATCACATTTGAAGATTGCGAATTTGAAGATTGTTTTTTTGAAAATTGCAACCTGTCCTCATTAAAAGTTAAATATTCCCGATTTTCAGACGTGATATTTAAGTCCTGTAAAATGATAGGGATTGCCTGGGATGAAGCCTCTATGCCTTTTTCAATCACCTGCGTAGATTCCAATATAAGCTATTCAAGTTTTTATGGCATGAAATTGAAGAAAATGAAAATCCACAAATGTATTTCTCACGATGTAAACTTCTCGGAAGCAGACATGCAACTTAGTAAGTTTAATTATACAGATTTGCAAGATAGTATTTTCCAAAACACTAATTTAATGAAAGCCAATTTTGAGAATGCGTTTAACTATAATGGAATAGATCTATTAAATGGAAAAATCAAAAAGGCCGTATTTTCAATGCCTGAAGCATTAGTATTACTTAATAACTTCGATATAATATTAAAATAAGTTTATTCTAAAATGGGAATTTGTATTTAATATATTTCTAACCCTTCAGATACACCAATTAAAAAAACATTGAACCAGTTTACAAACAATATAATTAATAAAAGAGCAAAAACATGAAAACAATAACTTCAACTGAGTTTTTCGAAATATCCAGAAAAGATGCCATTTCAATTGTCAGGATTAAAAGAAATGTTTTTGATTTTATTTCTGATATCGATCTAAGTGGTAAGTTAATGGATTTTCTTGAAAACATTTCGAGTGATACTGAAATCAAAGCACTCGTATTCTTTAATGATCCTGATTGTGTTAATGAGGAGCAATATGATAAATTCTTAAAGCGTATTATGTCCGAAAGGGATCAATCATTAACACCAAACTTTAAAGAAAAGGATGTTAGGTTTCGTGAGATTAATATTCTGAATCGCTTCATTAAATCCCTGGCAAACCTTAACATTGTTATTGTTTCAGGCACACAAGGGTCTGTTGTAACGCCTTTTGTTGGATTAGCTTTTTCTGCCGATTTAATCTATGCACGAGAAGGAACGAAATATGTTATGGCCCATAATAAATATGGACTACATCCAAGTGGTGCGCTGCCTTTTTTCCTTTCCAACGCTCTTTCCCATGCAATAGCTATGGAGTTTCAAATGAAAGACTACTTTACTGATGATGAGGCTTACGAGTTGGGGTTGATCAATAAAATTCTGCCCAAACAGGATTTTTTAGATCATTTAATAAAGGAAACTGAAAAATTTACTGCACGGAAACACTATACAATCCAGCAGACAAAACGGTTGACAAATTTTTCCAGAAAATCTATTTTCGAATATTTTAATTATGAAACCGAGATACTTAATCTGTAAAACCTTTCGCAGTATCTGATTTTTGTAATGGAAATATCAATCCTCACTGAAGCCATACACAATACCAAGTGGCTCGAAAAGCCCAACGTACGACCAAAACTTGTCAATAAGTATGTCTTATGCCACCGCATAAGAAACAAATAAAAAAAACCAGCTGCCAGCACGCGCTCATACTGCATAGCTCAATTTGTTGTAAATATGAACATTACGCATATTAAGATTAGTTTTTGTAAGTGTATAAAAATAAATACAATATAGATACAATTGGTTCCATGCGTAATGATCCGTTGTATTCGTAAAAAAGCTGACCAGATCCTGTTAAAGTACAGTGCTATACTGTATTCCCGAGAAGGTGTCTTGTCAGTTCGCTGAACTCAATCCCGTTAAAATTTCCCGAACTCATCATCAGGAAGACTTTTTTTCCTGGCCCCTGCCCTGCCAGCCAGCGGATCATTCCGTCCGAATCGGTAAAAACTTCCAGATCTTCTTTCCCGAATGCGTTTCGGATATCCTCCGGATCGATCTCTTCCAGTTTTTTCATTTCCACGGTGTGTGGATTGTAATAAACACAACCCTTTGCTGCATCGTCAAACGAGCCTTTGTACTGATCGAGAAATGCTTTGTTAAGGCTGCTGAAGGTATGAAGCTCGAGGCAGGCCACAAGCTCCCTGTCAGGATATTGCTCTTTCACCGCGCTGATCGTTGCCTTCACCTTCGATGGGGCATGGGCAAAGTCTTTAAACAACGAAAAGCGCTCATTTTTCTCAATGAGTTCCAACCTGTTGGCCGTTCCTTCAAAACTTTCGATCGCATTGTAAAACACGTTGTCACTGATACCGATAGCATGACACAGCAGGCGTGCGCCGTTCAGATTCATCAGATTATGTCTTCCGAACACTTTTAGCGGAACCGATTGCCCGTTATCCAGCCACGTCACACCATCTTCAATATGGTGCGGGGCAGCCCCATAGCCCTGTATCTTCAGGTCGCTTCGCTGATTTTGTTCTACCACTTCACGCAGCACCTCATCGTCTTCGCTGTAAATCAGCACCCCGTCCTTTTCGATCAGCCGGATGAATTCGGAGAATTGTTCCTTGTAATTTTCAAATGTGGGAAATACGTTGATATGGTCCCAGGCAATGCCCGACAACAAAGCAACATGCGGGTGGTACCAGTGAAATTTGGGGCGGCGGTCGAGTGGAGAACTCAGGTACTCATCGCCTTCAAAGATCATCACAGGAGCGCTGTCGCTCAGGCGTACCATCACCTCAAAATTCTTTATTTTGGATCCCACCAGGTAATCGAAATCCATACCTGCCTGTTTTAATACGTGCATCACCATCGCCGTAATGGTGGTCTTTCCGTGGCTGCCACCAATGACAACCCGTTTTTTATTTTTGGAATGTTCGTACAGATATTCAGGATACGAATAGATTTTCAGACCAAGTTCCTGCGCCCTTAACAGTTCGGGATTATCAATCCGTGCATGCATCCCCAGTATGATCACGTCCAGCGAGGGATTAATCTTTTCGGGATACCAGCCGAATTGCTCCGGCAGCAGGCCATACGACTGTAGCCTGCTGCGCGAAGGTTCGAAAATTTCATCATCGGAACCACTGACCTCGTGCCCGTTCTTTTGCAAGGCTATGGCCAGGTTGTGCATGGCACTTCCTCCGATGGCTATTAAATGGATTCTCATGTTTTTACAAAGTTAATTGACTTTAATTAAAGCAAAGATTTGCCTTTTGTAATCAATTATTGAAAAATCAGTCATAAATATATTTTAGGACAAGACAACCCACCCCTTCCCCCTCCCAGGAGGGGAACCAGAGGAATTTATTGACTGATTTTTCTTTGTCTTTATTGCTTCAGACTTTTATACATAGTACATAACTCCTTCCCTATTTTCTCAGGAGAAAATTCATTACGAGCTCTATTTTTAATTTTTTCATGATCGAAATTCAGTTTCCCATCAAGATAATCAGTCAAATAATTTTCCAGAGTTGACTCGTCTCCTGCATCCAGCAAACGGCCGTTGCTGTCATTCACAAACTCCGGGATACCGCCTACACGAGTGGCAATTACCGGCACACCCAATACAAAACTCTCGTTGATCACTACCGGGAAATTCTCATAATTGCTGAACACGACCATCAGGTCGGCGGAAGCCATCTCTCTGACCAGTTCTTTCCCTTCCAGCAAGCCGGTAAATACTATGGTTTCCGAAGTCAGGCCAAGTTCACGGGCGGTATTCTTCAACTGTTCGAAGTCCATCCCCTCACCTACCAGTTTAAATACAAAATCGTTTCTCTTCTTAGCCATCGTACTAATCACCCTAAGCAGCCCGCTGATGTTTTTGGACTTATCCTCAAAGCAACTGACATGCACAAACGTGGTTTTTTCCTTCTTTTCCCCGGCTCCTGCCGGATAATTCAGAAAATCATCCGTCACTACATTGGCCAGTACGCGGTAATCCTGATTTTTCAAACCATGATTTTGCATAGCTTTCGCCAGGTTTTGGGTAACCGTCGTCACCACCGAAGCATTTTTCACCACCAGCCGCGTGAACCATTTGCGCAAAGCTCCCGTAAAGTTACCCGTCAACGGCAGGTACCTCGACCAATGCTCACTGATAACATAAGGTTTGTTTCTAAACCATTTATACCATAAAGCTATTAACCCGAGACGCGTCAGCACATGCACATGCACCATGTCAAAGCCGTTCAGTTCTTTATTTATCTTTTTTATTCCTAAAGCATTGGCACGGAGGAAACGGATGGCATTGACAAACGGAGAAATAAGCGGAATCCTGTTTTTCGAATTACTGTAGTAAACTTTTACCGTAGGGACACCATTGACCACGGAAAACTCTGTTTCAAAACCATTGATCTTTTCGCTATCAACTACGTGGGAATAAACCACACCCACTTTACAAAACCTGTTTGCTGCTTCAGCATGACGCTGAATGAACAGACCGGGCATGGGATCGTAGCGGTTAGGATACCAGCGGGCAAGGTACAGGATTTTGATATGTTCTTGGTTTGCAGACAATTTATTTACAATTCATTCTATTTTATTTTCATGCAGGGTACCTAAAATCGGTCACGTTAAATTTAATAAATCATATTTATTCAATAGCATCCTTAATATCTACTTACATATTTATGCCCTCAAGCCGGGCAGGCTCTTACTTTTTTCTTCAGCAAAAAAAGTAAGCAAAACCCGCCCGTACCGAACGGTACGTTCGGGCGGGAATGCCGCCGCCGCTGAAAAAATTGCTAAAAAGCAAGCCATTCCACTAAAAGAAAATAACTCACTCTCCTCCGTCGAGCTCAAACAGATTTTCTTTCTTAACGTTTCATGGCTTGCTTTTTTTAACGTATTTTTTCAAAGGCGGAAACCCCAAGAGTGGACCTTACCGTTAACTACTCCCCATCTTTAGACAACTATTTTGCAAAAATAAGTTAGATTTTCTTTTTCGCTTAATCGAATTAGAAGAAAATCTAAGCAGCCTGTTTGAATACTTTTACAGGCATTTTATACG
>Ga0136651_10001703_pt1 | contig 12134 bp, 6 predicted proteins | sample Mar14236cmmetaG_FD_94867 | JGI IMG/M metagenome (GOLD analysis project Ga0136651, IMG submission 94867) | Marine hydrothermal vent microbial communities from Guaymas Basin, Gulf of California to study Microbial Dark Matter (Phase II) - Marker... ...
ATTTTCCTCATCAACCTTAAAATGCCTGCCATCAGACCAACCTAAATAGTCCTTCCGGGCAGTTAAAAGGATACTGGCCAAAAAAACAAAGAAGATTAGAAGTGTAACACGCTTCATCATTTCTCCTCCTTTTTTAACTAATAATTACTAACCTTAATTATTAAATCTCTTATATAATCCGAAAAACATCCTGTAAATTTCTCATAAGAAACACTGACAGCATAGTCATCAATATTCACTATAGGTTCTTCTATCACTAAAGTATCACTAAGTAGTATAACATTTCCATATCCATCTTCCGATATTACTGTACTTACATTCAAATTCCTATTATCATTTAACAATATCACATTATTCACTCTTACTACATTTTTTATAATCGTCGTGTCTTTCAGCCCAATTATAACATCGCAATGAGTTAAAATAGTATCTCTACCCTCAAAAGTTGTTTTAAATTCGTAATAATTAATCGTATCTAATATTACAGGAACAACAGAACCTACACTAACATTTGATATTAACTCTGGGCTGGGGAAATTATCAGTAATTGCATCAAGCCATTTCTGGGCATTATAATAATCACCCATGTTCAAATATGACTTCGCAATCGTCGCCTTTATATCATTATAATCTAAAGAATTATCTCTAGAAAACGCCCAATCTGGTTTTATTTCCAATACCTTCTTTGCATAAATAATCGAATTAACGTAATCTTTCTTATAATAATAATTTGCAGACATTCCTGCATAAGCATCTGCAAGCACCTGATCCGAAACATCAAACCCAAAAATCAATACGAAAGCAGCTTCTGCATTTGTCGTATCACCCAGTCTTAAGTTACAGTATCCAGATCCTAGAAACGCATCAGCTTTAGTTACATCCCTGTTAATTGCTTCTCTAAATACTTCCAATGCTTCACTATAATTTCCATCTAAATACAACTCCCATCCCTCGCTGACTAAATTTTCATAAAATGGTGAATAAGGTAATCGCGGTCTGTCAGTATCTCCGCAGTTTAATATCAGTAACATAATCAGAACAATTATTATAAAATACAACCTTCTAATCATAACGCTTCCTCACGTTTTTTATTTAATAAGCACCATCTTTCTAATTGACATATATTCACCTGATTTTAACATATAAAAATACATTCCACTGCTTACTTTTTCTCCGAACTCATTTGTTCCATCCCATATGATTTCATATACTCCAGGATTGTAAGACTGATTCTTTACAAGCGTCTTAACCCTTTCCCCAAGAGTGTTATAAATTGCAATATAAACATTCTCTTTATCAGGAATACTAAATCTAATTTTGGTAGAGGAATTGAAGGGATTGGGGTAATTTTGCTGAAGTTCAAATTTCACAGGTGTCGTTACAACCTCTGCCAAAGATGCACCTTTTCTCAATTGAAATTGCCCTAGAACTTTTGACCTTGCTGTTATTTCTCCATTATTAATGTTAACAATGGATGGTATCTCTTCCCAATTCCCATCATCATTCTTATAGAAAACACCAATACCATTTAAATTTTCTTCACAAATATTTGTACTGAACACAATTTCAACTTCTTTATTCAATCTGCACTGAGGACCGACTTGATATACACTGGAAAATGCTAAAGAATTATCCTCTTTTACAATTTTCCCAAGCTTACTAAGCGTATAACAATCTATATTACTATTCTCAACTTTTACCAAAGTTACAAATGTTTCCCTATCAAAAGAACCTTTTTCAAATTTTATTTTAAATTCGCCGTTTTCAGATGAAATACATTCTGAAGCATCAGGGGATACCTTCTTGGCTACAAAATTTATTGGTTCGCATTCAGCTTCCCATCCAGCTATATCTCTTGCTTCAACATGTACCTCATAATTCCCTGCATCAGATAGTAATTTTCGACACTTATACACGTGAATTTCTCCAAACTCGGTGTTGCTCAAAATCTGTACATCTTCATCATCTATTTCAATAGTGTCATTAGGGCATATTAGTTTCAAGTTAATATTTTCATCATCCCAATGATCTGTATATAACCCTTCATTAGAAAAAACATATATGTCAATTAAATTAGTTGTAACATTATTTTGTAGAATAGCAACATTTAGTTCTTCCGGAGGTATCATATCATCACATTCTACTAATCTAGGACTAGTAGTTATCTGAGGATCTTTTGGACCAAAAGTTACTATTATATTAAAAAACGTCTGATATAACTCTTTACTTAGCGAATCAACATCATGGGTTGTCCTATTCAAAGAATCCATATCAGTATGAATTATTATATTAGACGTTGTATCTGGCCTTTTCAAAAACAACATAGGCGACCTAATTTCTACTAGCCTATATTTATGATCAACATCCATTCTTGTGACAATCGTAGTATCTAATTCTGAACCAGTTAGTACACCCTTTGCCTGAAATGGATCCAGTGTAAAAATAGCATTCCAATTGTTCAAATTATATCTGAAAGGAGGAGCAGAGGTACCTCTCCACTCTCTTGCTCCAACTGTAATTTGTTTTCTTTCAAAATATTTGAATCCATATCTACCGCCATGAAAACTTTCTTCTGGTATATCAAAGAAGTTAGCTAGAACCCAATCGGTAAATACATCTTCAACAGTTACACTTGGATCATAATTTTGAATAATTTCGGAAACATCATCCATAGTAGCGGTACCTTCTTCTTCTACGAGTTCCCTTAAGATGTCATTACCAAATCTTTGCCAAATATAATGAACAAAGCTACCTTTATGAACCCTTAACCTGTTATATGGATCATTATCCAATCCAGTAACATCTGGAAACTCTGGCATAGGGGTTTCACTTTCCCACTGGTTTATATACTTATTAAAGCCTAACCCCGCGAAAAATTCAGCTTGCACAGCCAATCCCTCATCCAACCAATCTCTTCCTGGAGGACTTTTTACCTGGAGCGGATCTATAGACCAATTAAGGAGATGCTGAAAATTTGACGCTATCCCCCTATATAATTCGCCACTTGCAATTGTAGGATCAACATCAACGAAAAATACGGTATGTCCTGAAAATGTTATTTCATACTTATCTACCGCATTGGGATCAAAATACCCACGATACGGAGCGCCAGGGCTTTCTGTACCATAATTATCTACTACATCAGTCAAAGCTATCGACACCTTTTTTGTTTCACTTACCCACTTAGGCTCACCAAAAATCGAAGTTAATTTATCATATAATCCCATCGAACTATTTAAAATTGGATCTGAAGAATTACTATCTATTACGCCCGTAGAGTCTTCAAAAAACCTAATTACTTCTTCCACTACACTCGAGTCGACAATACCATTACCCTCGACTTTGAAAAATACCGGGATCTTAATCAAAGAAGACCTTACTTCTATAATTTCTTCTGTGTCACAATAATTTCTTGATTTTTCAACAACATTTTCCATATCTGTATAATCTATACCTTTTACTTCAATACTATATATCTTCCAGTAATTTACAGCCCAGGATTCATCTCCCCAAATTCTGAATACAAGTTTAAAGTCTCCATTTACAACAGATGTTATATCATAGCTTATAGTGTTCTCCCCAGTAATATCTTTTCCAGAAAATATAAACACTGGTTTCATTACGTTATTATCTAAAACATAAATACCAATTGTATCAACATTACTATCAAAAGATTCAAATTCATGATTTAATAACAGCTCAATACGATCATAAGATTTATCAAGGTTTATTAAGGGACTAATTAGTTTTTCATCAATAGGTTCATTTGGATTGTGCCCGGAAGGACTCCAGTGAAACATAGCATACCAATTCCCATTATCTTCAATAAAACCCCATGTATTAGCTGCCCTTGAGTCGATTTCCCAGGATTTACCACTATCTGAATCAAAATCTGTAACAAAAAGGACATTTTCAACAGGACCTGGTTCAGCCTCAATATATACTCTTCTCACAACTTCCTTTATGGTATAGTGATCAGAATCAGGCATTGTATAATATTCACCAGCTTTTGTCCACCCTGGCTTATCAACTCTTTCAAACGTCAAACATCCAGTAGAATCAAGAGCATGTTTCCAATATTTTGCTGCAACCCATACTTGACAATGCTCACCTTCTCCAACTTTATAATAGTAATTTGGAACAGTATCTCTTCTTATGATATTATCACTTATTGTATAACTTACTCTGGATTTTGAGATTGTATCTCCTAATGTCGTATCACCATTTATAACAAAATATTTAATTTCCGTTGTCCTTATTTCTGTGGTATCAATATCATTTGTCTCCTCTACGTGCATCCAATTGTAATAACCGCTGAAAAATCCAAAGTTAAAATTCCAGAACACAGTTGTATCAGAAATTCCAGGATTGTTATTACCAAGTACAATAGAAATTACCACTAAGCAAATTGTAGTTAAAGCCAAAATTTTTATTTTCATATCTCCCCCAGCATAATTAATCTCATATGTTTTTACTTTAAATCAAAAATTACATTTATTGTGTGTATATAGTTCAAAACTCTGTAATCTGCAACTGCATAATCAACTTTCAACAAATATTTTCCAAGTGGCACGTGTATACCAAAACCAGAAGTCAAACCTCTAGAATCATATCCCTGAAATTCAACGTCAGATACATTATTATCACCTATTGCATATCCTCCTCTTAAAAACAAGAGATTAAATAAATTTACCTCCATACCAAGATCAACATGTGTAAGATTATCATTGGGATGTACTAAATCAGCATTTAAAACTGCTACAATATTAGGAAGTCTAATTGCATCAATAGAAATTCCAAACCTGAATTGTAGGGGAATTGGATGGGAGCGAAATTTTTCCTTCCCCTCCAAAATTTCACCATTATCATAATCCTGATACTCACCCTTTATTTTAAAATCGGGACCAAAATTTCTTATTACCATCCCAAAGCTCATATTTCTGAAGTTTGTCAAATAAACTGTTCCTATATCTATCGCCCAGCCTACTCCTGTTCCGAAACCATTACCATAATCTAATCCTTTTAAATAATCTTCATAAAATGCTTTCACAGTCAACCCAACACCAAAATAGTCTGTAAGCATTCTCGCTCCAGTTATTCCAACTGCCCACGAATTAGCAGAAAAGGTCCTTCCCGTACCTTGTTGTTCAAGTACTGTCGTTTCTTCAATTTCTCCTGAATTAAAAGAGACAACATGCAATCCTAGGTTTATAGTACGTAGCTTAAAAGCTATAGCTGTTGCCACAAAGTCCATATCAGCTAACCAAGAAACTTTTGAAAAAACGAAGCTCTGTGGACTTATAAAATTTAAACCTGCAGGGTTGTAAAAAATTGCTCCAGCATCATCATATCTAGTATTGCCAGTTCCAGACAAGCCTATACCTCTTGCAGACATACCGACTTTCAAAAATTGAGAGCCAACGGTACCAACTTTTGCAAGAGATTGCATATAAGACAAGTTAACACCAACCAATAAAATCAACAGTACCTTTATTATAACACTAAAAGTCGATTTTTGCATCTTTTCCTCCAATATTATTCACCTCTTAATACGATAAACTTACCTATAAATTTATCAGATTCATCTTCAACAACAAAAATATATACACCACTTACAATATCCTGAGTATTTCTTGAAACCATATCCCATAATTCAATATCCGTACCGTCTGTATGCTCAATTTTCTTTATTAGATCTCCCGTCATAGAGTAGATTGATATAACACACGTAGGAGGTAAATTAATAAAAGCTATCTTATCCTCATATCTCGCCTCCATTAAACTTGCACCAACATATGGATTAGGAACAACCTTGGGGGTTAGCTTCGATAACTGTACATCTGAATCGTAAATTACTTTAGGATATACAGGTAATGGTTTACCCGTTTCGGGATCAGTTAGGTAGTTTGATTTCGACGATTCGATCTGCTTGAATTCAGGTCTGCCAGTGACAGGATCAGCCGGCTTATAAGAATCATAGGCTGTCACTACATAGTAATAAGGGAAGTTATTCTTAGGACGTTCAATAACTTCACCTAAAAACACACCTCCAGTATCAACAAAAGTATGAGTAATATCAGGTAAATTCACAGGCTCTCCATTATTCAAAGTGTCACCTGTTTCAAAGTCTATCACATAAACAGGAGCGTCAACATTATCGAAAGCCGCTATAAGCTCCCAATTTTCTGGCGAATAAACTGCTCTATAAACCCTATATCCTTCGAAATCTATATACCCAAGCATGGGATCTAGAGTTGTTTCTGCTTTTGTATCCCAACTTAGTTTTACCCCTCTATCTGCGGGACTATATACTAAACTTGGGACAGGAGGTGGCACAGGAATAATCCAATGCAAATCTTCATCTGGACCTGATGGCTCATAAGGACTACTCTTTTTGGAACCGGAATAATATGCTTTAACAGCATTATCCATATTTTCTCTCAAACCAGCAATACCCTTTCCTACTCCCGATACCCATACAAACCTCAATGTATCACCAACTGAAAGAGTTTGAAACGGCCCTGTAGTAATCATAAATCTATAATCAAACGTAGGGGCGTTCAATCTAAAAGGATGAGGCAAGAAATGGTAATTTACACCACCTATTGTTGAAGCCGCATGGGAAGCATTCATATAATCATACTTGTCCTTATCAGTGCCTGGATCAGATTCCCAGTTCCACCACTGATGAGAATATGGACGCGGAAATGTATCCTCAGGTGTTGTTCTATAGGGTCCATTTAGTTTATAAAAATCTGTATAAATAATTCTCCCGCCTATAAAACCAGGGACATTACCCTCTTCTCCTGTATCGTCCTCAGGGGAAGTCGGATCATCAGCATCATACATGTAAGACATATTCCTTGGGAACAAATACCCCTTTATAGTGTCACCAACTTCAAATCTCCCCTCATATCTATCTACATTATTATTCGTTATCACTGCTATTTCTCCTGCCACCCAATCCATTGTTGGATCGTCCACTTGCCATTTAACAGGTGGGCCATCTTCATCAAGGATCAGCGTCCATTCATCAAAAAACCCATCAGGTCTTATTTTAGAGGGATCATAATCGGAAGCAACTTTTGATGGGCTACCTACATATTCCCAACCATAGGGTATCCCTAATTCTGTATACCCATCTTTTTCATCGCAGATTCCGTCCCCCCCCCAGTCAACATTACTTACAATGTCTTCCATATCTGTATCAGTATCAGGGCCATCCCACCCATCATAATCAACAGCATCATCGATATTCGGATCGCTTGGATCATAGCCTGTACCGACATCACAGTCATAAACCCAGCTGACAAATACCTTTTCCAATATATCAGGATCATCATAGTCAGGAATATCTTCCTTTACTACCGTTATTTCATATGCTATAAAATCATCATATTCAGGTGTACTCCATGTCAATCCCCTCTGAAAAACGTGTATCCCCAGTGGGGCAGTAGTATGAACAGATTCTTCAAAGTCATCATACTCAACATAGCTATCTTCAATTGATTTGCCAGGTCCCATATAAAATTCTGAATTTTCTGATGGTTTAAATTCGTAATTCCCATATTCAGCATGGCTAACCATTTTTATCCCATCGACAATAGCTCCAATCCAGAATCTTCCCTCCCATAGATGATGAGTATTAGACCCACCTGGCCATTCCATAGATGGAAGGCCTTGAGGAACAGCTGGATCACCGAAAATCCCAAAATTAGACGTGGCAGACCAAACTTTTCCTATTTTGTGGACCTTATATTCTTCCTTAGGCCTAGCAGTAACCTTCATAATCGGCATTAACTTATCAACTAAGTCAGGAGATTTTGTCTCATTATATTTCAAATTTCGACCATATAAGAAACCAGACATTACTATTGCAAAACTAAAAAGAACAACATGAAAATTTCTCATTACTACTTCTCCTTTATTTCATAAAACTTCTAATACTTATTATAACTAAAACACTAATCCTATACCCAGTCTAAATGTTCTACCTTCAGAATAAACACTTTTATCTCCATATCGTCCCCCCGCCGGATATAATTTATTCCAATCTGGTTTTCCATCTTCAAAAGGATCGTTTTCCCTTCCATCATATACACCATTAGGTCCCGTGTCCATTAACTGTAAGTATTCTTCCTCGCTTAACTCACCCTTTTCATACCTTTTCTGGATATCTGTATAATTCTCGTACCAATCGACATCTACAATATCAATTAGATTTCTCTTGTTGAATAGATTATTAACCCAAAAAAATACTTCCATTGAAATGTTGCTTGCCAATCTAAATCTTTGAGAAATACTCAATCTGGAATTAAGAGTCCAAGGTCTTCTTTCCGTATTTATTGGAACCTCTAAGGTTCTGGGAGTCGGTGAGTATGGTAATCCACTACCATATTGTACCACCATATCAAATAAAGTATTAGTCCCTGGAATTCTAAATTGTAAATCAGCATTAATTGTATGCCTCTGATCCCAGTCTAAATACGCCTCCTTCTTAGGAATTATCTGCCCCGCCCATGTTAAATCATAATTTTGTCTACTCGAAGAACTTTTACCCAATGCTACAGAATAGGTATAATTTATACTACCGCCCCAATATCTACCGAGCATTTTCCAGAAATCTATTTCAATTCCTCTAACATTCCCATAGTCTAAGTTATAATAAAGTGTGTAATAGTTCGCAGCCGTATAATATATTTGCCGAGTATCGGTTAATCCTTGAATATCTTTATAAAAGGCTTTTATTTCTATCTTCATCCCCTCACTTATCTGATGCCTAATTCCTACTTCATAAGAATAAGTTGTCTCAGGATTAATATCTGGATTCCCTATCATAGGGAAAGCTCCAGACAAATCCCAATTTATATTTGTATATAACAATCTAAAAATAGGGATTTGAAAATATCTTCCATAATTAAAGTATAGAACATCTTTATCGGTAATAGGATGAGAAATACCTAGCCGAGGGCTCCAATAAAATTTAGGTTTTACTCTAGTAGGATTTTTTATCTCGCCACCCTTTGTTGGTTCTACAACGGGATCTTCTAGATCTTCCGGCCATTCATCAACATCAGGATCAAAATAATCAAACCGCAAACCCACATTTACAATCAAACCAGGGTATTCCATCTTATCTTGTATAAAAGCCCCCCCTATACGGGGTGTTATCTTTGGCTGGCCAGGCTGTCCCCATCCTTCTCTTCTTCCAATATTTTGGCCATATACATTACCACCAGAAGCCAAATCAACATCATGATCAAATATATCATAGTAAGTAAGTTCAAATCCAGCCTTTACTTTATGTACATCAGTAATCTGACTTGTTAATGTAACCTTTAAATTCTGTGAAATCTTACTATCCTGATTCCATCGTAGTCTATAAAATGTAGTTCCATTTCCATAGTTATAATAACCATATAAATCTTGAGAATTACCAATAGTTACATCCTTCCATTCCATCCAATGTTCTTTATCTTCATCATCACCAATAATTCCATTATTATTCCAATCAACCTTCTGTGATGCATCTATATAATCATCATTATCTTCATCCACAAATAGGTCAACATTATCACCATATTCTTTCCAATCCCAAATAAGATTACCATTTAAATCTTCATGGCGATTATCAAAATCACCATCCACATCCTCCTTTACACCGTCACCGTCTATATCATAATACAAATCTAAATGCCCATCCCCGTCTAAATCCTCATTAATACTTTCTCTAACATTATATTTAAAACTTTGATCTGTTAGGCTATATCTTACTTCAAAAAAGGTACGCTCACTTAAAAAATGAGTCCATTTTACGCCATAGGTTTGATTTCTTCTAAAAAGTTCTGGCAAATGGTCAAGCATATCAAATTCATCTGCGTAATCCCCATCATGATTTAAATCAACAACTGTTATTTCACCATTCTGATCGAAATCTTCCCACAAAAAATTTCCGTCACCATCATCATCAATTTTAATATATTCACCTGTCTCAGAATCAAATTCCCAATGGTATGTATCCAGTTTCCCATCTCCATCCAGATCCTCGTTTTCCACCGTTGTATTATCCCATCTTACACCCCATAAACCATACTCTCGATCACTATAAATACCATCAAAGGATATTTTATCTTTCTTAGTCGGTCTATAAGAAAGATTTAACGAAAAACTTCTTCTGTATTGATCTTGATTATCAAACCTACCATTATCTCTTCTTAATTCCCCTGCAAGGTAAAAAGTCATATTTTTAAGGAAAAGAGGACCACCAAGAGAAAATTCAAGGTTTTTTTCACGGTGATGATCTCTAATCAGTGGAACATCAGATGTCCTAAACCTAAGTCTTCCCTCATATACTTCTCTACCTTCTTTAGTAACTATATTCACAATACCAGACTGCGCATTACTATATTCAGCATCAAATCCACTGGTAATAACGGACATTTCTTCCACTGCAAAATCAGGAATATTGATATTGAAGTATCCCGTCATGGGATCCACTGCCGGGATACCGTTTATATGATATGCCACCTCTCCATCTCTTCCCCCTCTTGCATGTCCATCAACAAAACCTGCCGTCAGATTAACAGCGTCTGTCACATCACCTAACGGCAAATTTTCCATTTGCTCTGAGGTAATTATATTTCTACTAGCGGTCAAATCAACTTGAATAACAGGCCTTTTTGCAACTATTGTTACTTGCTCTCCCTCAATCACCGTTTGCTCCATTTCAAAATTAACTTCAGTAGTTAAATCCGCAATTACTCTTATATTTTTCTTAGTTAATATTTTATAACCAATAACATTACACCTAATATTGTAAGTACCCACAGGAACATTTAAGATTATATACTCTCCATTTTCATCTGTTGCCGCCCCTATACTAGTATTTTCTAAAAATACATTGGCATAAGGAATGGGCTTATTTGTATTCTTATCAACGACTTTACCTTTTATCTTACCTGTGGTACCCCCAGCAACAATTCCTACAACAATAAATATAGCTATTACCGCCAAAAATAAACGGTTTCCCATCTTTCTCTTCCTCCAACTTATTATTTACTCCTCACTTACTTTACTCACTTCCCATTCCAAAGTAAAATATAATACACATAGTGTATTTGTCAAGTATTTTTTCAACGAAAAATTTTAATTATTTATTTTTTACCTGCCCCTATCTTAAAAAAATAACGCTTTGTTAGCATCCCTTACTAACCCCCACAGGCCAACAGATCATCGCTTCTCCAGCACTCTGTCTATTATCCCATACTTAACAGCCTCTTCAGACGACATAAAAAAATTCCTATCGGTGTCCTTAGCTATTTTATTCACAGATTGACCCGTCAATTCAGCCAGAATCCTATTTAGCCTATCTCTAAGTTTAACAATCTCCTTGGCGTGAATCTCTATATCAGCAGCCTGACCTTCAACCCCTCCCCATGGCTGATGGATCATAACACGAGAATTTGGTAAAGCAGACCTTTTCCCCTTAGCCCCTGCAGCGAGAAGAATAGCAGCCATGCTTGCTGCCTGTCCCATACATATCGTAGCAACATCCGGCTTTATATAGCGCATCGTATCAAATATCGCTAATCCAGCTGTTACAGCCCCCCCGGGACTATTAATATAAAGATATATATCTCTTTCTGGATCCTCAGCCTCAAGGAAGAGCAACTGAGCTATCACAAGACTCGCAATGTGGTCATCTATTACCTGCCCCAGAAAAATTATTCTATCTTTAAGAAGACGAGAATAAATATCATAGGCTCGCTCAGCAACTCCTGTCTTCTCAATTACTATCGGTACAAGCTGATTAAAGCTTTTACTTCCCTCTTTCATTCTACTCGCCTCTTCTTTATATCGCTAACTTTATATTTTTTCTTCTTTACTTTCACATAATTCTTTATATGCTCAAGGATCTTTCTTTCAAATAAATCAACCTCCAGTTTATTCCTTGCTTCCTTTTGTCTATAGTACTTAATCACATCCGCCCTTTGATCCTCGGGATAGCGCTCTGCAATCCTCTTAATTTCATCTTCCACCTCAAGAGAATCTACCCTTATACCTTCTTTCCTCGCAATAGCCTTTTCTATCAAAAACCACTTAATATCCCGAATAGCAATAGGTCTATATTCCTC
>Ga0136651_10001707_pt1 | contig 12126 bp, 12 predicted proteins | sample Mar14236cmmetaG_FD_94867 | JGI IMG/M metagenome (GOLD analysis project Ga0136651, IMG submission 94867) | Marine hydrothermal vent microbial communities from Guaymas Basin, Gulf of California to study Microbial Dark Matter (Phase II) - Marker... ...
CACTACAATTATGAACGTCCTCATAGAGGATACAGAAACATGGGAAAAAGACCCTTTGAAACCGTTAAAAATTTTATCAAAACAAAAAATAAAAATGTTAGACATCAAGGTTAGTCTTACACAAAAATAATTAACCATTTAATTTGACACGGTTCGACCGCTCGACCATATTAGTCAAAAATTATAAATGGAGTTATAATGAACGAGAAAGAGAAGATGATCATCACTGCTGCAGAAGAGGTTTTTGCCCGTTTCGGGTACAAGAAAGCTACAATGGAAGATATCGCAACTCAAGCTCATATTGGAAAAGCAACCTTATATTATTACTTCCCGAGTAAAGAGGTTATTTTTGGCGAAGTGATCAAGAAAGATTCTGAGCATTTCAAGACCAAGCTGAATGGAGCAGCTTTGTCAGCGAACAAACCTGAGGATAAGATTCGTGCATATATCACCGCACGTATGGAACATCTTGAAGACCTGAAAAAATTTTATCCAATGCTCACACAAGAATATCTGGATCACTATTTCTTTGTGGAAAAGGTCCGCAAAGAATTTCATGACTATGAAAATACAGTGCTGAGTAAACTTCTGCAAGATGGGATTGATCAAAACGATTTTTTTATAGATGATGTTGAATGCACTGCTCGAATGCTCGCTATAGCCATCAAAGGGCTAGAATATCCAATGCTTCAAAATCAGGAAGGGTATGACATTATTCAAGAGAGCAATAGAATGCTCGATATCATCTTTAATGGTATCAAAAAAAGAGATGAACAATAGCACAAAAATCATCCAAGCAAAAAAGGAAAAAAATGAAAAAAAAGAACATATCAACCGAATTACCCGTACTCAAGATAGACAATATGATCATCAACACACCAATAATTCAAGGAGGAATGGGAGTGGGGATTTCCTTGTCTGGTTTGGCATCAGCAGTTGCTGATCAGGGTTGTATTGGTGTAATGTCTTCAGTAGGTCTGGGACTGCTCAAGAACAATGAGGAAGTGAATTACAGGCAGGAAAATCTCGTATCTCTACGTCATGAGATACGAAAGGCAAAGCAATTATCAAAAGGTACGATTGGCTTAAATGTGATGGTAGCTGTTTCTGATTATGATGACCTGGTCACAACAGCAATTGAGGAAGAGATCGACCTTCTCTTTTTGGGGGCTGGATTACCCCTCAAATTACCTCCAAAACTATCGCTGGATACGCTGCGAGGTATAAAAACGAAAATATTTCCTATTGTTTCATCCGCACGTGCTGCAAAAATCATTTTTCAGACATGGGAAAAGAAATTTGACCATGTACCTGATGGTGTAGTGGTTGAAGGTCCAAAAGCCGGCGGACATCTTGGATTCAAAACCGAGCAAATAGAAGACGCCGAATTTGAACTTGAAAAGATCATTCCTCAAGTCGTGAAAGTAATAGCTCCTTTCAGGAAACAATTTGGAAAGGATATACCTGTGATTGCCGCAGGTGGAATTTACACAGGAGAAGATATTCTGAAATTTCTCCAGCTTGGTGCTGCAGGCGTGCAGATGGGAACTCGATTCGTCGCAACAAATGAATGTGATGCAGATATTCGATTCAAAGAGCAATATATCAATTGTAAAAAAGAAGATATCGGTATTATAAAAAGTCCAGTCGGACTTCCCGGAAGAGCTATTATAAACAATTTTCTCCGTGAGGTGAGTGCAGGTATCAAAAAACCTTTCAAATGCCCTTGGAAGTGTCTGCGAACCTGTGATTTTAAAACATCACTCTATTGTATTGCCAAAGCTTTGATGAATGCGAAGATTGGAAATCTAACCCAGGGATTCAGCTTTGCAGGATCAAATGCATACAGAGTTGATAATATCATTTCGGTGAAAGAACTAATCGATTCACTAAGAAGAGAATTCGAAAATGCCTGTATCCAATTCAATAATCTTCTTGTTCCGGATTTGGCTTTGGTTCGGTTGTAATTATTAATTAAACTTAATTGAGAATAAAAAGTAAGGATATAATGATAAAAAAATTATTCCTAATCATGCATAATCCCAAAAATTCAAAGTTAAATCTTTTTAAGCACTGCAAATAAAGGGTTTGTAGGTATTTATCATTGGGAAATTACTTTGTAGATTCCCCCCTTTTGCAGGGATGATCCCTTATTTTATTATCAGTGTAAATCTGTCAAATCAGCGTTATTCTGCATCCTATTTCTTTAGAAAATAGAAAGGTTCAAACCTATCATTATATGATTGAAATCCAAAGGAATTGGTATTTGGGAATATCGGAATTTTATTTGTAATTTCTTGATATAAAATATTTGAACATAGTGACTTTTTTCATGAAAAAAGACTGCTCTTAGTATTAATAAAAAGATTGTTTTTACTCATCACCAGTCCTATCAAAAATTTGATGGATTCAATACGAAACAGATGGTAGTTGGCGATATTATTCATTAGAAATAAATTGATTTTCTATTGACATTATTGTATCAACATTTCATTTACTTCCATGTACAAAAAAAATAATAAATTCATTATGCTTTGTCTTATCATAATATTATTGGCTGGAGTGGCATCGGTTTTAGGAATTATCTCTGGTTCAAAAACAGATTACAGAATAGTGACAAGTGTTCGTGGAGAAAAATACAAGATGATTGCCAGTGGATTATACAAATATAATTCCCAGCGGATGGTTGCTGAAGGTATAGGATGGGATTATTTCACTCTAATATTTGCACTTCCCATGCTGCTGCTATTACTTCCTCGAATTTACAAGAATTCTCTACGTGCTAAACTCTTTGCAGTGGGACTCCTTGCGTACGTTTTCTATCAATACTTCATGTATGCACTTGGCTGGGCATTCGGTCCATTATTTCCGTTGTTCATTCTCATATATTCCTTCAGTTTGATCTGTGTAATATGGATTATTTCAACAATTGATATTACCGAACTATCACAAAAGATAAATGATTCTTTTCCTCGGAAGAGTATTGCGTTTTTGTGCTTCTTTGTTGCAGTACTGATATTTTTCATGTGGCTAAAACGCATTGCAGTGGGTCTTCAGGGAGATCTTCAAGAAGGTATCCTGCTGGGTCAAACAACAATGGTCATTCAGGCACTTGATCTTGGCTTGATCGTTCCATTTGCAGTTTTTACAGGCATTTTTATTATAAGAAGGAAAGAGATTGGATATTTACTGAGTCCTGTGCTTCTCGTAAAAGCCATAGCAATGTCCGGTGCGATCATGGCAATGTTAATTTCAGCATGGATTGCAGAAGGTGGGCTCGATATAACTCCTTTTGTACTATTCTTGATAATTTTTATCATATCAATTATTCTTGGAGTCAAAACCTTCCAGAGTATCAAGGAGAAAGATGAGAAGTAGATCTCGAATGATCAAGGTTGTTCACTGGATTGCAGTATTTGTGTTTTTTTTAATATGCATGTATTCTCTAAGCATTGCAGAAGAATCTCATATTTTGTATGCTCTTGATAGTACTGATGGTCCCTATTTGTTCTTTCAGGATTCTCAAATTAATGCGTATTCTATCGATACACAGAATCAAATAATTAGAAAGAACGCTTTTAATACTGATTCATTTCGTGTAGTTATTCCAAATGAATCACAGAATGAATTCTGGTTTACACTTCAGGAAAATCATACTACTTCACCTTCAATATATCCTGCAGCAGAAAAAATCTTCGCAATATCAGATATCGAAGGAAATTTCGAAACTTTCGTGAGTTTACTTCATTCCAATGGTATTATTGACAGAAATTTTATTTGGAAATTTGGAAATGGACATCTTGTAGTTGTAGGCGATCTTGTGGATAGGGGAGAGTACGTCACAGAATGTCTTTGGTTGGTCTATAAACTCGAAAAAGAAGCAGAAATTGCTGGTGGCCATGTACATTTTCTACTCGGGAATCATGAAATTATGAATTTAAAGGGCAGGATTGATTACGCGCAGGATAAGTATGTGGCTGCCGCACAAATTATCAGTGGTATCGAAGATCCTGAACAAGCGTTTCGTTATCTTTTCTCTACAAATTCTATTCTTGGAAACTGGCTACGAACCAAGAATACTATCGAGAGAATCGGCAAGGTGCTTTTTGTACATGCTGGATTAAGTCCACAATTGCTGGATGCAAAGCTTTCTTTAGAGCAGATCAATGATTCCATGAGATTATATCTTGGAATGCAGAATAACGAAATCGAATCAGACACTGGAAAATTATTGGTAGGAAGATTTGGTCCTGTATGGTTCAGAGGACTCGCCAAAGATTATAAAGATTACTATACAAAAACAGAAGAATCCAAGCTTGATGAGATATTATCTTATTTTGATGCAAAAACTGTCGTGATAGGACATACGATCGTGGATAGTATTGTCAGTTATGACTATAATGGAAAGGTGATCAGGATAGATATTCATCAACCCAAAGTGCGTAGTGCAGGTAAGGCAGAAGCATTATTGATTGAAGGTAAGACCTTTTATAGAGTGAATGACCTGGGAGAAAGAGTTTTATTGTATAGCGCGGAGTGAAGAATGAAGACTGTAGAGTGTAGAGTGTAGGGAGTAGGGAGTAAAGAGTGGAAGTTGATACGAATATTATGGCTCAGTGATAAATTGCTCTATTTTTTTGCTTATCTTATCTGCTGAAAGTCCAAAAGCATCCAACAATACACCTGGCTGTCCTGATTCACCAAACCTGTCGAAAATCGCTAACATTTTTACTTTTACTGGATAATGCTCAACCAGCACTTCAGCAATTGCTGATCCTAATCCACCTGCTTGAAGATGTTCTTCGATGGTCATTATCTTTCCGAATTTCTTAGCATATTGTATAATACATTTTTTATCGATTGGTTTGATCGTGTGCATATTTATTACAGTTGGATACATTTTCTTTTTATGGAGCATCTCTACCGCTTTCATCACCTCATCACCGATAGTACCAGCAAAAAACACTGCGCAGTCATCTCCCTCAGTAAGAACTTGTGCTTTGCCAATCTTAAAAGCTGAATTTTCATCTGTAATAGCAGCAGTTGCTTCTCTGGCTAAACGCAGATATGCTGGTCCTATCATTTCAGCCATTGCGAGAGTGGCTTTATATGCCTGGTGATGATCACAGGGCACCACAACCGTCATATGGGGGAGAATTCTCATAAGCGCAATATCTTCGATTGCTTGATGGCTTCCGCCATCTGGTCCTACAGAAATTCCTCCGTGAGAACCTACTATCTTAACATTCAAATTAGAATAGCACACCGTATTTCTAATTTGATCAAACGCTCGTCCACATACGAATACACCATAAGTAGTTACAAAGGGGATTTTACCCTCAATGCTTAATCCAGCAGCAATATCAACCATATTCTGCTCTGCAATTCCCACATCAATAAAGCGTTCTGGAAATTTTTTAGCAAACCAGTTCGTTCTTGTAGAAGTTGAAAGATCAGCATCAAGAACCAGTACATTGGGATTGGTTTTGCCAAGCTCTATCAATGCATTACCATAGCCATCACGTATCGGTTGAATATCTTTCTTTTTCATGCGTCCATCCTTGCTTTGATCTCAGAAAGTGCTTGAATAACTTCATCATCTTTTGGAGCTTTCCCGTGCCAACCTGCTTGATCCTCCATAAATGAGACTCCTTTTCCTTTGACAGTCTTCGCAATGATCAGTGTAGGTTTATTTACAACTTCATTGAATTCTCTGAAAGCATCAAGAATTGCTGAAATATTATGTCCATTGATCATGATCGTATGCCAGCCAAAAGCATTCCATTTTGCTTGTAATGGTTCAAGTGCCAGTACATCTTCTGTGTTACCATCAATTTGAAGATGATTCCTATCGACAATCGCACAGAGATTATCGAGTTTTCTATATGCAGCGAACATTGCTGCTTCCCAGATCTGTCCTTCTTGTAATTCTCCATCTCCAAGGAGGGTAAATACTCTGTAAAATTTCTTGTCCATTTTACACGCAAGTGCAATCCCAGAAGCGATTGATAATCCCTGACCCAGAGAACCAGTAGACACTTCAACTCCCGGAAGCATATATGATACAGGATGCCCCTGAAGCCGAGATTTGTATTTTCTGAGGGTCATCAATTCACTTCTGTTAAAGAAACCAGCATGCGCAAGAAGTGTATAAAAGAGTGGTGCAACATGCCCTTTCGATAGGATAAAACGATCTCTCCCTTCCCATTGAGGATTTGCAGGATCATAATTCATTTCATTAAAAAAAAGTACTGTTCCTATATCTGCAGCAGAAAGTGTTCCTCCTGGATGACCGGAACCAGCTTCTGCTATCATACTGATAATATCATAGCGTATTTCTTCTGCCTTGTGCCTGAGTTCGTTACTACATTCAATTTTTTTCATATACACCTTCTCAAACTTCGAAAATTACCTCCAAAAAACATGAATTCAATGTTAAATTCTTAAGATGCAGAGCATTGATGATTATGTCAACAAAAAAGTATTAACTCACTATATAGTTAAATTTTAACAGCTTTCTTGACAAAATTATTTTTTTTTCACTAATTAATACCACTGACATACTATGAATAATAAATTTGAAGGACTGCAAATTATCGGTTTCTATGATAACAGCCAACTTCTTGAAAGTGGTGTCGAAGTTGGTGACTGGCTCGTGGAATACAATGGTGAGTTGATTGAAAGCAAAGAGCAACTCACAGAACTAAAACTCCGCTATCAGAACACTACGAATATTATTATCAAAGTAAACCGAAATGGGATTGATGAATATTTCCAGATCTGGCCCGGAGAACTTGGTGTATATCTTGCAGAAGTGGAGAAGAATCCGGATATACTCAAGGATGCAGTACGAATTGATGGCATCAAACGTTTAGAAAAAAGGACCGGACTAGAAAATACCTTCTTTTCTTCACTAAAAAATATATTTGAATATTTTCAAATCAACATCGATTACCATCTACTCATCACCATTTCAGCATATCCTTTTCGTTTCCAATTTAAAAAAGGATATCCTCATAATATCCTTGATCCGACAGACGGCTATGATTGTGCATCTTTTCTTTTTGATAATTTAGAACTCAAATGGGAAATGCATGAGGGTAGAACAAAAGGACAGGATGCTTTGATCAAGCAGAGTATTGACAAAGGAATTCCAGTTCTAGCCCGAAATCTCTACGATAAAGAAGAATGGGGAATCATTACTGGATATCAAAATAAAAGTAAAGAATTCTTCTGCAGAAGCTTTAGTGATAAAACTCTTGATTATTCCCTTGCACCAAATGCACCTTCGAAGATTATAATTTTTCAAAATAAGCTATCACTCCAAGGTGAGTCAGGCACGATTCAATATCTTAAAGATCAGATAATTGAAGCGTTACATGTTGCTGAAGAGTTATTGAACATTGAGGAATCCGAAGGATATTTTATCGGGAATCGAGCATTAGAAGAGTGGCAAGAAAATCTCAAGGATACAAAGTATTTTGATAAATTAAATGATGAAGAATATGATCGAGTATGCAAATTCAACCATCTTCTTTTTGATCGATACAGCTATAATTGCCAGATCGCATCAGATTTCTTCTCAGAAATAATTCCAGAATTCGAAGATTCAAAAGAACATCTAAAGCGATTGAGTAAATTCTATAAAGCGGAATCCAAAGTATTGGGAGACTGTCAGAAATTTATTCCTAAGAACTCAGATGAAAATCTTCGTAATTACTGGAATTCTAAATCTCGAAATAGTGAAGTTGTTGCTCTTGTAAAAATTCAAAAAAAGAACAGGGAAATAATGACGATCATGGAGAAATTACCCATGTTCAAAAATTCTGATATAGTTTGACAGTATAACTACCTAATAAAAATTTATACCAATTAATAGAAGAAAAAAATCACAATAAAAGGAGAACTCATGTTCACGAGTTTATTATATGCTCAAGAAGCTACAGAAGGTGCACAGCAAACTGCTCAGGGCGGTGGCATTATGGGGTTTCTACCGATTATTATCATGTTCGTTATTCTCTACTTCTTACTCATTCGCCCACAGCAGAAAAAGCAAAAAGAAGTTCAGAAAATGCGCGAAGAACTTCAAAAGAATGAAAAGGTTATCACAACCGGTGGAATCATTGGTACAATATACAGCATTAAAGGTGATGTTGTAGTACTTAAAATCGATGACAATGTAAAAATCGAAGTAACCAAAGCTGCTATTGCCACAAAAGTTACTAATCAATAATGAAGAAAAAAATTCGTTTACTCGGAGATGAGGTTCTGCGAAAGATTGCAGAACCTGTTTCTCCCGAGAGTGACGTAGCAAAAAAGGTCGTACAAGACTTGATCGACACACTCAAAGTAAACGAAGAATTTGCTCTTGCAGCAACACAGATCGGGCATCTTCATAGGGTATTTATTATTAATCCTATCTGGATCGAAGATGAAAAAAAACGCAAACCAATGATCTTCATTAATCCTGAATTTCTTGAATTCGAAGGTGAGCAATATGAACTTGAAGGATGCTTGAGTATTCCTGAAATTTTCGAGAAAGTCAAACGTGCTTACAAAGTTAAGCTCAAAGCTCAGGACCTTTCTGGTACATGGAGAACTTATTCCGGAAAGGGTCTTTTTGCCCGTGCTGCGCAGCATGAAAATGATCATCTGGATGGAATTCTCTTTATTGATAAGATATCTCCTTTCCGTAGAAAATTACTACACGGAAAACTAAAGAAAATATCTTCAACAACCAAAGATGGAGTAAATGTTGGGTGAGATCGCTTGAGAGAATCATTTTTATGGGAACACCTCAGTTCGCAGTTCCCACATTACAGGCACTTGTTACAAACAACAAAAAACCTCTTCTCGTTATAACTCAGCCAGACAGAAAAAGAGGTCGGAGACAAAAGGTCAGTTACTCTCCTGTAAAAAAAGTTACCCTTGAAAATGACCTCCCTTTGATCCAACCTGAAAGTGTTAACAGGCAATCTGTTATCGACGAAGTAAGATCATATGATCCTCAACTGATAATCACAGCAGCTTTCGGTAAAATTCTCGGAAAAAGATTCCTGAATATTGCTGATTATGGCTGCATAAATCTTCACCCTTCCTTACTGCCAAAATATAGGGGACCTTCACCAGTTAATTGGACACTTTTCAATGCAGAAGAAATTACCGGCAATACCATTTTTTATGTGAACTCCCATATGGATGCAGGTGATATAATTTTGCAAAGTAGAATAATGATCCAATTCAATGATACCTATGGTTCATTATTGAAAAAATTAAGTGAAAAAGGAGCAAAAGATATTCTGAAAGCACTTTCTTTGATAGAAGAGTGTAAGGATGTTCCTCAACCTCAAAACGACCGCTATGCAACATATTCAAAACTGATCACACGAGAAACCTGTAAAATCAACTGGGCAGATTCAGCAAAAACTATCTACTGGAAAATACGCGGTCTGTCACCTTATCCTGGTGCTTTCAGCTATCTAAAGGGACGAGAGCTCAAGATATTGGAAGCAGTTCCTACTATTCAGGAACATCCTTCATGCGGGAAAGTTGTCGAGATACTGAAAGGTGAAGGATTTCTTGTAACTACTGGATACAGACTCCTTCTTGTAAAGAAAGTTAAACCAGCAGGAAAACCAGAAATGTCTGCCTACGCTTATTGTCTGGGTGCACACATTCTCAATGAATACTTTACCAATGACTAAGAAGCCTACAGGAAAAGCACTTTTCCTGTGGCTCTCAACGATCAGTTTGATCCTGCTCATGATTGCAGTGACTCTTCTTTGGTATTTCATATCCCCGAGGTTGCATGAATTCAATGAAGCGTTCCCTTTTATCCTTCTTACAGGATTACGAATATTTTTCTTCATACTTGTTATTGGTTCAATTCTTGTGCTCTTGACTGCATTAACCGAGCGAAATTTTATAATTGCACGATTTGCCGTACATCTCTTCATCAAGATCATGTATCCGATATGTGTCTTTATGAGTTCATTGGTCGGCATAAAAGAGGAACTCATAGGGGAATCCTTTGTGAAAGTGAATGATACATTCATAAGATCAATGCGCAAAAAATTCAAAGCAAAGGATGTCCTTATTCTGCTTCCACATTGTCTGCAATCAACTGAATGCAAGATCCGTATCACAACTGACCCCTCAAACTGTATTCGCTGTATGAAATGTGATATCGGCAAAGTGCTTAAATTGGCTGAAAAATATAATGTTGAAGTAGCAATAGCCACGGGTGGAACACTTGCTCGAAGAATTATTATTGATAAAAAACCAAATATCATTATTGCGGTTGCCTGCTATAGAGACTTAGTTTCAGGAATTCGTGATACCTATCCTATTATGACAATGGGAATTCTGAACCTTCGACCGGAAGGTCCATGTATCAATACTAAAGTGGAGATTGACAAACTGCAAAAAACACTTGATTCGATCGTGCTGCAGAGTAATTAAGACGGGATATGAAATTTAAAGGACATACGATTCAAAAAATTTCTGATGCGATCTGGGAAATTCCTCGAAACGAAGAGATGATGAGTCCTGCAAGGTTTTATGCGACACAAAAAATGCTTCCGCAGATCTTCAAAGATAATGCATTAACTCAACTTATCAATGTTGCACATTTACCTGGCATTCAGAAATATGCAATGGCAATGCCCGATATCCATTATGGCTACGGATTCCCAATAGGTGGTGTTGCAGCCTTTGATCTTGAGGAAGGAATTATCTCACCTGGTGGAGTTGGGTACGATATAAATTGCGGAGTGCGCTTTTGTAGAACAAACTTAATATTTAATGAGGTTAAAGATCAAATTGAAGATATCGTAAAAGGATTCTATCGGTATGTTCCAAGCGGCGTCGGATCAAGTGGGGCGATAAAAAAACTCAATCAAGTCGAAGAGAATGAAGTGATGACCAAAGGTGCACAGTGGGCTATTGAGAAGGGATTTGGTAATGCAGATGATCTGAAACACATAGAAAATTTTGGATGCATGGAGAAAGCAAATCCAGACACTATCAGCAATCGTGCACGTCAGCGAGGACTTGATCAGGTTGGAACACTTGGCTCTGGAAATCATTTTCTAGAAATTGGAACAATCGATAAGATCTATGATGATGAAGTAGCAAAAAAACTGAATCTAAGGTTACAACAAATTGTAGTTATGGTACACAGCGGTTCAAGAGGATTTGGTTACCAAATTTGTGATGATTTTTTGCATGAGATGGTGAAAAAATTCACCGATCTTCCGTTTCACATTCCTGATAGACAACTTGCCTGTGCTCCATTCAGCTCTGAACTGGGACAACGATATTATCAGGCGATGTGCTGTGCAGCAAATTATGCTTGGGCAAATCGTCAGGTGCTGATGAGTCTTGCAGAAAGAGCACTCATCAAATCTCTTTCAATCTCAGAGAAAGAGCTTGATTTTAAGTTAATATATGATGTATGCCATAATATTGCAAAACTCGAAAAGCATAGAGTAAATGGCTCGGAGAGAACACTCTGTGTTCATAGAAAAGGCGCCACTCGGGCTTTTGGACCAAATAGAGAAGAGCTTTCTGATGAATATAAAGTAATCGGGCAGCCGGTTATCATCCCGGGAGATATGGGAACGCATTCTTATCTATTAATCGGTACAGAAAAAGCAATGACTGAAAGCTTCGGTTCGTGCTGCCATGGAGCAGGACGTGTTATGAGCAGAAGTGCAGCGAAGCGGTCTTTTTCATTCCACGAAGTAAAAAATAAGCTTCAGAAGCAGGGGATCGTTGCCTGGTCTGTACAAAAGAATACTCTCGTCGAAGAATCTCCAGATACGTATAAAAATGTCTCAGATGTAGTCGATGCAGTTGAGATCGCAGGACTTGCTAAAAAAGTTGTACGCACTCGACCACTCGGCGTACTCAAAGGGTAATGAACTACAGGATAATCGATCATACTGCTGATATTGCTGTTGAATTTTACGGAAGATCCTTGAATGAGTTATTCGAGAGTGCTGCAAATTCGCTTTCTCAAATCATATATCAGCAACGAAAACCTGAAATAATTGATAATCCCCATTCTTTTGATTTTCAATTTAGCGATGAAGATCTTACAGTAAATTTTATTAATTTCTTAAG